>WNFG01003010.1_pt1 | contig 14083 bp, 11 predicted proteins | sample 5400431 | NCBI WGS metagenome assembly WNFG01 (sample SAMN13153346, study PRJNA577476) | soil metagenome | isolation source: 120 cm saprolite under Douglas fir tree site 2 hole 3 replicate 2 | place: USA:California | collected 2015-04-18
CCCTTTCATTCCCGGCTGCAGTTTTTTCACCGCCAGGTAATCGAGGATGCGCTCCTTCACCTTTTGCAGGTCGTAATGATCTTCGTCGAGAATTTCGTGCGCTTTGGCAATGTTGATCTCTTCGCTGCCGGAAGATTTGTTCCAGGGCAGGGAGGTCATCCATTCCAGATAGGTCCGCGAAACCATATACTCCGCCGACGCCGGAGTCATCTTCGCCAGCCGTTTCAGCTCGCGGTCGCATTCTTTCTTGGCTTCCGCGGTCATGCCCGCTTCGTCAACCTTTTTGCGGAGCTCGTCGATCTCCTGCATCGTATCGTCGGATTCGCCGAGTTCCTTTTGTATCGCCTTCATTTGCTCGCGCAGCAGATATTCACGCTGATTCTGGCTCACCTGTTCCTGTACTTGATCATGAATCTTCGAGCGAAGCTCCAACACTTCGAGCTCTTTGGAAAGTTCGCGAATCAGTGTCTCCAGCCGCCGACGCACGCTTGACGTCTCAATTAGTTCCTGTCTCAAGAGCGTGGAAAGCGTTGGGAGCGTGCCGGCAATGAAATCAGCCAGCCGTCCGGGATCGTCAATGTTCATTGCCGCCGATTGTAAATCGTCGGAAAGCTGCGGCGAGTGGCTCACCACGTCGCGGAAGAGTTCCTGCGCATTCCGCTCCAGCGCCTCAAGCTCCGTATCAGCCTCGCCGAGGATATCCGGTTGTGCCTCCACTTTCGCGCGAAGATACGGCCGCAAGCCGATCAGGTCCACGATTTGAATACGCTGGAGTCCTTCCAGAAAAATCACCACATTGCCGTTCGGCATTTTGACGGTCTTATGCACTCTTGCGAGCGTGCCCACTTTATGCAGGTCCGCCGCGGCAGGATCCTCAATTCGCGGATCGAGCTGCGCGACCACGCCCAGCATCTTTTCCTCGCCTTGCAAGGCATTTACAAGCGTCAGCGAACTCTCACGGCCCACAGTCAACGGCAGGACCGCGCCCGGAAACAGGACGGTGTCTCGAACCGGCAGGATTGGAAGAATCTCTGGCACCACAAATTTCTTTTCAGCCATCATGGCCCCCATATTCCAGCGCGGCGGAAATTTCCCCCGCGCAGTACCATTTTAGATGCTGACTGGCCTGAAAGGATGCGCGAAAGTACAAATGTTGCTATCACAAAACCTTAGCGCTTTAGACTCATATCCTTCCACTCCGCCCCACGTTACGCCAGGCAATCCGTAAACGTCTTGTAATCATTGGTATAGACCTGTACGAGCGCTCTCCCCACGCGACGCCCGTGTACGAGCATTTGCAAGTCCTCCTCCACCTTATACCCTACCTTTGCTTGCCCCGAACTGCTTTAGCACAAATTGGGCCGCCTCCTCACGTGTCTTAACTTGCCCCTCCAATTGGGCATCTTCAAGACTCCCTAGGATGTGACTGAAGACCGGCCCAGGCCGGAACCCCATGGCTTGCAAGTCATCCCCCGTAATCAGCCGTTCGGGCCGAACCTGTTCCGGCGGCGTCTCGGCGATGAATCGTCGGACCAAGTCATACGAGTCCAGGTTGCCGTGGCTCGAAAGGCAATCGAGTCGATGCAGCGCTAGGTGCTCGTCGAAATGCGGCAGCCGCACAAACCGTTTGAGCGTGGAAGCGCGCATTGATTCCACATCCTTGAAACGCATGTGGTTCTCGACCAGCGCGAGAATCTGTTCGGTGTCCTCGTTGGAAAAGCGCAGCCGGTGGCAGATCTCCTCGGTCATGCGAATACCCACGTCCACGTGTCCATCGAACCGAATCCGGTCCCCCGTTTCCGAGGCGGACTTGAAAGTCGGCGGCTTGCCCACGTCATGAAGAAGCACGCCCCACGCCAGCGTTGATGAAACACCGGCGGGAAGACCTTCCAGCATGAGCCGGGTGTGAATCCACACGTCTCCTTCCGGATGATATTGCGGTGGCTGCTCGACGCCCTTCATCGCGCCGATCTCCGGCAGGACTTGTTGAAGGAGTCCCGTCACATCCAGTAATTCGAACGCTCGCCGGGCTGCCCCCTCCGTGAGCATCTTTGTGAGCTCATCGCGCAGACGCTCAGGAGACACCTGGCGGATTTCCTCCATATGCCTGCGGATGGCGCGCAACGTAGCAGGTTCTATTTCGAAACCGAACCGTGCCGCGAAGCGCACCGCGCGCAACATGCGGAGCTTGTCCTCCGCGAAACGGCGGTCCGCTTCGCCGATTGCGCGAATCAATCTGGCTCGCAAGTCGGCCTGCCCGCCCACGTAGTCGAGCACTTCGCCCGTATCATGCCGCATCAATAACCCATTGATGGTGAAATCGCGGCGCTGCACATCTTCCTCAGCCGTTTTCGAGAAGGCCACGCAGTCCGGATGGCGGCCATCGCTATAGCCGATATCGGAACGGAAAGTGGCGACTTCCACTTTCAACTCCTCCCGCGGAATCAGAATCACGCCGAACTGAGCACCCACGGCCACGTGTTCGGAAAAGAGCCCCATTACTTGATGCGGCGTGGCGTCCGTCGTCACGTCGTAATCTGCAGGTTCGCGGCCAAGCAGCAAATCGCGCACACATCCGCCCACGAGAAGCGCCTGGAAACCGCTACGGCGAAGGGTTTCGCAAATCGAATTGGCCAGATTGCGTGGCGTCACGCAGTGATTATGCTCCAGACGCGGCTGCGAGAGGAGATCGGAGTTCTCGAAAGTATCGGCCTGCGGCTATCTGCTGCGGAAGACCAGGCAGGTGATGTCATCGGACTGCCGCGTTGCGCGCACGAATTCGTCCACTATCTTCATCAAGTGGTGAAGCGTCTGGTGGGCGTTCCAATCGGGCAGATTGCGGATGGCCCCGTTCCATCGTTCGTTTCCGAACTCTTCGCCTGCTTCATTGAAAGCTTCAACGACGCCATCAGTAAAGAAAATCAGCGCGTCGCCAGGCTTAAGCTCCAGATCCGCAGTCTCGTAGACGACGTCTGACTGAATTCCCAGCGGCAATCCGCCAACGTCTAATTGCAGAAGATCTCCGTTTGCGCGACGGAGGATCGGCGCGTTGTGCCCGGCATTCACGTAGACGAGACGCCGCGTGACGGGATTGTACTCGCCCAGCACCGCGGTGGTGAAACGCCTGCCATCCAAGCTATGCGCGCAAGCGTAGCGGTTCAGTCGCGCCACAAGATCCGCGAGCGGGGCATTTTCTACTGCGACGGTACGCAGGCTGGCTTGCAGCGTAGCCATCAGCAGCGCCGCGGGAACACTCTTGCCCGCAACGTCCGCGACCACCAGCATCAATTTTTCATGGTTATCGGGATCGGGGTAGAACGCGTCATAGTAGTCGCCGGCAACGGAATTCTGCGGCCGCGTCGCGAACGCGATGTCCGCCCCGGCCACCTCCGGCGCCTGCGAAGGCACCAGCCAGCTCTGAATTTCGCGCGCGATTTCCAGATCGCGCTTCATGATGACTTTGTCCGCCAGCTCCAGCGAAAGCAGCAACAGCAGGAAGAGAATTACCGCAATCCCTTCGAAGTTCATCTGGGACTTGCTTACAGACATCACCAGCATCACAAACGCGATAAGCAGAAGGACGCGCCGGGCCGGCGACATTTTCAGGATCAGCGCCCAGAAAAATTCCTTTGCCACGTGCAGAGGCCGGCGCCAGCGGGGAAGCTTCTGGATCTCTTCCCAATCCACGTCGCGGTCATAGAAGCCGTAGCTGGCGCGTGCATCGGCAACAAATTGCGACCACAGGTCGTCAATTTCGCGGCCTTCGCTGACGCGTTGCCAGAAGTGCCGCACGCGATCCGCAAGCCCTACGCGGGGCTGGGCGGGCGGTGCAACGGGGATAGGAAGCTCGCTCATGAAATTTTGCGAATGGAGAATAGAGTATAGGACATTCGCCGGTGTTTCGCTGAAAGTTAGGAATCGCCGCCGTTGTGATCCGGCTCATCACGCAAAAGTGAGCCGCCGAATTGCACTTTGTTGAATCCGAAGCGATCACGAAGCCGGTCCGCGGCACTGGTGAGTTTTTCCAGTCTTGCGCGGCGTTCCGCTTCGAGCAGATCCAGTTGCGCTTTGCCGTGCGTGAGGCCGCTGAGGCTTACGCCAAGCAGCCGGACTTTTCTGCGCGGGTCGCGGTGCACGCTAAAGAGTTCCTGAAATACGCCGAAGATATCTCCGTCGAGGCGCGTGGGTTCGCCGAGCGTCTTTGATCGTGTATGCGTCTCGAAACCTGCGTAGCGAATGGTAAGTGTAAGCGTTCGTGTGGCGAGGCCGGCTTCGCGGAGGCGCTTGCAGGCTTTCTGCGATAGATGGCTAAGCATTGCGCCCAGCGCGTTTGAATCCTCCGTGTCTTCGCCGAAAGTGTGATTGTGCGAGATGGATTTCGGCTCCGCGTCAATCACGAATTCGTAGGAATCGCCGCCGCGCGCTTTGCGATATAGCGCCGTTCCCCATTGGCCGAAAATCATTTCCAGTTTTTCCTGCGGAACAGCGGCGATCTGCTCCACGGTTTCGATGCCCATCGCCCGCAGCGCCCGCTCCGTCACTTCGCCGATGCCCGGGATCTTTCGAACGGGAAGTGGTGCGAGGAATCGCGCTTCGCGCCCGGGCGCAACCCACACCAATCCGCGCGGCTTAGCTTGGTCGGACGCAACTTTCGCGACCAGGCGAGTGGTGGCGAGTCCAGCAGAACAGGGAAGCGCTGTCGTTTGCGTGATCGTTCGAAGCAGTTTGTCCGCAGCGGCCAGCGGCGGTCCATGCAAGCGCTCGGTGCCGGAAAGATCGAGATAGGCCTCGTCAATAGAAACCATCTCCACGATGGGTGAAAATCTAGCGAGGATGGTGGCGACGCGGTCGCTCCACACTCCATATTTTTCGTGATGCCCATCCAGAAAAACTGCATGCGGGCAGAGCCGTCCCGCTGTTCGAAGTGGCATCGCGGAATGAATCCCGTATTTGCGCGCCTCGTAGCTCGCCGCGGAAACCACGCCGCGCTGGTCCGGCCGCCCGCCGACCACCACGGGTTTGCCGCGAAGCTCGGGCCGTTCCAGCAATTCCACGGAAACGAAAAACGCGTCCATGTCTACATGCAGGATGGACGATTGGGCGAGGGCGGACTGGTCCTCAAGAGGACCATGCTTGGCCCGAAAACGCGCGAAGTCCGGCATGCCCCTTAGCCTACTCCGGACATCTGTCGGCCTCAACTTTTCGGGTTGATGGCTCGCTACAATCGCTCGGCGGCGATGACGCGGGGGATTCCGGCGAGGTCGTTGGTGGCGCCGACGTTCGTCCAAAGAGGTGCATCGAGGAGCGGTTGGACGACGGGCAGGCTGTTGTGGCCGAGTTCGAGTACGAGGATTCCACCGGGCTTCAGCTTGGCGGCAGCTTGCGCGATAAGCTCGGCGTAGAGTTCGTAGCCTTCTTCGCCGCCGTAGAGCGCGACCTCCGGCTCGTGATCGCGGACTTCCCGCATCAATGTTGAGGCTTCGCGGCGGCCGATGTAGGGCGGATTGCTTACGATTAGGTCGAAGAAACGTGATAAGTGTGAGGCTTCATCGAGCAAATTGGATTCGAGGAAATGGATTTGATCGGAGACGGAGTGGCGCGCGGCGTTGCGGCGGGCGACGGCGAGGGCCGCGTTCGAAATGTCCGTGGCGTAAATCGTTGCGCCGGGCAGCTCTTTTGCGAGGGCCACCGGGATGCAGCCGGAACCGGTGCCGATGTCGGCGATTTGCAGGCCTTCGGCGCCGAATGTTTGCTTACGGCCGGCGCGGATTTCGCGAACGGCGAGGCGGTCGAGCGCGACTTCGATGACGTGCTCGGTTTCTGGGCGGGGAATCAAGACGTCCGGCGTGACTTCAAATCCGAGACTCCAGAATTCTTGTTTGCCGGTAAGGTGTTGCGTGGGCTCGCCGCTAGAACGACGGCCAATTAGCTCAAGGAAACGTCGGACGTCCGCCGGAGAAATTTCTTCTTCCGGATGAGCGTAGATCCAGGTGCGATCTCGGCCGAGGACATGAAGCAAAAGCATCTCGGCCGCAAGCGTGTGCGAAGGAACGCCGACGGCGCGCAGTTGGGCGAGACCCTGTTTCAGTGCCGTGCGAATATCCATCGATTCCCGGTAGGACAGGCATCCTTGCCCGTCCATTTCTACTTGCAAAAAAACGCAAGAGGGACAGACAAGCATGTCTGTCCTGCTCACGTGCTAGCGAGCTCCTGCTGGAGGCGCTCGGATTCATAGTGCGAGACGAGGCCGTCGACGAGAGGCGCGAGCTTTCCTTCCATCACGTCGGTGAGCTGGTGGAGCGTCAAGCCGATGCGATGGTCGGTCACGCGGTTCTGCGGAAAATTGTAGGTGCGGATTTTTTCGGAGCGATCGCCGGTTTTGATCTGGCCGCGGCGTTCGACGGAGAGCGCGGCCTGCCGCTTCTCCTGCTCCTGCTCGTACAAACGCGTGCGGAGGACGCGCATGGCCTTGGCGCGATTCTTGATCTGCGACTTTTCGTCCTGCTGCGAGACCACGAGGCCGCTGGGAATGTGCGTGATGCGCACGGCGGAATACGTCGTGTTGACGGACTGGCCGCCCGGGCCGGAAGAACAAAACGTATCGACGCGCAAGTCTTTCGCTTCGATCTTAATATCGATTTCATCGGCTTCGGGGAGAACCGCAACGGTCGCGGCGGAAGTATGGATGCGGCCCTGCGTTTCCGTCGCGGGAACGCGCTGGACGCGGTGCACGCCGCTTTCGTATTTCAGCTTCGAATACACTTTTTGTCCTTGAATAGCGGCGACGACTTCTTTCAAGCCACCAAGCGAAGACGGAGAGCTTTCGAGGACTTCGACTTTCCAGCCTTGCGTTTCCGCGTAGCGCGAGTACATGCGAAAAAGTTCCGCGGCAAAGAGGGCGGCTTCATCGCCCCCGGTGCCGGCGCGAATTTCCAGGATGACGCTCTTTTCGTCGAGGGGATCTCTCGGCAGGAGCAAAAGCTTCAATTCGCGCTCGGCTTTTTCTTTGCGCGCCGTGAGCTCCCTTTCCTCGTCGTGAGCCATCTGTTTCATTTCAGCGTCTTCCGCTTCCAAGAACATCTGATGCGCGCCGGCGAGATCCTTTTCGAGCTGTTTGTACTCGCGATGCTTCTCGACAATTTCCTCGAGCTCGGCGTGCTGCTTTGCAACTTTCTGGTAGCGTGCGGAATCGGAGGCCACTTCGGAAGTCGAAAGCTGCTGCGTGAGTTCGTCGTAGCGCGCGCCGAGCTGATCCAATTTTTCAGTTAACGTCAATGTAGCCATGGGAAAACCTCTAGAAGAAATCGTGACTGGTGATCGGTGACTCGGGACTGGCGAAAATCAGGAGCGCCGCCGTGGGGCGGAGCAATGGGTGAGTCAGCTAATAGAAAGCGGCGTACATCGATTTGCTCTTTACCAAGAATAGCGCCGAATTCCAAATCACGCAAACCCGCCTTCGGCAATAAATAGTCTCCGGTCGGGGACGGTGGTTATCCGACACCGTCCGTGCCCAGGCGGCTGTCAGGTCACAATGGGCTATTCAGCCTGTTCAATCACCGGCGGAGCAAACGCATTCTCAAATGTGATGGATATTTTGGAGCTCTTACGAACATTATTTACCAGCGCCGGTCTGAAACACGCGACGCACGTCCCGGTTTTGTGCCGAACGCTCGGATAAACGACACCGGCCGATCCTGCCTCAAGAAGCTCCCTTGCCAATTTTTGTGAGGCACCGTAGCTGCTTGGGTTCAAGCAATTTTCAAAGGTGTGATCATCGCGAATGTCGTGAAACATTCCCCGAAAGTCGGCGAGGAAATCGACATAGATAAAAATCTCCTCCTCCTGCCACTTGATCTCCTGAAGTTCCTTCATCCTGTGGTATGCCACTTCCTTCTCCGAAGTTTCCCGGAAGAATGCCGCATACCACGCGCCCCGTTCCGGTCCGTTAAAACGGCTTCCGAGGGGCCTGGCATGCGTGAAGGCAGCGTTGACAATGTGGGAGTAGGAAAGACCGAACACAAGTTCCCGCACGGTAATGCCGGGAAGAAGTCCAGCTTCGCCGAGGAGTCGCTCGTTTGTGGCGCCCTCAAGCTCGAATAGTGCGTTCAAGTCATCGGGATCATCGGTCAGTCTTGTGAGAACACTCTCGCTGTTGCCGCTGTAACGAAAGGGAATCAAGCGATGGGTATCATCGCGAGAAACGCCGGAAAGGCGTGGAACCACTTATCACCCGCCTCGGCGAGAATCAAGAAGTTGCCGTACACGCAGCATGGCGGGCAAGCCGCCTTTGATTATGTAAGTAAGTGGAGTTTCCCCTTCAAACATCGGATTTTCATTTGGCAACTGGACCCAACGGTCGGCGAGTTTCTTGCTGTAGAGGATGTTTAGCGCCTTAAAGATCCCGGTCAGCACGGAAATTCTCGTCAGGCGATCCTGGTCAAGAGCGCCGAGCGCTTTTCTCTTCAATTCGTAAAATGCGCCGTTCGACATGCCGCCCAGCACTCGTCTGGCATCTTCATCACGCAATTCCCAAAGCTCGCGGATTTTCAAAAAGGCTTTGACGGCCGAAGGACTCAATCGCTTCAGCACATCCTTGTTGGAGAGATCCACGGGCATTTCCCATGCAATGCCGGCAGTCCGTCGGTTGAGTGTGGCCATTCCGTGCTCCCGATATCTCCAAATATGGAGTATTATACATCCATTATTGGAGTTACACAGCTTGTTGTTTTTTGACCCCTGCAGTTCAAATTGAGCATCCCCTACAGCCATCTCAATCTGGGTCATTTGCGGGCGCCTAAGTCTTTCAATCGCTCTGGATTTTTCGAGACATCAGAGTGTCACACATCTAGCAATAGTATTCCCACGAGAGCCGCTTCCTACACTCTTGAGGTAGATTGCAGGCTGTGACACTCCGCAAATTCTTCTTGGAGAACTTCGCCGGCGATCTGGAATATCATCCGCGTCGTGCCGCGCTGTATTTGATGTCGGCTGCCCCTGCGATGTGCTTTTGGCTCTTCTCTCCACCGGAAGCCAAATTCAGTACACTTCCTCTCGCCTTCCTTCTCGGAAGCCTAACGCTTTTTGATGAAGGGCATTTTCCTTCTCCGAAAATCATCCGAGGGACTGGGCCTCACATCTTCAGATTTCGATGAGCTTTCCAATCCAGTCAATCGCAAGAAACTGCCGTCCATTCCCAACCAAGCTGCCCAGGTTCTGCAAGATTTCGGGACGGGCTCACTCCTGCTCTGGACCATTCTCAATGTTGGCAAGGACATTGACCGCTCCTGGAATGATCCGCCACGCCTTGCCGTGTTTTTGACCGACGCCGTCCTTTGCTCGCTCGGCTGGCTGACTTGCCGCCTCACAACATCCTCCGCCGGGCCCGAGCGGGCGCGCATTCAGCAAATCAACAGGGGGCTGGCCATCGGAATCTCCTCGGCAGTTGCTCGCACGCTCGGCGCTGTACTACGATGCCAACGATGGGCGAAGCGGTACGAACCATTTTGCACACGAATGCAGAAGCAGCAGGGGAAGCACCGCGCGAGGCTGGGCGCGAGGCCGATCCGGGATTCCTGTGGGATTTCTGGTATCCGGCGGCGCGGAGCGCGGAGATTCGCGGGCAAAAGCTCGTGACGGCCATGCTGTTGGAAGTGCCGCTGGTGCTGGGGCGGACGGCGGAGGGAAAAGCGTTTGCGATGCGGGATTCGTGTCCGCACCGCGGGATTCCTCTTTCGTATGGCCGACTGGACGGAGAAGTTGTCGAGTGCTGCTATCACGGATGGCGCTTCGATGCGTGCAGCGGGCGATGCGTTGAGATTCCTTCACTGACGAGCCAGGACAAGCTAAGAGCGGAGCGCATCTTCGCGGGACACTATCCTTGTGAAGAGCGTGATGGCTACGTTTGGGTGTACATGAGTTCTAGCAGCCGCACGGCGTCCGACACTTCACGCGGCCGCATCGCTGCCGACAGCGAACCAGGTTCGCGACCACCGGAACCGATTCCGGCGGCTCCGGCGCTTGCGGCTTTCAGTGAAAAATACAAGATTATCCATCTTTCCTGCGAACTTCCGTCGCACGTGGACCAGGGAATCATCGGACTGATGGACCCGGCGCACGGGCCGTTTGTGCATCAATCGTGGTTCTGGCGGAAGCGCGCCAGCATTCATGAGAAGATCAAACAATTCGAGCCGATCCCGAACGGTTTCCGCATGAGCCCGCACCAGCCGAGCGCGAACAGCGCGCCGTACCGGCTGCTGGCGAAGCTGACGGGCGAGAGCGTGACAACAACAATTGATTTCGTGCTGCCGAATCTCCGCACGGAGATCGACCGCAGCGGGAAGTTGTGGTTTTCCAGCCGGGCCACGGTTACACCGGTGCGGCGAGATTTGTGCCGGATTGATTTCGTGGCCGCGTGGAACTTACCTTTGCCCGTCGCGATCTTTCGACCCTTTGCGAAAAAATTCTTGCGGCAGGACCAACTAACGATGATCCAGCAGGCGGAAGGATTAAAGCACAACCCTCACTTGATGCTGATCGACGACGCCGACCGGCAAGCGAAGTGGTATTTCACGCTGAAAGCGAATCTGCTGGAGTCGCGGCGAACGGGCGCGCCGATCGTGCATCCGATGAATGGGCCGGTCACGCTGCGGTGGCGATCATAGGAATGACCATCGTCTAAAACTGAAGCTGGAAGCAGACCTTCGGTGGCCACTAACGGAGGCTGGCGAGGTCGAAGGTAGCGACAACTTGCTGGCCGTCGGGGGTGTCCACCACGACTGCCGTGTCGGCTGAAGAGGAAATCTTTTCTGCGTTGTAGAGCAATACGACGGTCGCACCGGTCATGACACTGCTGTTGTCATCGGAATGGAAAGTAGGATGCCCTTGCAGGTCCAATGGTTCAACAACGGCATCCCCATCAAACAAGCGGTAGGTGAAATCCTTCCAGAATTCCGGCGAGCGAAGTGCAAAACCCTTTGTCGAGCCCGAACGCTGCTTGACGTCCTGCTCCATGAGAAACCCGTAGGAGCTAGTGAATTCGACAGTCACGGTGACCCGCACAATATTTCCGTGCTGGCGATAGTCTTTAGCCGCAGCTTGCGCACTGTAGTTGAAGGAACGCTGGCGTGAGAGTTCCACCATTTCCGCGTACGGGGTGAACAGTTCGGCCGTCGAGATCCAGGGGCCAGATTCGGGGATTGGCAAATGCCGACGATATTTTTCCAGGAACTCAGCCGTTCTTTCATCGCGGCGCTGGCCGAGGAAATAGGCTTCGCGGACGGCCTGATCAGACAAGGGGCTGTTGAAAGCAAGGGAGGAAGGGGACAGCAGGAGTCCTGCGGCGAGTATCGAAATGCAGGGTCGGAAGGATGGGGGCATGGCGAGCACCTCTGCCAAACATTAGACGGTAAGAACCGCAGAGCGGTTTCGGGACGCAGACGCAGGAAGCCGTTGGGCTTGTTTGGATTTTCCGTTTCTTGGTTTGCGCTTGTTGTCGCAGCCGCCAAGATCGAGGGCAACAACCATGCAGGCGGCGCGTAATCCGTCCGCAAGAGCGTGGTCGACCATAGTACGAGCCACGACCATGCCCCCGATGGACAGGGCAGCGATAGCCTGCGCTGGAGGGAATGATGAGCGATAGAAATAGTCTGGCGGCACTGGCCAATGCACCCACCCGGCGGCAAGCGATCGCGGGCGTGGCCGCCGCAATCGGCGGTCTCGTCTTGGGCTCAACGAGGGCTTGGGCGGGAACCGAGGAAGGGATTTCGCATACGGCGGAATCCATTCATCTGGAACCGGTCTTCAAGGCGAGCCGGAAACGCGTCTATGAAGCGCTCGCCGACGCGAAACAATTCGGCAAAGTCGTGCAGCTGAGTGCGGCCATGAAAGGGGGCACGCCTCCGGGAGCCGCGCCCGCCGAGATCAGTCGTGAGGCTGGAGGCGCGTTCTCGCTCTTCGGCGGCTATATCACCGGACGACAGATCGAACTTGTGCCGAACGAGCGCATCGTCCAAGCCTGGCGAGCAGGTGGATGGGATCCGGGTTACTACTCGATCGCGAAATTCGAACTGGTGGAGCAAGGCTCTGGGACCAGGATCGTGTTTGATCATACCGGCTTTCCTATCGGGCGAGCGGAGCACCTGGCGGAGGGATGGAAAGGGAATTACTGGGAGCCACTCGAGAAATTCCTGGCGTAGGTGTTGCGCGGGGCCGCGTCAGATTCGGCGGGTGATGTTGGGGAAGTCGAGCCAGACTTTGATGCCGCAGAAGTGGGAGCCTTCGGTGCAGATGGGGGTGGTGACGCCGGCGCGGATGTGGCAGGGCGGGCCGATATAGCGCGTGAGCTGCGGATGAACTTCGCGGAGTTGGGTGATTTCGTCCATGGAGGCCTGGTAGATTTCTTCCTGGGCGTTGAAGCAGGTGCGCATGGTCCATTTGTGAATGAGATGGAGGAGCGAGCCGGATTCGTACAGGCGGACGGATTTGGCGTTGGGGAGGAGATAGAGGGCGATTTCCGCCGGTACGCCGCGATCGAGGAGTTGATTCTTCGCGTTCCAGGCATCGTGCATGGCGCGGTCGTAGACTTCCTTGGCGCGCGGATTGGCGGCCAGGAGCGCCGGCGTGATGTAGTCCGGATCGCGCGTGTCGGCCAGAGTGAGGAGCGGGCGCGAGCCGGGGACCATGCGATGGCGCTGGTCCTGGCTGTCGGCCGTGTGACTGATTTTTTTGGCGAAGGTGTAGTTGGCGTGCTGGAGAGCGCGCATCATCGGAGCGTGGACCCCGACGTTGAGAGTTTCGAGGCGATAGAGATTGCGCGCAGGGTTGAGCAGGCGGTCGATGGCTTCCGAGTCCGGGCATTGCGCGGCAGTGAGTCCGGCGACGGCGCGGTAGGATTCGGCGATGACGCGGATGGCGTTCGGTGAATAGTCGACGAGCTTCGAGGTTTTGCCGTTGAGCTTGGTGTCAAATTCGCGGGCGAAAGCTTCGCCAGCCGACGGCTCCGGCTGAACATTTTTCCACTCCGGTAGTTCATCCAGCGGCTCCGTACCAAAGCGATCGAAGAACTGAGCGTCCATTTCCTTGACGTGCGCGACCATGGCGCCGATGACCGCGCGGGCTTCGCTCGGCGTATCCGAGGCGGCGCACATGCGCCAGAGGCGGTGGAGGACGATACCGGAGAGCGTGTGCACCATGGTGGTGAACGCAGCGAGGGGTAGAACGTAGCGGGCGATCTCGATGGCGCGTTTTTCGGCGGAGCGTTCGATTTTCTGCAGGCGCTTGGGATGAGACATCGGGCCGATGTGCCAGATGTCGTTGAGAATGTTGCGGGTGTCACCGATCAGGAGCGAGGACAGCTCGCGATAGTAGTTCCAGGCACGGGCGACGGCCCCTTCATAGATTTCCTTGCATTTTTCATCAAAGAAAAGCGAGACGGGAGGCACATAAGCCTGGGCGCGATCGAGCCGGACGTAGCGTTGGCTTTGCTGCTCGGAATTGTAGAACGGATGCGCGTGAAGGAAGGACCACACAAATTGGCGGCTGATGTTTTCGAAGCCGAATTCGAAATGAGCGTGCTGGTAGACGGTATGGTGGCCGCTGTGGAAGGTGGCGGCGCCGATGTTCACACGCTGCTTGTCCGTGATTTCTTCGGGACCGATCAGGCGCGGGGCGTAACAGGTGCGGGCGGCAGCGATGGCGGAATCGAACGGATGCGCGAAGGCATTCCGAAGCGTGACGCGGGGCGGGGCGGTCTCGACCAATTCGCCGGGCCGCGTGCTATCGAACATTCGGGATTGAGTAGCCACGATGGAAGTTCATTGTACACGGGCGGGGAGCGGAGGGAAGTTGAAAGTCGAGAGTTGAAACTTGAAAGAAAAGAAGAAAACGTAGAGACGCAGAGTGAGGAGCAGGGGAACCAGTTGTTGTGAGAGCGCGGTGAAATGTAAAAAATCGGGATAGGGGGAGCAGTCACCTGCTCGCCCCTCCCACACCACCGTACAGGCGGGTCCGCATACGGCGGTTCAGCAAGTTGAGCCTTTACAGGCCGGAGGTTCGAATCGTCGTTCGCCACAAGGGCTTCGCCGCT
>WNFG01010904.1_pt1 | contig 14081 bp, 13 predicted proteins | sample 5400431 | NCBI WGS metagenome assembly WNFG01 (sample SAMN13153346, study PRJNA577476) | soil metagenome | isolation source: 120 cm saprolite under Douglas fir tree site 2 hole 3 replicate 2 | place: USA:California | collected 2015-04-18
TGGCCCCAGCAGTTGAAATTCTTGCGGTTGATGACGCCCTTGGCGCCGAGCTGCATGACGTAATCGCGCTTGCCTTCGTCCGACACGATGCCGATGGCATTGGCGCCGGAGGCGGCGGCGAGCTGCACGCCGAACACGCCGAGCCCGCCGGAGGCCCCCCACACCAGCACGTTGTCGCCGGGTTTCAACGCATGCGGCGGATGGCCGAACAGCATGCGGTAGGCGGTCGCGAGCGTCAGCGTATAGCTCGCGGATTCTTCCCAGGTCAGGTGCCGGGGTTTTGGCATCAATTGCCGCGACTGCACCCGGCAGAACTGGGCGAACGAGCCGTCCGGCGTCTCGTAGCCCCAGATGCGCTGCGAGGGCGAGAGCAGCGGATCGCCGCCATTGCACTCCTCGTCGTCGCCGTCGTCCTGATTGCAATGGACGATGACCTCGTCGCCGACCTTCCAGCGCCGCACCTTGTCGCCGATCGCCCAGACCACCCCGGACGCGTCCGAGCCGGCCACGTGGAACGGATTCTTGTGGACGTCGAGGGGCGAGATCGGCTGGCCGAGCCCTGCCCATACGCCGTTGTAATTGACGCCGCCGGCCATGACGAACAGCAGCACCTCGTCCTCGCCGATCGGCCAAGTCGGCACCACCTCGACTTGCATCGAGCTTTCCGGCGGCCCGTGGCGCTCCTTGCGGATCGCCCAGGCATACATGCGTTCCGGAATATGGCCGAGCGGCGGGATTTCGCCGATCTCGTAGAGGCTTCGCGCCGCCGCCTGCGGCGTCTTGAGTTTTGCAACAGCCGTCATGCCCGTTCTCCTAAAAAGAGTGGGCCTTGCCGTGAAGGTGATGCCCGGCAGTCTGGCGCAAACCATGCTGCGATGCAACACCAACGCCGGCGGCGGGCTTCCGGTTTCGTGGAAAACGCCTGCACGGGGTATTTCGCTTCCCGCGCGACAGCGGCGGCGCGTCCGGCTATGATGCTGCGTTGCAATGCAACAAGCCGCCAAGCGGCGATGGAAGCCGGGTTCGAAGACCTAACGGAGGGAATGGTCGTCATGGAGCAACATACTTTGATCGTCGCCCTGGTGGTTGGCCTCATCGCGGGCTGGCTCGCCGGCCAGATCATGAGGGGTGCTGGCTTCGGTCTCATCGGCGATATTGTGGTCGGCGTGATCGGCGCGTTCATCGGCGGTTGGATTTTCCAGGCGGCCCACATCCCCCTTCATATCAACTTTTGGGTCGACAGAATCATCCCGGCGCTTGTCGGCGCGGTGGTGCTCCTCCTCATCCTGAGGTTGGTCAGACGATAGAGCGGCGCCGGAAACGGACTGGGTCGGAAATCGATGCACGACAAGCCCTGGATCTTTCGGACTTACGCGGGCCATTCGGCGGCGGCCGAGTCGAATGCGCTCTACCGCAAGAATTTAGCCAAGGGCCAGACCGGGCTCTCGGTCGCTTTCGATCTGCCGACGCAGACCGGCTACGATTGCGACCATGCGCTCGCCCGAGGCGAGGTCGGAAAGGTCGGGGTCGCGATCTCGCACCTCGGCGACATGCGCATGCTGTTCGAGAACATCCCGCTCGGCGAGATGAACACCTCGATGACCATCAACGCCACGGCCGCCTGGCTGCTGGCGCTCTATATCGCGGTGGCGGACGAGCAGGGCGTAGACCGCCGCGCCCTGCAGGGCACCACCCAGAACGACATCATCAAGGAATATCTCTCGCGCGGCACCTACGTGTTCCCGCCGGCGCCCTCCATGCGGCTGACCAAGGACGTGATCCTGTTCACGACCGCGGAACTGCCGAAATGGAACCCGATGAACGTGTGCTCCTACCATCTGCAGGAGGCGGGCGCGACGCCGGTGCAGGAGCTGGCGTTCGCGCTGGCGACCGCGATCGCCGTGCTCGATACCGTGAAGGCGTCGGGAGAAGTCGATGCGGAAACGTTCGGCAACGTGGTCGGCCGCATCTCGTTCTTCGTCAACGCCGGGCTCAAGTTCATCACCGAGCTCTGCAAGATGCGGGCGTTCGCCGAGCTGTGGGACGAGATCACGGCCGGGCGTTACGGCGTGAGCGATGCGAAGCACCGGCTGTTCCGCTACGGCGTGCAGGTCAATTCGCTCGGCCTCACCGAGCAGCAGCCGGAGAACAACGTCTACCGCATCCTGCTCGAGACGCTCGCGGTGACGCTATCGAAGCGCGCCCGCGCGCGTGCGGTGCAGCTTCCGGCCTGGAACGAGGCGCTCGGTCTGCCGCGGCCGTGGGACCAGCAATGGTCGCTGCGCCTGCAGCAGGTGCTCGCCTATGAGACCGACCTGCTCGACTATGCGGACATTTTCGACGGCTCGACCGCGATCGCCGAGAAAGTCGCGGAGCTCAAGCGCGAGGCCACGGCGGAGCTCGCGCGGATCGACGCCATGGGCGGCGCGGTCGCCGCGGTCGAGACGAGCTACATGAAGCAGAAGCTGGTCGAATCCAATGCGCGGCGGCTCGAGGCGATCGAGCGCGGCGAGCAGGTCGTGATCGGGGTCAACAAGTTCGTCGCGACCGAGCCCTCGCCGCTCGCCGCCGGCACCGAAGCGATTTTAACGGTCCCCGAGCGGATCGAGACCGAGCAGATCGAGCGCCTGAAAGCTTGGCGGGAAGGCCGCGATGCGCGCGCGGCGGCGTCCGCGCTCGACGCGCTGAAAGCCGCGGCCCAGGAGGATCGCAACATCATGCCGGCCTCGATCGAGTGCGCCAAGGCCGGGGTCACGACCGGCGAATGGGGCGCAGCGCTGCGCGAAGTGTTCGGCGAATATCGGGCGCCGACGGGCGTCTCGGGCGCGGCGGCGCATCCGGGCGACGGCCTCGACCGTGTGCGCGCCGAGGTCGAGCGCGTTTCCCGCAAGCTCGGCCGCCGCATCAAATTTCTGGTCGGCAAGCCCGGGCTCGACGGCCATTCCAACGGCGCCGAGCAGATCGCGGTGCGCGCCCGCGACGCCGGCATGGAGGTGGTCTACGAGGGCATCCGGCTCACCCCGGCCGAGATCGTCAACGCCGCGCTCGAGGAGGGCGTGCACGTGGTGGGACTGTCGATTCTCTCCGGCTCGCACGTGCCGCTGGTGAAAGACATCGTCGCCCGCATGCGCGAAGCCGGGCTCGACGACGTGCCTTTGGTGGTCGGCGGCATCATTCCGCCGGAAGACGAGCGGCTGCTAAAGGCGGCAGGCGTCGCCGCGGTCTATACGCCCAGGCATTTCGAGCTCAACCGCATCATGGCCGACATCGTCCGCATCGTGGACGCGGGCGCCGCCAAGGCGGCGTGACGCTAGGCCTCGTGTCCCGGGCGCAGCGCAGCACGTCGGTGGTGCGCTGCTGAACCGGGACCCAGGCTTACGAGACTGGACCCCGGATCTGCGACGCAATGCTGCGCATTGCGCCGCGTCCGGGGAACGTCTCAGCGGAGCCCCACCATCTGCCGTATCTCACCCGGCGTAACTCCCTGCGCGCGCAGCTCACGCAGGCCGGTCGCCTGCGTCGATTTCGACAGCTTGTTGCCGTCGGCATCGAGGATCAGACGGTGATGATGGTAGGTCGGCGCGGGCAGTTCGAGCAGCTGCTGCAACAGGCGGTGAACGCTGGTCGACCAGAACAGATCTTCTCCGCGCACCACGTGGGTGATCCCCTGCAGCGCGTCGTCGACCACGACCGCGAGATGATAGCTCGTCGGCGTTTCCTTGCGGGCGAGCACCACGTCGCCCCAAGCTTGCGGCGCGGCCGCGATGGTTCCGGTCTCGCCCGCGGGACCGCGGCCGGTCTCGGTCCAATCGCGCGCACCCGCTTGCGCGAGCGCGCGCTGCATGTCGAGCCGGAGCGCGAACGGCGCGCCGGCCGCGATCTTTTCCGCACGCTCGGCGGGCGAAAGCCGTTTGGCATCGCCCGGATAGAGCGGCGCGCCGTCGGGATCGCGCGGCCATGGCGCTCGTCTCTCGCGTCCGGCTACGAGTCGCGCGATTTCCACCCGACTCTCGAAGCTCGGATAGATCAGGCCTTGCGCCTCGAGCCGCTCGAGCGCCCCGCGATAGGATTCGAGATGTTGCGACTGGCGCCGCACGTCGGTTTCCCAAGTCACGCCGAGCCAGGCGAGATCCTCGTAGATCGCCGCTTCGAACCGTGGCCGGCAGCGCGCCCGGTCGATGTCCTCGATGCGCAGCAACAGCCGCCCGCCGGACGCGCGCGCCATGTCAAGATTGAGCAGCGCCGAGAACGCATGCCCGAGATGGAGATAGCCGTTCGGGCTCGGCGCGAAGCGGAATTTGGCCATCATATGATTGGTCCAAGTCGGAAACATCCGACTTGGACGCGGGAGAGGGCGGCGAGGACCCGCCGGGGTCCGAGCGGGTGAGGGGTTTCTTTGCATTCGGCGGGATCTAAAGCTACCCCTTACCCGGTCCCTCGCTTCGCTTGGGACCACCCTCTCCCAGCCGACCCCGGGTGTTCCCGGGTTTGGCCATCGTATGATTGGTCCAAGTCGGAAACATCCGACTTGGAAGGGGAGAGGGGAAGCGCGCATGCCGCACGACGTCGAGCTACAATGTCTTTCCTCATTCATACCGAGGCCGATCTAAAAGCCGCGACGCAAGCGCTGCTCGAGCTCGATCCGCGTCTTGCGAACATTCTGGCGATCGCTGGCGCGCCGCCGCTGCGCCGCCGCGAGGGCGGCTTTGCCGGGCTCGCTTCGATCGTGGTCTCCCAGCAGCTCTCCACCGCCAGCGCGGCGGCGATCTGGGGCCGGCTCGCCGCGATGCTCGATCCGCTCGACACGGCCGCTTTTTTGCGCGTCCGGGCGCCGCGTCTCCAGCGCGCGGGCCTGTCGGCGGCGAAGATCCGCACGCTCAAATCGATCGCCTCGGCGCTCAAATCCGGCACGCTCGATTTGGCGGGGCTGGTCGATCGTCCGGCCGACGAAGCGCATGCGGCGCTCACCGCGCTGCATGGCATCGGGCCGTGGACCGCGGATATTTATTTGCTGTTCTGCCTCGGCCATCCCGACGCCTGGCCGGCCGGCGACCTCGCGCTGCAGGAAGCGGTACGGCTGGCGTTCGCGCTCAAAACCCGGCCGAGCTCGCGCGAGATGGTGCCGCTGGCGGAAGTTTGGCGCCCGTGGCGCGGGGTGGCAGCCCGGGTGCTGTGGTCCTATTATCGCGCCGTCAAGGGCCGCGACGCCGCGCCGGTACCGGCCCGAACACCGGCTTCGTCGGCAACGCAGGTCGCGACCCGATCGCGATCGCGCAATCCGAAAAATTAGGAGGAAGTTCGCGTGCCCGCTGCGCTCGACGGTCCGCGCCTCCCCCCGCGTGCCCAAGGCCCCGCGCGGCAGCTCGTGGTGTTTCTGCACGGCTACGGCGCCGACGGCAACGATCTGATCGAGATCGGCCGCGCGTGGCAGCCGCTGTTGCCGCAGGCGGCGTTCGTCTCGCCGCACGCGCCCGAGCCCTGCGCCGAAGCCCCGGTCGGCCGGCAATGGTTTCCCCTCACGTTTCGCGATCCGCAGGAGCGCTGGCGCGGCGTCAATGCGGCGGCTCGGGGGCTCGAGCGGTTTCTCGACGCCGAGCTGGCGCGGCACCGGCTCGGCGACGAGGCGCTGGCGCTCGTCGGCTTCAGCCAGGGCACCATGATGGCGCTCCATGTGGGCTTACGCCGGCGCACGGCGCCTGCGGCGATCGTCGGCTATTCCGGCCTGCTGGCGCTCCCGGAGCAAGGCCCCGACGCGGTGGCGGCCGAGATTTCCGCGCGCCCGCCGGTGCTGCTGGTGCACGGCGACCAGGACGATCTCATTCCGGCGCAGGCGCTGTTCCTGGCCGCCCAGGGGCTGGCCGCGCTCGGCATTCCGGCAGAATGGCATCTCTCCCATGGCATCGGGCACGGCATCGACCCGGAGGGACTGCGGCACGGCGGGGAATTTCTCGAGCAGCGCTTCGGGCTGCGGCCTTGAGTCGAATCGGCCATTCTGCGGCGATCTGGCGGGCCAAGGCGCCGCCCCGCTTCACAATCCGGTCATGGTCCCTATAGACTATGGCCATGCTGCTGTGCAGCAGGAAGGAGGAGCGGAGACTTGAACGCGCACGTGTCGTCAAGCGGCTGGCCGGCATTGGTCCTCAATGCGGACTTCCGCCCGCTGAGCTATTATCCGCTGTCGCTGTGGTCGTGGCAGGACGCCATCAAGGCGGTCTTTCTCGACCGGGTGAACATCGTCGCGCATTACGACAAGGCGGTGCACAGCCCGTCGATCGAGATGAAGCTGCCGAGCGTGGTTTCGCTGAAAACCTTCGTGGCCATACCACCTGGGTCAACGTGGTCGCCTCCTGCTCCGACTGCAATCTCAAGAAGGGCAATCTGACGCCCGCGGAATCCGGGATGTGGCCGACGCAGATGCCGTTCCAGCCCAGCGTGCATCACCTGCATCGCAACGGCCGGCTGTTCCCGCCGAATTATCTGCACGAGAGCTGGCTCGACTATCTCTATTGGGATTCGGTACTCGAGCCGTAACCCGCGACCACTGTCACGCGGCGGTGTCCTCTGCGGCCTCGCGCATGGCTCCGCGCCTTCGTCGCCCCGGCCGCTCCCGCTCCGTGGTCGCGGTGGCGATCGCGCCGAAGATCTGATCGAGCGTGGTCATCGCCGGATATTGCAGACGGGCGAGCGCCGTCTGCAGCACCTTATCCGTGATTTCGAAGCCGAGCGCGCGGTAGCTCTCGAATTGCGATTCGCTGAACCACTGGTCGGTCGTGCTCTGATGAGGAAAATCGGGGTTGGCCGCCGCATAGCTGCGGATGTCGATATTCTCGCTGCCATGATAGGCGGGCTTGATGTACAGGATCAGCCCTTTGCGGACGCCCTCCGTGCCGTCGGCGTCCGGATAATCGATTTCCCCGATGGCGTGATAGGGAGTTCGCGCCCCGGCTCCGCCGTTCTGGCGTTTGACGAGGGCGGTGAGTCCGCGGAAGCGAATCGCCACGCCGAGGTCGAGCTTGATCTTCCGCACCGCATTGCCGAGGTCCGCGAATGCAAAATCCGGATCGCAACCGGCGTCACTCACCACGATGAACCGGCAGCGCCGCCGCACCATTTCGTAGAGCCCGAGATTTTCGAAATGCCCGCCGTCGGACAGGTAGACGTACGGCTTCTTGTCGGTGGTGAGCCCGAATGCCTCTTCCAGCAAGGGCGCGACCGCCGTTTTAGGCCCTTGATCACGGTAGGTCTTCTCGCCTTCCGGACCCGGATTACCGAGCCACCATCCGAGCCGCACGTTGAGCAGCGCTAACAGCAAGGTCACCGCGGGCGAGGAATGATAGCCCATGTTCGGACTGACGGCCGCGCCCGAGATCGCCAGGGCGGTGCCGAGCGAGATGCCCCGGTCGCGTCGCCCGTAATCGCGGCTGAGGCGAAAGGCCCGGCAGCCGCTCCCCGCGTGCAATGGGCTCACCGTGAAGGACTCCGCCTTGCGTTCCTGCCAGGCGAGATTGGTGGTGGACACGATATTGAGGGTCATGTTCACGAGATGGAAAGGTTGCCAACCGCCGCCGGGGGACCACAGCTGATAAACCGACAAGTTGTCCGCTTCGTCGAACCCGGTGAACGGGTCGGGACGCCGGTGCGGATGCGCCGCCCCCAGAAAAGCGCGAATGAGCCGGTTGCGATAAAGCGCATGCAACGAAAATTGATTGATGTTCACGAATTTCGAAGCGATCACCCCGACCGTTGCCGCGACCGCCAGACCTTCCAGCAGCAATGTTGCTGCGTCGGGCCACGGCGGCAGCGAGCCCGCCGCAGGCGGACCATGAATGGATGTCGTTTCGAGCAGCGGTTGCCCGAGTAGCGCCGCATCGAGAAGAGCCGAGGCGAGGATCACCAGACTCGCGGCAAAGACCGGAGCGGCTATAGCCAAGCCGATATCCATCATGAGGCCGGTCCAATTTTTGGCTGGACCGCGCGCCGGCGAAAGACTGCTCTTACCCAGGACCGCAGTCGCAACGGCAGACAAGAGGCCGGGCAGCGCCGTCGCAAGCTTCGCATAGATATTGTCGGATATTTGCGCGTATAGATGCACGATGGCCTGGGCGGCCACCAGACTGAGAAACATCACGATCGTCCAGCCGAGCGCGCTGACCACGAACCAACCGGCGGCGCGGCCGAACCATTCCCGATCCGCGTCCGATTCGACTTCCCAGCTGGAGAGCGCGACGAAGATGGTCTCGGCGACCAGCTGAATAGTCAGGGCCCAGGGCACCCCAAATACCAGCAGTGCGACTTCCGAAGTGTCGAATTCCCAAAATCCGGCGCCATAGATCAACCTGTGAACGTAGACGCCGAGTCCGAGCAAGGCTCCGTAGACCGCGCCGGCCGCGGTCCAGGCGAGGAAATCCAGCCCGAAATTTGCGCGCCCGCGAGATCGTGGCAACGCCAGCAGCCAGCCGAGACCATAGGCAGCGACACCGGCAGCGACACCGAACGACACCAGCGACCCTCCGCTCCAAGAAAACAGCGGAAACGGAAGCGCATAATGGTGGGCGCATGGCACCGCGAGCGCCAGCGTGAACATGAGGCCGGACAGTCCAGCCGGCAACAAGTCTCCGATCAGGAACTCGGGCTGTGTCGCTCCTTGCCGGGTCCGGCTCGGACGACGCCGCGTAGCGAAGTGCACGGCGGCAACCAGCAGCACGAGGCCGATTGCTGCCAGAACAAGCGGCACGCCTGGAGTGCAGTCGTCCGGCGGATATTTTCCGAGCCACGCCACGCCGACCGCGACGAGCTTCAAGAGCAGGAGAGCTCCGCAGAGCACGGGCAGCAACACCAGCCAATTGAGGACGAGATTGCGAATGAAGATCGCCACCACCGTCCAAGCGTCCGCGGAACCGATGCCGAGTTTCGGCGTGAGATAATTGCTGTAGCGGCGCAGCCAGGCGATCTCGCCCGGCTCTTCCTCCGGGCGAGCGCGCATGTCGAGGAGCTTTGGCCATAGCGAACCGAAGCCGGTTCGCGCCACCCCGGCGGAGAGCCATCCGCCGATATAGCCGCCGCCCGAAACGGTGGACAGGTAATGAAATTTTCCCAGCAGAGAATCGTCGGAGCAGCGCACGCGCGCGCCGCTCGCGGAGCGCGGGTGCGAAGCCAGCGCCTGGATCACGCCGAGCGCGAATGCCGCGCTGCGAATGCCGCCGCCCGAGAGGCACAGCGCCGCCGAGTCGAGCGCGCCGAGCGCGCGGTACAGCGCGCTGCCGTGGAGGTCACCCGCAATCGCATCTTCGCCATGGATTGCGTTCGCCTCCGCCCGCAGTACCTCCTCGGTCGTCAGGATATCCATGATCGCCCCGCGATCTGCGCAGCGTCGCTCCAAAAATTGTCGGCTTCAAGCGAATTGCACGGGGCGAACACCCAAGCGCGGGGAAAATAGGCCGGAATGCCCGGCCACGGACTACGTCGACGTCATGTGGTTCCGGCCCGGGCGTGATAGCCGACCAGGACCCAAACCGCGATCGCGGCGAGCGCCAGCGAGATCAGCACGTTGTAGCCGGCGAGCGACAGCCCGAGAAAGCGCCAGGCGGCCTCGTCGCAGCGCACGACGGTGACGTTGCGCAGCTGCCGCATCAGGTCGGACGCGCGGCCGAGGCCCGTCACCGGCCCGGAGCAATCCGCGGGCCCCGGCCAGAATTTCCACTCGACCCCGGCGTGGTAGACGCCCAGGCCGGCGTTGACGAGCATGGCGAGCGCGATGAGGACGAGCCCGGCGGCGAGGGGCGCGCGCGGCGCGCCGCGCAAGTCCGCGAATGCGACGATCAGCGCCAGCGGGATCGCGAAATAATAGGCGATGCGCTGCTCGAGGCAGAGCGGGCAGGGCTCGAGGCCGAGCCCGTATTGGAAATAGTAGGCGCCGAGGATCGCCGCCGCGCCGACGACCGCGATGACGATCGCCGCGCCTGCGGCGCCTGCCGCTGGCTTCCGCATCATCGCGCTTGCCGGCATGAATCCACCTCGGTTGCTGCCGCCCCGGCATAACGCCGTGCTCCCGCGCTGTCGATTGGGGAAAGGGCGTGCCGCGGGCTCGCTTTACCTCCCCCAGAAAGGGGGAGGTCGATCGCGCCTAGCGCGATCGGGTGGGGGTCGCGGGCGTCGTTCGGGTATCGGCCGCCGAATCCGCGACCGTTGACCCCTCACCGCCCGCCGTTATATTCCGCCTCGCCTTGCCCCTGTGGCGGAACTGGTAGACGCGCCTGACTCAAAATCAGGTGGGCTAACACCCGTGCTGGTTCGAGTCCGGCCAGGGGCACCAATTCCTTCCCAAGCACCGTAGCGCTGCAGATCGAGTGCGCGCAACGTTTGATCCTAGCGCAGGGCCGGACGGCTGCTCGCTACCGCGAGCCGAGTGAGGCTGGAAACGCCGCGCATCCAAATCCGGGCAATGCCGGCGCGCGCTCGCCACCGGGGCACAAAATACTCCGTCACACCTCCGTCACACCTAGGTGACGAAGAAAGCAGCGATGCCCTGCAGGGGGTGAGCCGTGTAGAGCTCCGTCTGGCCCAGGGGCGCGCCGAAAATAGAGAATTTGTGCAGCGTGGTGATACCGTAGGTCGTGATATTTGCCAGATCCGACACTGGAAGGTTGACGATCGGTATTAGCACGGTGAACGTCGTCGACCCGGCATCCGGCGTAATATTGAGGGTGACACTCACGAGCGTGCCTATCTCCGTCTTCGCAGTGCGGATGTTTTTGTCGACGAATAGCTTGGTCCCATTGGCGTCTTGATAGGAGAACTGCGGCCGGCCACCGAAGGTGGTGGTGGAGTAGGTGATGTGTATCCCATCACCGGAAAGCTCGAATCGGTTGGGTTGCTTGGTCGCGGCGGGCTGGGGGCTCATGTTGCGATCCTTTCCTAGCCCGGTTCCGGGGGCCCGCGGGACCCACGCCGGCCGTTGCTCCCGACCGACTATCGGCGGGCGCCGTGGCGCCGCGTCCCGGAACCGCCCATACTATTGGCCGTTGTAAGTGCTCGCTCATTTATTTTAAGTGGATACTTCGGCGAAGTCAACGTGTGCGTTTATCGCGCTTCGGTTGCGAAAATGGCTCCGCGGTTAGTCTCCGATAAGACGCTGCATGGAGATCGGAGCGCCCGCGCCGTCACGGATGCTCCCCGCACGCAAAACGCTTCACTGAATTCGGCCCGGCGCGCGGCCCGCTCAACCCCCCGCCATGCCGCGCGGGGAGAAGCTCAGGTCGAGCAGCTTCCATTCCTGGTATTTTCCCGCGGGCAGGAAGCTGTAGGGCTGGCACGCCCGCAGCGCGCTGATCGCGGTCGCGACCAGCGCCGGGCCGTGCGCGGACGCACTGGCCTCGATCAACGTCGGGCTGCCGGTCAGCGCTCCGTTGGGCCCCAAGGCGACGCGCAGCACCACCTTGAGCTTCTGCGCATCGGCGACGACGGTGGGCGGGTTCCAGCATTTTTGCAGGTGCGCCCGGAACGCCTCGATCTCCTCGCGCGAGAGCTTGGCCATGCCTTGTGCCGGCGCATCGAACCCCTCGTCCGGGTTCTGCGCGTCCCCGAGCGACAGCGGCAATTCGGGGACCGGCGCCACCGTCGGGTTGAATACCAGCAGATTGGGCGGCGGCTCCGGCTGCGGCGGCCGGGCTTGGATCGGCTCGCGCGGACCGGGCCGCTGCGCTTGCGCGGACGGCTGCGGGGGTGCGGTTCTGGTCTGCGAATCTCCCGCAGGCTCTTGCGCCGGTTGTTGCTCGCGGTCGGGCGCACGTTGCGGCTGCGCAGCCGCGCTCTCGGCCCGGGGCTGTTCTTCGGAGCCCTGCGCCATCGCCGATGCCGGAACGATGTCGACCGTGATCGATTCCGGCGGGATCGGCACGAACTGCCTGGGACTTGCGAACAGCACGAAGCCCCACACCAGCAGCGCCAGATGGCCGACGGCGGAGAAGACGAGGCCCGCGCGCATGAGAAGCCCTGTTACCAGCCCCGGGCCGGTTCTAGACCGCCTCGACCGATGTGCCAACCTAGGCGCCTTCGCGCGCGCGGCGGTCGGCTTTGCGGCGGCCAAATCTCTCGTTGCGGCACCTGCCGCGCGGCGCCACTCTGGTGCCGGTCACTTTTTTGGGGGGAACACGACCATGACGCTTTCGCGCCGGCACGTTCTGCAGGCCACGCTTGCTTCGCTGGTCGCATCCAGGCTCGCATCGCCGGCCCGGGCGCAACGACCCGCCCCGGTGCCGGCCGGCCGAACCCCGGTGCCTTTGGTGTTCGCGCACGGCAACGGCGATCATGCGGCGTTGTGGATCACCAATTTATGGCGCTTCGAATCCAACGGCTTTCCGCGCGACCGTCTGCTGGCGTTCAACTTCACGGACCCGCTGGCGCGCACGAACGACGCCGAGGCGCAGGCCGGGCGCTCGTCGACCGCCGACCAGCTGCGCGAGCTCGCGGCCGCCGTGGACGCGATGCGGCAGCGCAGCGGATCGCCGCGCGTGGCGTTGGTCGCGAGCTCTCGCGGCGGCTATGCGGTGCGCAACTACATTGGGAATGGCGGGGCGGAGCACGTCAGCCATGCCGTGCTTTGCGGCGTGCCGAACAGGGGCGTGTTCGATTGGGAATTCAATCCCGGCAGCGAGTTCAACGGACGCGCGGCGTTTCTGCAGCGCCTGAATGCCGGCGAGAGCGACGTCGTGCCCGGCACGGCCTTCCTCACCTTGCGCAGCGACGGCAACGACAAATACGCGCAGCCCGACGGCCGTTTCGTCGGCAAACCCGGCACGCCGACCGGGATCACCGCCGAGGGCCCCGCCTTGCGCGGCGCGACCAACCTCGTGCTCGGCCAGCTCGATCACCGGGAATTGGCGTTCCATCCCCGCGCGTTCCGCGAGATCTACAAATTCATATCGGGCAGCGAACCGGAGCGGCTCGGCATCGTATCCGAGCCAATCGTCACGCTCGACGGCCTCGTGACCGGATTCCCGGCCGGCGTGGCGACCAACCGGCCGCTGGCCGGCGCGACCGTCGAGGTCTACCGGGTCTCGCCCGACAGCGGCGAGCGGCTCGGTGCCCCGGTCCATCGCCGCGTAACCGGGCCCGACGGAGCCTGGGGCCCGGTCACGGTCGAGCCCGGGTGGTTTCTCGAGTTCGTGGTGGAGGCGGGAGCGCATCCCACCACCCACCTCTATCGTTCGCCGTTCCCGCGGTCGTCGAAGGTCGTGCATCTGCGCCCGGGCCGCCCGCTCGGCGACAAGGATTCCGGCGCGGGCGCCGTGGTGCTGATGTCGCGGCCGCGCGGTTATTTCGGCATTCCGCGCGACGTGGTGCTGCTCGACGGCAAGGAACCCAAGGACGTGACCGCGGGCGTGCCGACCGATTCCGTCTCGACGCTGCGGCTGCCGGCCAGCGAGGCCGCAAGGCCGATCGCCGCACTGTTCAACGAGGAGCGCATCGTCGCGCGCGGCTGGGCCGCCGCGGAGAACCGCATCGCGATCGCGGAATTCACGTATTGAGGGGAGATCGTTCGGCGTCCCGGACCCGCGCGGTACGAAGCGCATCGCGGCATCCCGGGGTCGGCAGGGCAACGGACCCGCGCAAGCGGGACTAAAGCCGCAGCCGCATCAGGTCTTGCGTTCGCTGAACAGCACGCCGCCCTTGGCCTTGTGGGTCTTGGGCGATTCCATGATCTGCACCATCACCACCTCGGGATCGACCTTGAAATTGCGCACCACCGCGTCGGTGATGTCTTTGATCAGCGCCCGCTTCTGCCAGCGTGCGTCCCTCGACGGCATAGACGTAGACTTCCGGCATGTCCTGCCTCCTTCGGATCCGGCGACGAATGTTTGCTCAACCGGCAAGCGGCCCGGGCCATCGCGGCCCGGGCCGTAATGCGTCTCGGTAGCAGCCTCAGAACAGCAAGCCGTCTTGCAGCAGCACCCAGCGGCCGTTCTTGACCTGCTGGACCTGGGTCACTTCGGTCGCGAGGTGATTGGTCTTGGAGAATTTCACCGGCGGCGAGCCGAAGATGTCCTGGTACTCCTTGCCGGATTCCAGCGCGTCGAGGAGCT
>WNFG01003580.1_pt1 | contig 14080 bp, 12 predicted proteins | sample 5400431 | NCBI WGS metagenome assembly WNFG01 (sample SAMN13153346, study PRJNA577476) | soil metagenome | isolation source: 120 cm saprolite under Douglas fir tree site 2 hole 3 replicate 2 | place: USA:California | collected 2015-04-18
CCGGGCGTGCTGGTCGCGGCGCTGCTCGCGACCGTTGGCCCGGTATGGTACGCGCTGACCGCGCCGGCGCCGCTACGGCACGACGAGCAGGGCGACCAAACCGCCTAAGCCGTCGGGGAGCGTCGCCACGCCCGCCGGCACGACCCAATCGTTGGCGTCCACCAACAGATTGAAGCGATAGGTCCCCGGTGGGAGCGTGACTGCGCCTTCCCACACGTCGTCACCGACTGCCTGCAAGGGTGTGGGCGTCCAGCGATTCCACTCACCCGCGATCGCCACGCGCTTCGCGCCCGGCATCCGGAAGCGCACAAAGAGACTGTCGCCGCGCCGGTACGGAACGAGCGGCGGCGCGGTCTTCGCTGCAGCGGCGGTGGCAGCATGGCGGGCGGGAGGGAACCACCGGACTCCCGCCGCGATATATCCCGCACGGGGGAACCCCTGATACGGATCCGAGAGGTATGCGCCGCCGCCGCCTTCGATCGCGAGCGCCGGTGTGACGTAGTACTGTAGGAACGCGCTGCCCATCCCTTTCGAGCCGTAGGCACGGCTGAGCCTTCCGCCAACCACCACCGATGCGACCACTTTGCCGTTCGCCGGGGTCAGCGTGACGCCGGCCGTGACGTCAGTGAACCAGGCGCCGAAGAAACGCGTGGGTTCAACGGTGAGCGTTGTGTTCGTGGTACCGCGCTGCCACCACGCGCGCGCGCGGAGGTGCAGCGCCGTGACCGAGGGCGGCTGCGCCAAGATCCACCCCCACGACGGCCCGGCGCCCACCCCGAGGCCCCAGGTGGGCGTGGACCATAACGCCTCCACAACACCCTGCGCCGTGGCCGTTCGGCTGCCGTCGCTGCGCGCGGTTCCGGACCACAGACCCTCGACACCGAGACGAAGATGCGGCTCGCCCAGGGGTGGCGTGGCCGCCCACAGATCGGCGCGGCCTTGGGAATAGAGCACGTTGCCCGGGAGCAGGGCGAGCGCGCTGCCGAGATTCGCGGTGACTGTCGGCCGGGCGTAGGACAGCGTGGACGAGAGCGATGGGGTGCTGAGACTCGAGCCGCCGGCGTAGCGCACGGTGGCGAGTCCTGCCCCCGCAGAAAATTGCGCGCGAGCACTCGCGGCGCCGCACGACGCGGCCAGAACGCACAACGTGCGGCGGAGCATGGGCCGGATAATACACGAGGCCGCGGTTTCCCGCGGCCTCGTGTGGTTGAACCGCAACTGCGCCCCGTTCAGGGCCGGTGATTACCGGATTGTCCAGGGCTCGTCGGTTTGCTGGACGGCGAAGCCGGAACCGCGGGCGTCGCCGGAGTTGCCGGTTTGGCGGGCGTCGCCGGGTTGCCACCCGACGCCGGCGTGGCGGGGGTCGCCCGCGTTGCCGGAACGGCCCGCGTGGCGGGCGTCACAGCCGCATTCTCGACCGAGCCACGAACCTGCGTGGCGCGGTGCTCAGCCACCTTGGCCTTGGCCGTATCGGACGCATGCGCATTGGGAATCTCACGCTGCGCCGCCAGCAACCCTGGCAATGCCAACGACATGACCAGGGGAAGTAGCTTCCGGAACATGAGGTGCCTCCTGACAGTGTGTCATACTCCGGCACCGTAGCCGGAGTCGCGGTAAAGAGTCCCGGCGGCGTGTGGTGGTAACGCTAGGGCAAACCCCTAAGTGCCTTCAAGATGCAATTTTACGTTACTTCCGGGCACGTTGGGGCATCTTCAGGGCGGTTGCCGAGGGTGGGACGCGGGCCCTACCATCCCCGCTGGATTTGACCGAGGATGGATCGGCTGGGCGCACGGGCGGCGGCATCGGACGGCAACGTGGTACGGGCGGTCCTCGCGGGCGACGTGGAGCGTTACGCGGAATTGGTGCGTCGCTACCGCGACCGCTATGCGCGCTATGCCACGCGGATGCTCGGCTCGCCCGACGCGGCGGAAGATGCGGTGCAGGATGCGTTCATCCGTGCGTACGATCAGTTGGGGCAGTGCCGTGACCCCGACAACTTTGCGGGCTGGTTTTTCCTGATCCTCCGCAACCGCTGCTTCGCCGAGCGCCGCCGCACCAAGCGCGAAGCAGTCGCGGACGTGTCGCAGGATGAGCTGCCGGGGCCCGCTCGAGCCGACCGGGACGCCGAACAGCGCGAAACGCGGGAACTGCTGGCGCGCGGCGTGAGTGAATTGACGGCGGAGCAGCGCGAAGTGTTCGTGCTGAAGCACGTGGAAGGCAAGTCGTACGAAGAAATCGCGGCGGCGACGGGCGCCACGGTCGCCTCGTTGAAAATGCGGATGCACCGCGCCTACGACCGGTTGCGAGAGTACCTCAAGGAGCGAACCTGATGCGCGAATTCCATCCCCTGGTCAAGCGCTGGCTCGACGGCGAGCTGTCGGCGGATCAGCTCGGCGCCGAGTTGGCGGCCGAGCTGGCCGAAGCGCGCGCGCTGTTGGGCGCGGTTGACCGTGCACCGGTGACACTCGACGCTGAGTTTGAAGGGCGCGTGATGGCGGCGGTGCGGACCCGGCCCATTACGCGGTGGGGGCGCGGCTGGCGGCGCGGATGGCAATGGATCGGGGAAGCGCACGAGTTGCGCCTGCGCGTGCGTCCGTGGGCCGTCGCCGCCCTCGCCGCCGCGGCGATGCTCGTCTTCATCTTCGCGCCGGCTCGGCAAGCGGCTGCACCCGCGGCGGTGGCCCAAGCACCGGAAAGCGTCTACGTGAAGTTCGTGCTGTATGCGCCGGGGGCACACCAGGTCAGCGTCGCCGGCACGTTCAATGGCTGGGATGCCCGCGCGACGCCGCTCGCCCACGCCGCCGCGCCGGGCGTCTGGGCGGCGACGCTGTCGCTGCCGGCGGGCCAGCACCTGTACGCGTTCGTCGTGGACGGGCAGCGCTGGGTGGCGGACCCGACAGCACCGGGCGTGGACGACGGCTTCGGCCGACGCAACAGTATTCTTGCCGTGACCTCACACGGTGCCCGCGTCTCGTGAAGCACACCTACGCCTTGTTCCTCACGCTGGCTGCGGGCGGCCCCTTGATCGCGCAGGGACCGGCAGCCGATCTGCTCCAGGGAAAACTGCCCGCCGATGCGGTGGCGCAGGTGCGCGCCATCGCGGCGCAGGCGAGTGCGCGGGCCCTGCCCGCGACGCCCCTGGTGCAAAAGGCACTCGAAGGCGCGGCGAAGGGCGTGGCCCCGGCGCGGATCGTGGCTGCGGTACAGGTGTTGGCCGATCAGCTATCGAGCGCCGCGGGTGCGATCCACGACGCGGGCGTCGCGATCCCCGACTCGGCCTCGGTCGAAGCTGGGGCCTTCGCGTTGAACGCCGGGCTCGATGCCGGCCAGGTTCGCGCCCTCGCGCGGGCCGCGGGCCTTTCGGGCCAGCGCGCCACAGCGCTGCGCGTCGCCGGGACGCTGGCAGCCCTCGGCGTGCCCCCCAAACAGTCCGTCGATCTCGTGACGCGCTCACTGGATTCCACCGCCGATCTCAACACGCTGTCCGGCCAGGTCGAGGCGGGAATGGCCCACGGCGAATCCGCAGCCGCCGCGGCCGCAGGTCTTGGCCACGGCGCTCGCCCAGCGACTGCTAACCCCCATCGTCCCGTGACTCCGCAGGGAGGGTCGAGAAAACCATGACGCACCGTACCATCGCCGCCGTCATTGCGCTCTTCGCGTTCGCCGCTTGCAACGAGGGACCCCAGCTCGGCCAGGTGAGCGTCCGGCTGACGGACGCCCCGAACCCGGGCATCGCGAGCGCGATGGTGTGGGTGTCCCGCGTGTCTCTGGTGGGCGGCGGCGCGCCGGTCGACATCAGCACGACACCCGCGCAATACGACCTGTTGAGTTTGCAGGGCGGCGTCACCGCCGCGCTCGGCAACGCGCTAATTCCTGTGGGTGATTACGAGCAGCTGCGACTGGTGGTCGACTCCGCGCGGATCACGCTGGCGGGCAGCGCCACGTTCAGCGACGGCTCGAACACGCGTACCCTCCAGGTGCCGAGCGGCATGCAAACGGGCATCAAGGTCAACTTCGGCGGACCGGTGCACGTGGCGCCTGGCCAGACGATTCTCGTCGTGGACTTCGACGCGTCCCGCAGCTTCGTGTTCACGGGCTCCGGCGCGTCGCCTACGGGCGCGCTCTTTAAGCCCGTGCTGCACGCCACAGCGCAGGACGTCGCGGGATCGGTGAGCGGTATGGTGGCGCCCGATACGGCGCACGCCAGGCTGTTCGCGATCGCGGGCGCGTCTGATACCGTCGCCTCGACAACCGCAGACACGGCCGGAGCATACACACTGATGTTTCTGCCGCCCGGCAGCTACACGATCGCGGCCAAGGCGACGGGCTTCAAGAGCGCTACGCAAGCGGTGACCGTGGGTACGGCGCAACACGTCACAGGTGTGAACTTCACGCTCACGCCCTGAGGGGCCCCTGACTTGCCGGGGCCGCGCCCTGTGTCTAGGTTCTCGATTACGATGACTCGCGCCCGCATGCTGATGTGCGTCTGTCCCTGTTGTCCCATGTGCTGCATGGGAGAGCGGGCGACGGGCGTGCGCGCGGAGCGAACGTGATTCTCTAGGGCCTTCGGGCCCGCGCGTACACAACCTGATCGGCCGCGACTCCCAACGTGAGAGTCGCGGCCGATCGCTTTTTGGGGGTACCGATGGCGCTTTCCTCCATCCGGCCGCTCGCGATCTATTACGAGCATCCCGACTGGTTCCGGCCGCTCTTCGCCGAGCTGGAACGGCGCGGCACGCCGCACGTGAAGCTCGACGCGACGTGCCACGCATACGACGCCGGCGAGCTGCCGCCGCCGTATTCGCTCGTCTTCAACCGGATGAGCCCGTCGGCATGGCTGCGCGGCCGCGCGCACGCCGTGTTCTACACGCATTCCTTTCTCACCCACCTGGAGCGCCTGGGCGTGCGCGTGGTCAACGGGTCGCGCGCCTACGTCACCGAGACCTCCAAGGCCCTGCAGCTGTCGCTGCTCGAGCGCCTGGGCCTGCCCTACCCCCGCGCGCGGGTGATCCATCATGCATCCCAGGCGCCCGCGGCGGCGACGGGCCTGCGTTTCCCGGTGGTGGTGAAGCCCAACATCGGCGGCAGCGGCGCGGGCGTGCGGCGCTTCGACGCGCCGGCGCAGCTGGCGGACGCGGCGGCCGACGGCGGCCTCGAGCTGGGGATCGATCAAACCGCGCTGGTGCAGGAGTTCGTGCCGGCGGCGGAGGGGCGCATCGTGCGCGTCGAGGTGTTGGGCGGCCGCTTTCTCTACGCGATCCGCATCTACACGCCGGGTGACACGTTCAATCTCTGCCCGGCGGACGTCTGCCACACAGTGGACGGCGCCGCGCTGGCGCGGGCCGCGTGCCCGGTGGACGCGCCGGAGAACGGACTGCGCGTCGAAGGCTACACGCCGCCGCCGGACGTCGTCGCGGGAGTCGAGCGGCTGATGCAGGCGGCGGGCATCGACGTAGGCGGCGTCGAGTATCTCACGGACGCGCGCGACGGCCGCCGCTACTTCTACGACATCAATGCGTTGTCCAACTTCGTGGCCGATGCCCCCCGCGTGGTGGGATTCGACCCGTTCGCGCGGCTCGTCGATTATCTCGAGCGGGAGGCCGCCTGATGCGCTTCGGATACTGGTTGCCCGTGTTCGGCGGCTGGCTGCGCAACGTGCCGGACGAAGGGATGGAGCCGTCGTGGGAGTACGTGCGGCGCTTGGCGCGCGCCAGCGAGCGGCTGGGCTACGACCTCACGCTGATCGCCGAGCTCAACCTCAACGACATCAAGGGGCCCGGCGCGCCGTCCCTCGACGCGTGGAGCACGGCGGCGGCGCTGGCCGCGGTCACCGAGCGCCTGGAATTGATGATCGCCGTGCGGCCGACATTTCACTCCCCGGCCTTGTGCGCCAAGCAAGCCGCGAACATCGACCACATCGCGCGGGGACGGCTGTCGCTCAATGTGGTGAGCGCCTGGTGGGCGGACGAGGCGCGTCAATACGGCGCGGCGTTCGACGAGCACGACGCGCGCTACGCCCGCACCGCCGAGTGGTTGGCCGTCGTGTCCGGCATGTGGGCGGAGCCCTGCTTCAGCTTTCACGGGCGCTATTACGACGTCCAGGACGCGGTGTGCGAGCCCAAGCCGCTGCGCCGCCCGCGGCCCCCGCTGTACGCCGGAGGTGAGTCGCCGGCGGGGAAGGATTTGATCGCGCGGGCGTGTGACGCGTACGTGATGCACGGCGATCCGCCCGAACGCATCGCCGCGAAAACGGCCGATATGCGTGAGCGGCGGGAACGGCTGGGGCTCGCGCCGCTCACGTTCGGCGTGGCGGGATACGTGGTGTGCCGCGCCACCGAGGCCGCGGTGCGGCGGGAAGTCGCCCGCATTACCGACGTGCGGCAGAGCGCCGCCGGCTACGCGAACTACGAAGAATGGATCGCCCACACCAAGCTCGAGCAGCGCGTGTCGCTCGAAGACTACTCGGTCTCGAACCGCGGGCTCAAGTCGGGGCTCACCGGCACGCCGGAGCAGATCGCCGAGCGGGTCGTGGCGTTCGAGCAGGCGGGCGTGGACCTGTTGTTGCTGCAGTTCAGTCCGCAGCGCGAGGAGATGGAGCGGTTCGCCGAGGAAGTAATGCCGCTGGTTAGGTTAAAGCATGAAACTGCGGCTGGCGCGGGGCCTCGCCTGGGTATTGGTGATCGTGTTGGTGGCGGTGGTCGCGCTGCAGCACGTTGAAGACGCGGCGCGTGCCAACCTGGCGCGGCGGGCGGCGTACAGCGCGGCGGCCGATACTGTGCCCCGCCCGTATTGACTCAGATCACAGACCCTGACGCAGCGACAGGGTGATCGAGCGATAGCGGAACGCGCCGGTGGTGCTCGAGGCGGCGCTGTTGGTGATCGCGCCGCCCAGCACCACTTCACCGTTACTCCACCATTCGTGCGAGAGCGACAGGCCCAAATGCCATTCGCTCTGGGCTTTGCCGCTACTCAGCACCCGCTGGGTGCCGAGCCCAGCGTCGCCGCGCGCGCCCCACTGCCCGCGGCGCCACGTGTACACCGCACGCGCCTCCAGAATGGTGAATCGGTCGGGCGCGAAGTACACGCCCGGGTGCGCTTGGCGGTAGCTCAACAGCCGCCCGTACGCGCCCAGCTGCAGCCCGCCGCCGACGCGCGCGAGCACCGCGGCCACCCCGCCTGAGCGGCGGTTGCCGTCCGAGAGCCACGCCACCCCGCCACCCCCGGAGAACGACACCCGCGACCGCGGCGCGAGATCGAGCGAGAAGTCGAGGGCGTTGACTGCGAGCCCGGAGTCGATCAGCACCACCGTTTCATCGAAGGCGGACCGGCTGTAGGACACGCTCGCCGACACGAATGCCGCCGGGCGGATGCCGAGCCCCACCTGAGCGGTGAGCGGGGTCGTCGCGGACCCGGTCTCGGGGACGAGACGCCGGAACCCGGCACCGGCGCGGAGCACAGTGCCGTGTCCGAGGGGGACGATGGCGTAGCCGCCGCCCCCGTAGCTCGCGGCGCTGCGCGACGACAGAGTCGCGCGCCGCCACCCGGCCTGTAGCGTGCCGCGCGCGGCCCCGATCGAGCCCGTGAAGTACGCTTCCTGCCCGACGAAGCCGTTGTCATCCGAGTCGTCAGCGCCATTGAAGGTCGTATGCACGTCGGGCCGCAGCTCGGCTGCGAGCTGACGCTGGAGCTCCAGCGCCGCGCGATCCGCCGGCGCGTGCGCGCGGGCCTTGGCCACGTACGTCTCGGCCAGCGCGGCTTGGCCGGTCCAGTACAACGTCTGGGCCAGGCCGATGAGGATCTCGGGATCGTCGGGGTGGAGGGCGAGCGCGTCGCGCCACAGCCCCTCGGCGCGCTCCAAGTCGCCGCTCCAGGCCACGGCCCGCGCGCGCCCCGCGAGCGCGTCGGCGCGGGCGGGGTCGTGCGCGAGCACCGAATCGTACAAGGCGAGCGCCGTGGCGTTCCGGCCGGCCCAGGCATACGTACGCGCCTGATCGACCATGACGTCGGCGTCGCCGGGTGTGAGCAGGCGCAGCCGCGCCAGCCGCGCCAGCGCGCGGTCGAACTGTCCGTCCCAGGCGTCCAGAATGGCGAGCCGGTGCAGCGCGCGGACGTCGGTTGAGTCGGCGGCCAGCGCGGTCTCGTACAGGGCGCGCGCTTGAGCGTAACGCCCTCGCGCCCACGCGCTATCGGCGGCCGGGTGCTGCGCCGCGAGCGGGGCGCCAAGGAGCAGCAGCGCGAACGCCGCGCGTCTCACCACGTCCCCCACAGCGACTGCAGGGCGAAGTAGGCGGGCTTCAGCCGCTCGTGCCATACGGGAGTCTCCCAGGTCGGCCACGCGTACGTCGGGCCAGGCGGCAACCAGGCGCGGACGCTTGCGTCGCTGCGCCGCACGGCGGCGACGCCGATGCGCACGCCGTCGGTGCGCGTCACCGTGAAGCGATCCGGCGGCGCGATGCGGGCGAGCACGGTGCGCGAGGATGGATCGGTCACGTTCAGCAGACCCCACGCCAGTCGCAGCTCGACGAGCCCCGCGGCGCGATCCACGTACCAGTCCGCGAGCGTGGTCTCCGCCGCGCGCCCGTAGCGCAGCCGTCCGCGATTGACCCCGCGCGCGGGAAAGGTCCGCCCGTCACGCCCGATGCGCCAGCGGTTGGTGGTGAGGAACAAGGTGTCGTACACGCCCTGGCTCGCCGCGCCGCGCGCCGTCGCCCCGAAGTGATAGAACGCGTCAAGCGCGGTCGGCCCCATGCCGGCCCGCGGAATGAGATACGGGTCGTACCAGGGGACCACACGCAGATCAGCGTGCGACGAATCCTCCAGCACCGCGGCGAACTCGAACCCGTCGGGACTCGTGAAGGCGAGCCCGGGCAGGCGGTGTTCCCCCTGGGTCGAGTCGATCGTATCGAAGCCCAGGACGTAGCGCACCGAATCGAACGGCCAGGGCGTCTCGATCGCGACGTAGAGGTACGATGCGTCGGAGCCGGTGCGGACCACGAGCCCCGAGTCACGCGCCAACACCGGGAGCGCGCGCCAGTGCGCCGGATCGCCGCCGGGCTCGGGGACGGTGCCGGAGTCGCCCGCGTACTCACCGAGCAGGCCGTAGTGCTGCTCCGCATCCATCATGTTATGCCACAGCCGGGTCCGGTCCGCCGGCTGCTCCAGGTCGATCACCGGCCAGTTGTGCTTGAACCACTCATCGAGCCACGCGAAGACGATGCCGCCGGCGAGCCCCGCGTCCCGGATCTCGCGGGTCAGGCGCACGTCCATCGCCGCCATCTCCCGTTCGTCGTGGCCGCCGTGATTCAGGCTTTCGGGCGCGAGATGGGCGTTGCCGCGCGACGAGGGGACGCCGTACTCGGCGACGAGCAGCGGGCGGCCGGCGTGATGGCGCGCCAGCGCGCGCAGGTAACTGAGATAGTGCGAGGGACCGTAGGCCGAGTCGCGGCCGATGAAATCGGGATAGTAAGGATAGGCGTGATAGGCGGCGAAGTAGCCGGCCGAGTCGGCGGACGTGATCCGGACACGCATGGCATCCAACGTGACGCCGTCGTTGGCGTATTCCTTGAGCCGCGGATTGGGCGGGAAGCCATAGCGGCGCCGCAGCGCCTGTTCCTCCTCCCGCCCCGGCTCAGTCACGTGCGACAGCGGGTCGAGGGTGGGCCACGTGACGTAGGCGATCGGCCGCTGCGCGTGATAGACATCCCATTCGTACGCCAGCAGCGTGTCGCACTGCTGCGCCAGCCATATGTCCGCGGCGGTGCCGGAGTCCACGGCGAGGAAACGGCCCGCGAAGCGCGTGCGGTTCATGTGAAGCGAGCCGTACGCCTGCAGCGACTGCGGCTCCCACTCGCGACCGATCAACCAGGCGAGCGTATGCGCCGACACGTCCGCCGTGTAACGGCCCCAGGCGTGGCCGGGCCGCTGCGGTAAGCGCGCGCGCCCGTGCACCACGTCGGCGGCGCGGCGCAGCTCGGCGACGAAGCCTCCGCGGAAGGCCGGTGCGTCGTATGCGCTGTGGGGCGGCAATTCCGTCCAGACGCCCTGGACGAGCCACAGCGGGTCGTCGGGGTGGTCGCTGTTCCATTGGGCGAACGCCCGGTAAAACGCGGGGGGCAGGATTGTGTAAACGCGAACCACGTTGGCATGCGCCCCCGCCATCAACGAGAGCCAACGCGTGTACGTCACATCGTCGCTGGGGAAGTCGGCGGGAAACTTGCCTGGGAGGGCCGCGCCGAGGTTGATACCCTGGACGTACAGGGGAGACCAGATCAAGCCGCTGCGCACTTCGAAGTGCTCACCGGACGTGCGGGCGGGTATGGCGGCGTTATCGGGACGCGCGCGGGGAACCGGCGCCACCGCGGCGCCAAGGCCGAGCAGGGCCTCCTCGGCGTCGGCGTAGTCGGGCGCGATCCGCAGCGCGCGACGAAACGCTGCGATGGCGTCGGCACCGCGGCCCAGGGGGCGGGAGGCGAGGCCGAGGCCGGTCCAGGCGTCGGCGTCGCCGGAATCGGCGCGCAGGGCGCGCCGGAAGGTCGTGACCGCGGCGTCCCACCGCCCCAGTCGCAAGTCGGCGAAGCCCATCCCGGTGGCGGCACCGCGCGCCCCCGGGCAGAGCGAGTCGGCGCGCCCGAACGCCGCCGCGGCGGCCGCCGCATCGCCGCCCCGGTACGCGCGCCACCCGGAGTCCACCGCCGCCCGCGCCGACGTTTCGTTGGCACAGGCGGCGGCTTGCACGGCCAGCGCCAGCAGGAGAGGAGTCACTCGCGAGAATATACGATTACATTCCTCCTCCCATGACTCTGGCCCACACACTCGGCTTCCCGCCTCTGGGCGCCGCTCGCGAGCTGAAGCGCGCCACCGAAGGCTATTGGAGCGGCAAGACGTCCCGCGCGGACCTGCTTGCGGTTGCGGCGGGGCTACGGGCCCGCCACTGGGCGCTGCAGCGCGATGCCGGCCTCGATCTGGTTCCGGTCAACGACTTCTCGCTCTACGACCGCATGCTCGACGCGTGCGCGCTGGTGGGCGCTGTGCCGGCGCGCTACGGCTGGAGCGGCGGCGACGTGGACCTCGACACCTACTTCGCCATGGCCCGCGGCGTCCAGGGCAAGGGTCGCGACGTGGTCGCGATGGAAATGACGAAGTGGTTCGACACCAACTACCACTATCTCGTCCCCGAGCTCGAGGCGAACCAGGCGTTCCGGCTCGCGTCGCCGAAGCCGTTCGAGGAGCTCGCCGAGGCCAAGAAGCTCGGCATCGTGGCGAAGCCCGTGCTGATCGGGCCGGTCACGTTCCTGCTGCTCGGCAAGGCGCGCGGCAAGCCATTCGATCGTCTGTCGCTGCTCGAGAAGCTGCTGCCGGTGTACGGCGACGTGATCGGCCGGCTCGCCAAGGCCGGCGCGTCGTGGATTCAACTGGACGAGCCCTGTTTGGCACTCGACCGCACGCCGGCTGAGCTCGAGGCCTATCGCATGGCGTACGCCCAGCTCGCCAAGCACGCCGGGCCCGCCAAGCTCCTGCTCGCCACGTACTTCGCGGGGCTCGACGACAACGCCGCCACCGCACTGGGCCTGCCGGTCCAGGCGCTGCACGTCGACCTGGTCCGCGCGCCGGGGCAGCTCGACGGCCTGGTGGCGCGCTGGCCGGCCGACAAGATCCTGTCGGCGGGCGTGGTGGACGGCCGCAACATCTGGCGCGCCGACTTGTCCGCGGCGTTGCAGATGCTGCAGGGGGCGAAAGCGAAGCTCGGGTCCGAGCGCGTTTGGGTGGCGCCGTCCTGCTCGCTGCTGCACGTGCCGATCGACCTGGACCAGGAGACCCGCCTCGACGCCGAGTTGAAGAGCTGGCTCGCGTTCGCGAAGCAGAAGTTGGCGGAGGTCGTCACGCTCAAGCGCGCACTCGCCGGGGACGCCAAACCGGTGGCGACCGCGTTCGCGGCGAGCGATCGCGCGGCGGCCGATCGCCGCCGGTCGGAGCGGATTCACAGCGCCACGGTGGCGCAGCGCGTCGCCGGTGTGACCGCGAGCGACGTGAAGCGCCAGTCGCCCTACGGGCTGCGGCGGGCGCAGCAACTGTCGCTGCCGCCGTATCCCACGACCACCATCGGCTCGTTCCCGCAGACTGCCGACGTGCGCGCCGCGCGGCGCCGCATGCTCGACGGCAAGATGACGGCGGCGGAGTACGACGCCTTCATCGGCGCGCAGATCACCAAGACGCTGGCGCTGCAGGAAGACCTCGGCCTCGACGTGTTGGTGCACGGCGAGTTCGAGCGCAACGATATGGTCGAATATTTCGGCGAACAGCTCGCGGGCTTCGCCTTCACCGAGCACGGCTGGGTGCAGTCCTACGGGTCGCGCTATGTGAAGCCGCCGATCATTTACGGCGACGTCGCGCGGCCGAAACCAATGACGGTGCGGTGGAGCCGCTTCGCGCAGGATCGTACTGCGAAGCCGGTTAAAGGGATGTTGACAGGACCGGTGACCATCCTGCAGTGGTCGTTCGTGCGCGACGACCAACCGCGCGCGGCGACGGCGGCGCAGCTGGCGCTCGCCATCCGCGACGAAGTGCAGGACCTGGAAGCTGCGGGCATTCGGGTCATTCAGATCGACGAACCCGCCCTGCGCGAGGGCATGCCGCTGCGCCGCGCCGATTGGCCCGGCTACCTCGAATGGGCGGTGCGGGCGTTCCGGCTCGCCACCAGCGGCGTCACCGACGCGACGCAGATCCACACGCACATGTGCTACAGCGAGTTCAACGACGTGGTGCGCACCATCGCGCAGATGGACGCCGACGTGATCTCGATCGAGAACGCGCGCTCCGGCTCGGAATTGCTGCACGCCTTCCAGAGCTACAAGTACCCGAACGAAATCGGCCCGGGCGTTTACGACATCCACTCGCCGCGCGTGCCGAGCACCGCGGAGATCATCAAGCTGCTGGAGGCGGCCCGCGCCGTGCTGGCAGACCGGCAGATCTGGGTGAACCCCGACTGCGGCTTGAAAACCTGGTGGCGGCGGCGAAGGAAATGCGGGCGCGCGCTGGCGCCTGAGCTCAGTGTTACATTGAGACCATGGACCCCGAGATCAAGATCACGGCTGAGCCGATCGACACCGGCCGCTGCAAGTTTTTGGTGAGCGTGCCGGTGACGCCGGGCGGCGTGCGCCGGTTCACGTCGCCCGCCGAGGCGCAGGATTCGCCGCTGGTGACGCAGATCTTCGCGATTCCCGGTGCCCACGTTTCGGAAGTGATCGTATCGGGCAACCTCGTGACGGTGGTGAAGAGCGATCAGGCGCCCTGGACGATGGTGGGGCGCGACGTGGGCAAGGCGATCCGGGCGGCGCTCGCCGGCGCCACGCCGCCGGTCGCCGTGAAGACGGCGCCGGCGAACCCCGGCGACGACGACGCGCTGTACGACCGCGTCGCCCGGCTGTTCGAGGACGAGGTAAACCCTATGGTGGCGCGCCACGGTGGGCGCGTCGAGCTGATCGACGTGCAGGACGCCGTGGTGATGCTGCGGATGGGCGGCGGCTGCCAGGGCTGTGGCATGGCCGATGTGACGCTGCGCCAGGGCATCGAGGCCATGCTGAACCGCCACATCCCCGAGGTGAAGGGGATCGTGGACATCACCGATCACGGCTCGGGCGCGAACCCCTATTTCGCGGCCGCGAAAAAGTAAGGGCACGGCGTGCCGTGCCCCTACGAATGCCACGCCTCCTTCTTCTTCTCCCCACCGCCACCTACCGCGCCACTGCATTCGTCGAGGCCGCCCGCGCGATCGGGGCGGACCTAACCGTCGCGTCCGAGCGACCCAGCACGTTCGAAGGCGCGGAGCCCGCCAATCTCGTCACACTCGCTCTGGCCACCCCCGATCGGGCCGCCGACCAGGCCCGGGACTTCGCGCGCCAGCACCGACTCGACGGCGTCTTGGGTGTGGACGACGATACCGCAGTCGTGGCGGCCGCGATCGCGACCCGCCTGCAGCTGCGGGGCAACACGGAGCGCGCCGCGCTCGCGGCGCGCGACAAACACCTGCAGCGCGTCACGCTCGCCCAAGCCGGCGTTCCGGTGCCCCGGTTCTCCCTGCACA
>WNFG01017784.1_pt1 | contig 14080 bp, 16 predicted proteins | sample 5400431 | NCBI WGS metagenome assembly WNFG01 (sample SAMN13153346, study PRJNA577476) | soil metagenome | isolation source: 120 cm saprolite under Douglas fir tree site 2 hole 3 replicate 2 | place: USA:California | collected 2015-04-18
CCATAAAGTAGTCTTCTACATCCACACTCATGATGTGTTTTGGATGCCGTGCGGCTCCGCTGCTGGACGCAAGACATGTGGTTGGAGCTTCGCGTGTCGCTGAATGGTTCGCCCTGCCACTCAAGGTAAAGCCTCTTCCAGTCTAGGCAGAGAACCCTTCTGAAACTCCTCAATCCGTGCCTTCACAGCTGCCTCGCCGCGGTTCATTTCGATTCTGATGAGTGATGCGTTACTCCGTCCCGTGAACATCGACATCACCCACACGGCGGATAAGTACGGGGCCGTGTCTCGATTGGCCACGAGCCCACTTTATACCACCACATCATAAAGTGCTCGGTGCCATTTGTCGGTCACGATTTTTTAATGGGGCTGGAATAGGTACCCCACGAAAAACTCCCACCGGAACTCGACCCGCGGACCGAATTGTCCAGAATCCGCATTGATATCCCCGAACTTGTTTCTTCCATGCAGGCGGTTGGATAAGCAGAAGAAAGTGGGTAGTGGGTTGTAAGTAGTGCGGAGTTGCGTCGACCCCCACCCCGCAGAACCGTCCGGGATACCCATACCCCGGGTATTTTGAAAAAGAGGCTGTAACTGGTTGAAAACAAAGGAAAGGGATGCAGAAAAGAGGGCGAAGAAATGGAAAGAGGCTGCAATCGTTTGAGGGCAAAGGAGTTGAAGAAAAAGCGCAACACAGAGGGTACGGAGGTCGGAGCACTGAGGCCCACAGAGGGTACACTCCCGGGGGTTTTGTATGGATGTGAAAATAAAGGGGTTGCCCGCCAAGGGATTTGTAAGTATGTGAAAATAAAGGACAGACAAAAAGACAGTGGGTAACGGGTGGTGGGTAGTGAGTAGTGGCAGGGGATGGCGGTGCGCCGCAGCGGGCAGGGCGGCAGGGAGCGATTTTTGAGGCTCGGTTGGACTGGGAGTGAGGGCTGAACGAACGGAAGAGGGTGGTGAGCGACTATCACAAGCTACGGTAGCATGGAATGGAGTTACTGTCAAGTAAAATCTGTAGGTCATATCGAATCAGTATCTTACGCACAGCTGTGGCTGGCGCTGTACCCGTAGCGTCAGCGGGATGCTCTGTCGGCTTCGAGTGGCGTCATCATCAACATTGATCTGGCCACCCACGTACGCACGTCCGAGGGAATCATGGCCACGCCGATGTCACAGGAGTCGCCAACAGCAATCGGTCCTCCATCAAGAGAGCACTTGGTGGGCTAATAGCTCATCGAGTATTGCGCGCATTTTTCAGCGGCGCTACGCTGTTGTTGATCAGCACGGTCAAGAAGTTCAGATCGGTACTGTTGACACGCCCGACGACCAGATCCGGCTTCCCATCGCCGTTCAGGTCGGCCACGTTGACGGTTCTTGCTTGGGTGTTACCCTCGGCAAAGCGCACGACCGTGCCAAACGTGCCGTCGCCCTTGCCCGGTAATACAGCAAGGCCCGCGCCTACCAGGGCTATGGTCAAATCCAAATTGCCATCGCCGTCCAGGTCTACGACATCCGCGGGTGCACCCTGCGGGACCTGGCTCTGGGGGGCCAAGTCATAGACGACTAGCGCCTTGAAGGTGCCATCGCCGTTGCCCAGTGCAGCGTACACGGCCCTGCCGGAGCTGCCCACCAAGTCTAACTTGCCGTCGTTGTTCAGGTCCGCGGCCTTGAAGTCCAGGATGTTAAAGAAGCCGGCGTTAGCCTGGCTGCTCTGCGGGAACGTGCCATCGCCTTTGCCCTTAAAGAACAGCAAGCTTTCCGGGCCGCCGTCGGCATCGGAATGGGCGACGAGATCCAGCAGGCCGTCTCCGTCGAAGTCCCCGGCGACAATGCCCCACTGGTTTCGCGGATTCCTCACCACGGTGCTGTAGCTCACGTCAAGGACAACGCGATCTTGTCCGTCAATCGTCTCGATATGCGTGTTAAACGGCCACAGGTAAACCTCGAGGAGAGTTGTCACGGTGTTCCACCTGAGGACTGCGAGGTCCAGCTTGCCGTCGCCGTTGAAGTCTGCGATGACGAAATTCTGTACCACAAAACCCTGCCAATCGCTCCTCGCCGAAGCTCCCATCAGGCTGAAGGTGCCGTCGCCGTTTCCATACCCAACCATCATCCCTGAGACGCAATGAATGCTCAGTGGAATGTTCAAGGAACCTACCATTGCAATGTCGAGATTCCCATCCTGGTTAATGTCGGCAGCGCGAATCGGCGGACCGAAGGGTGTTGTATCGTCAGCCGGGCACCCTCCTCCGACGATGGTTTGGACGGGGAAGCCGAAGGTGCCGTCGCCGCGGCCTGCCAGGAAATCAAGCGAGCCGCCTGTACTTGGCGATGTGGTGACCGCCACGGCATCTACATTTCCGTCGTTGTTGAAGTCGCCCAGGGACAGAAAATATTGGCCTGCTTCTCCAAATACGCCTGCCGTCCCGCCGGGGTGGCTGCTCAGTGCGAAGGCCAGCGGGGCAGCAAAGCTGCCCCCAGTGAGCCCGGTGCCCAGCAATATAGATAGCCCGCCCGCGCGGCTGCCAGTCGCGACAGAGGCTACCGCTAGGTCGGGCAGGCCATCTCCGTTGAAGTCTCCGGCAACGACCGAAAAAGGGGAGTTCCCGTCGGCCAGCGGAACGTCCCCAAGGAAGTCCGGTGAGAAGCCCGGGCCGGGTGAGGCCACCCACTCCTGAATGTTGAAATGACCATTGCCGAGGCCCACACCGACGGTGACGAAGTTTGCATCGCCATCATGGGTAACGAGGATGTCGGGGATGCCATCGCCGTTCAGGTCGGGGGCGACGTTCTCGCTGAACCGCCTTCGGGGCAAATTTTCAACCGCCTGGAAGTTCTGGTTGGGCGGAGACTGAAATGTGCCGTCCCCGTTGCCCTTGATAAAGCCAATAGAGCTGCCTGCAGTCGGGCCATTGTCTCCTGTCACCACGACGTCCAACTTTCCGTCCACGTCGAAATCGGCCAGGTAAAGACCATGCACGATTAGGCGGGCATCGTACGAGGTGGTGGCGGAGGGGAACGTGCCATCACCCTTGTTGAGTAGCACTTCGATGCTGTGGCTCTCGGGGCACCCGACCACAATGTCGGGTCCGTTTACGCTGTCAATATCCCCAATGGCCAGATCCTCCGGGTTGCTGCCCGTGATGGCGTAGACCGCCGGAGTCTGAAATGTCCCGTCGCCGTTGCCCAGCAGCACAGTCACGGTGCGGTTCGGGTTGTTGGCAGCGACCAGATCCAGCTTGCCGTCGCCATTCAGGTCCGCTGCCTGAATGCTGATCGCCTGGCCCGCGGTGCTGATGGCCACCGGGTTGGCGAACGTGCCATCGCCCAGGCCCTGGTAGAAGAGCACCTGGTTCCCGGACACCACCACCATCAGGTCGAGGATACCGTCTCCGTTAAAGTCTTTGGCGAGCAGCATCCCGACGTTCATACCCGACGAGAGCGGCATGGAGATGGGGTTCTGGAAGGTGCCGTCGCCATTGCCAAGCATCACCATCAGAGAGGCTCCGCCCACACCGCCATCTTTCGTGACCGCCAGATCCAGAAAGCCGTCGCCATTGAAATCGCCCTTGGCGACACCGATCACTCCTTCCTGCCCGTTCCCGGGCGGAGAGAAGAAGATGGGCGGAGCCACGGCCGGCTCAACAAAAGAAATCTGCGCGGCCGCGGGGACAGTGCCCGCCAGCGCCATCAGCAACGCCGCTAAGCACATCGTCAGCGTTGCCGCGATTTTTGCGCGGCTGTTTCTTGTGTTCATTGTCGTTCTCCTACTTGCGGCTTGTTCCTTCTTGCTCGAACTTCTATCCGCCCAAATTGGTTTTTTTCGCCAAAGTCTGGACGTCTCCCTTTCGTTCCAACGTTAGTCATCGCGGCCTCCGTGGATTTCTATGTATGGGAGAGTTCCGCGCCTAAGCCCTGGGAGTTTCCGAACGAAACCGCGATCAACACAACAACGGGGAATATTCGACTAGGGTATGTTTTCTGACAGGCTTATACACCTGCCGAATTCCTGGCGTCAAGATTAATCGGGCAAGTGTCTTATCGAAATCAGTATGTTGCCAGGCCCGGGGCGGCCCGCAATTCTGCTACGCTAACAGCAATGGTTGTTCGGGAAGCTGATGCTTGAAGTTGGCTCTAAACCCGGACCCTTCCAAATTTGCGGGGCTGGCACCCGACCGAAGTGGTGGAGGACCACATCATAAAGCCCTCAAAAGAAACGCGTGGGTTTGACCGTTGGTCCCAACCGATCACGCGACTTCTCTAACCTCTTACGCCGAACGCATCGCTCGCAGTCTTAATCTTGTTGTGTCGTGTTTAGTTTCGGCTGCCCCTCCAGCGCTCCGGAACACAATGCGTGAAGGGCCGTTGGTCGTCGTCGCCCGAACGATTGAGGACTTTTCCGAAGAACGGGACCGCCAACTCGAGAACGTTCTGTTTCACCTCCGCGGTAATTGGCGCGTAGGCCGCCAGGTGGTGGCGGTGGCACGTCGAACATTATGCCGATTGGGCCCGTGACCGAGGCGAACCTGTCGATGACATCGCCGCTGGTTCCGTCGAATCGAATGATCTTGTTGGCAGATTCCGCCGCTACGTAGAGATTGCCGTCCGGTCCGAACGCCAAGCCATTGGCCCCGCGGATTCCGCAGGCGAACACGCCCATGAACGCCCCGGTGCTGCCGTTAAAGCGGACAACGTTGTTCGAGGAGTTGCCAGCTACATACAGGTTTCCGTCGGGCCCGAAGACCATCGATCGCGTACCGCTGAGACTTGGATCGGTCGCAAACACGCCAAGAAACGCGCCGGTGGCGCCATTGTAGCGCAGGACGCGATTGCCGGAGATTTCGGTGACGTAGAGATTGCCGTCCGGCCCGAAGAGCAAGGCCTCGGTCAAGGACAGTCCACCGCTGCCCGACGGGACGAACGTGTCGATGAAGCTGCCGGTCGAGCCGTCATAGCGGATCACGGAACTCGTGTCGCGGCTCGCGACGTAAAGGTTGGCGTCCGGTCCGAATGCCACACCGACGGCCGTCGACAACCCACCGCCGGACGCGAATACGCCCAAGGGAGCGCCTGACGCAAGGTCGACTCGGATTACGCTGGAGCTGAACAATGTCGAGACGTACAATGTAGCGCCATCCGGACCCTTGACCAGGTCGATCAAGGAAGTCCCTTGAGGCACATCGTACACCGTTGCGCCCGTCGAGCCATCGAGCCTGGTCAGGTGCCCAGTCGAAAAGCTCGCGATGAATAGGTCATTTGTGGCCTGCCCCCACGCCGAGGTGGCAAACGTCCCAGGCACTGGAAAAATGGTGAGAACGATAAAGACGCCTTTCAAAACGGCTTTGATTATTCCCCTGCTTTGCATAGCTATCCCCTTTCACGTGTCCAAATTAAGTAAATTTGAATGTCTGCCCTGACGGTAATGGGCCGCGCGCCGATGGCCATTCCCATGAGAGCCTTCACGCGCGTACGCGGGTTCAGGATCTTCTGAAGTTTTGCAACTCGCGGGCCCGTAGAGTCCTGAACGAAATAGTTAGTCATCGGGGCCTCCGTGGACTTCTATGTATGGGAGAGTTCCGCGCCTGAGCCCTGGGAGTTTCCGAACGAAACCGCGATCAACACAACAATAATTGGGAATATTCGACTAGGGTATGTTTGCTGACAGGCTTATACACCTGGCGCATTCCTGGCGTCAAGATTAATCGGGCAAGTGTCTTATCGAATCAGTATGTTGCGAGGCCCGGGGCGGCCCGCAATTCCGCTTACGCTAACAGCAATGGTTGTTCGGGACGCTGATGCTTGAAGTTGGCTCTAAACCCGGACCCTTCCAAATTTGCGGGGTCCGGCACCCGACCGAAGTGGAGGATTGTTTGGAGTCAAATTCCAGTGGTGGGGGCTAATCGGCAATCGAGGCGCGTTCGGCGGGGCTGTGAGCATCGCCCTCCACATACCTCGCCCGTGAGTGGCCGCGAGGATCAGGCCATTAGCGGTGTCGATGCGGACGCTGTACACCGGAAGGCTGGGCAAGCCGATCCCTTCCTGAATCCAGGTGACGCCGCGGTCCGCCGTCGAATAGATGCCGAAGTCCGTCCCGAGATAAAAAACACCGCCCACGAAATCCACAGTCCACGCACAAATACGCAGTCAGCGGATCGAGGGGGTCCGCCACAATGTCGGTGACTCCTCCGCTCGGCAAGCCCGTCGTGCTCAGGGTCCAATTCGCGCCACCGTCGGACGTCACATACACACGTCCACTGCTACTGCCGCTGTAAAGGGTGTTGGAATCAACGGGCGAAACAGCCAGCGAGCGCAGGACGCCGAAACCACCGGTTAAATCGGGGCTGATCAGGCTCCAACTCGCTCCGCTGTTCACGCTTCGCCATACGTGAAACGTGCCGACTAGCAGCGTGTTCGGCAGATTCGGATCGACCACGAGGGGCCCGTTAGCCCAGTCGGCGCGCTCGCCACCCCACGGCCCGGTAACCGTTCCCTGAGGGATGATCGGCCTCAGCCATTTGTAGAGCGGATTCATGGTCACGTAAGTCGTGTAATACACATCTGCATTCGCCCACTCAAAAACTACCGGCCCGCCGTCCCCAGCGGCGATTTGCGGCCACGACATCACACCTTGGTACTGCACTGAACCGTTGTCTTGCGTCCCGCCGATCAGCACCGTTGAATCCGACGAATGGATTCCCACAGTGTAAAGCAGCGCCGTTCCCAAGGTCGAATTGAGGTTGATCCAACTCGCTCCACCGGTAACGGTTTTCCAAACGCCTCCGTCACAGGCCACCAACAGGGCGCCGTCCGCGCTGAACTCGAGAGCGTGCTGATCCGGATGGACCTGCGTGCCATCCGGCGCCTGCGTGATGTTCGTCCAGCTCGCGCCCCCGTTCGTGGATTTGATAATTCCGCCTTGTCCGCCCGCGCAGTACGGAAACACTCCCGCAGCATAGAGAGTGTTGGGATCGGCCGGAGAAACGGCCAGGGCAGTGTCATACCATCCCTGATTGCACACGTAATTCGGCGTGCCCGGAAGCAGCGACCACGAGGTTCCACGATCAGCGGTCTTGTACATTCCAAAAAGCGCCCCGCTCGGATTAATGAAACTCGCGTAGACCACGTCGGGGTTGCTTGCGGAAATTGCCAGTGTGATGCGCTGGAAGCCGCCCAGCGGCAGGCCACCAGCCAACTGCGTCCAGCTGACGCCGTCGTCCACAGATTTGTAGATGCCGTTTCCGTAAAAGCCCGCAAATACCGTGTTCGGTGCCGTCGCGCTTCGCACCAGGTCGTTGCACCACTGGCCGGCGGGTTTGAAAGCGGTCCAGGTCAGCCCGCCGTCCGTTGACCTGACGTAGCCCGCATCGCTACATACGTGAAAAACGGCTGCCTTGCTGCCTGAAATGCCGACTTTCGTTGCTCCCCGGTGCCGTACAGGATGAAATTCGGGTTCAATGGATCCATCGCCAGCGCGCCCGAAGCCAGCGAAGAGATTTGGTCGGTTAGGGGCACCCAGGTCATGCCGGCGTCCGTGGTCTTCCAGACACCTCCGCCTGAGGTCGCGGCGTAGATTATATTAGGGTCAGCCGGATGAGCGGCCAACGACGAGACGCGGCCAGAGGCGTTGGCGTTCCCGGACCAGTATTCGTTCGTAACCGGCTGAGGTCCGAGAAAACTCCAGGTCAGATTTCCCGTGGGCAGCGGCTGCAGCGTCCCCTTGGCGACACGTTCCAGCGCGTTAGTTTTGGCCTGGAGTGCTTCCAGGCCCAGGCGCTGCGCAATCGGCGGAGGCACTTGCGTCTCCTGGCTCTGCGCAGGCGCGGCGGCTAGCGCGAGCCCCAGCACTGTTGCGAAAACGAGTAGCGGCCGACGGTGAGAACTAGGAGGATTGGTCTTGTTTGGCATCTCCCGAACTCCTATCTTCAGGTAAGCATTCCCGCCATGCTGTTTTCCAGACAAGGACGCGAGAGACCATCGCGAGGAACCGACTTCCGGTGGAGCGAATGATATTCTCGCAAGCAGGCCCGGTCAAGCTCGACAAATGAGGGCAAGAGTTTTAATCAGGTCTGTCAATGCGCCACGGCTCGATACTTCTTGAGTGGGGCGCGTTGGGGCGCTGCGCCGGCGGCGACGAACTGGATACTTACATTATCCACACCCACATGCAACCAAAGCTGGTTGTCAACTTCCGCATACCGAAGGCGGAAGGTTCCCCCATCTCCGACTAGGTCCGTAATGTCAAACTCGTAGTGGGTGTACGCATGAGGATTAGAGCCTGGGTCGACACCCAGGTAAAAATTCCTCAGAACGCCTGTACCAGTATCGAACACCGACGCATCTGCACTGAGGATATCCACACGCACGTGCTGATTTGGAAACGCCGTATAGTCCAACCCCGCTGGATTCACCATCGGGCCAGCCCCACTCTGGTCATTTACGAACATATCGAAAGAAAGAACCGCCGAGGCTGCGGCAGAAGGAACCGTAAATATTTGACTCAGCGCATGTGCTCCGGGTCCTTCCTGGTCTGTCAGGGCGTAAAACGTTCCTCCAGCGGGTCCAGCTGTGGGAAAACCACTGATAGGGGTCGTAGTTCCACTGGCGTCCAGGAAAGTACCGGAACCTCCGGCTTGATTGTCGACGTTCCATCCCTGGAAGTCGCCGGTCTCGAAATCTCCATTCATAATGAGTTCGGTTACGTCCGCCGGCACACTCGCAAACACCGCAACGCAACAAAAGAATGCGAGCGCAAAAATCCATCTGCAGAGCTTAAGCATTTGCCACCTCATTCTCCCCGTTCGGACGGGGTTCGGTTTGAATCGAATTCTTCAACTGGGCACCGCCAAGGGGAGGGACCTTACGTAACGCCTTTCTTAGTTTCTTGGAGACGGCTTTAGCGTTTGGTTGAGACAGTGCGCGAAACTTACTCGCATGGAACCAAGAAGTCAGGGCGGAAATTTTGCGTGCAAGTTGTCTTATCGAATCAGTATCCTGCCAGGCTGGCAGTACTGGTTGTTCGGGAACGCTGGTGCTTTAAGTTAGCCCTAGAACGGGACCCTTCCAAATCAAAGGGTCCGGCCCCCGCATCTTTCTCCCACAGGAGGCATGATGTCTTCCATAACGATTCGTTTGTAGCTTCGGGCAATTTTCTAACTCAATCAAGCGGCGTGCATCGTTTCGTGATGATCTTTTGTCTCCGTATAAATCAGGGAGGCGCTGAGTTCAGGGAGGTTTCGCACGGCGCCACGCCACGTGTGAAGCTACCTCGCAGGCCCTTGCGTGAAGATGCCGTCTGGCACGAGCGAATAGAAGATGGTCCCGCCGGTTGCCGGACCGCCGCTACTATTCGTGAGTTTGGTCACGGCCGCCACGCATTCGCTCGTGTAGCTTGGAAGGGTTGGATCAGGTGGGTTTGGATCTGAGAATCTCTGGGCGCAGTTGTAGGCGATAATGTGAGTGGGGCTGGTGCTGCCTGGGACGAAGACGGGGTTGCCCGTAGCCGGGTCGACCATAAGTCCGAAATTAGAGCTCCGATAAGAGCTCATCGTCTGGTTGATCGCTGTTCCCACATCTGCCTGCGTGCTCGGAACCGGAAACAGTCCCGGCGCCAGATCGGAAATGAGTTGCTGGATCTGGTACAGGTCATAGGCCTCGAAGCCCAGATGGTTCCAGCAGGAGTCACCAGAGGCGGGATTCTTGCATACGATCGTCCCGTCCGGCAGGTGCGTCACCGTGGTGCTCTCGTTGTCCGGCGCCATAACGTCAGCAAAGATCGTGCCGGGTCTGTAAGCGTAAAGCATGTAGCTGTTATAGCCGAAGTTGCGGTGTGTGATGTTATCCCAGAGCTGCGTGTAGAGGACTCTTGTGGCCGCTTGCAGATATTTTGCGTCCAGGGTGAGCCTATAAACCCTGAATAGCTGCTCGCCCATAACGATGTTGGTGTTCTTCACATAGCGGATTTCACAGGGTTCGTTGGATTTCGCGTACCAGCGCATGCCTGCGGCGGCGTAAGGTCCGTCACCGATCAGACCCAGTGTATCCGGGTTCCCGTCATCTGAGGAGTGGTCCCGGAATGACCAGTTGTCCAGGATCGTCTTGGCACGCTGGAAATATACGGATCCCGTGCCTGCGGCATCAATTTCGCTGTACTTCAGGAATCCGCGCACAGCCGCTGCGGTATCCCAAGCCTCATCTGCCTGCCACCCATCCACCCAGTAACTTCGAGTGGGCTGCTTAGGATCAAGCCTGAAACCGTGGGCAGCGGCGCAGTCCATATTGAAATATCCCTGACGAGACGCCACGTGCCAGCCCCAGTACGGGATGGAAGGATCTCGATTTGGATTCGCCACGAGGTAATCGTTCCAGGCGAGAAACCATTTGGCAGCGAATTCCGCCAGGTCCTTATAACCAGAATCACCGGAAAGCTTGTAGATGTTCACGAACCCTGACAGGTCGTCAGCCACCTCTTCCCACGGCTGATTTGTTGGGAGAGTTCTGGGTGCTCAGATTGCTTTGCATGCTGTTTTGAATGGCAGGATCGTCTCCTCCGAGGAACCTCTGAATCCAGGTAGCGTCCAGCGAACGGCTACAAGCCGCCGGTGGCGCCTGAGCCATGGCCGGCACAAAGGCTCCGAGTACAGGAAATAGGAGTGTCGCAAAGAGTTTCTGGCGCTTCATATTGCACCCCCTTGCCTCAGTAGTTTGACTTGGAAACCACAGCTCAAGACAGCAGTTGCGTTGCCGTGTGGACCGACGCGCTGCAGAGAATAACTTTATTGAGCTAAGCTCTTCTTTTAGTGAAAGGTAGCGTAACCAAAGGCCGTCGGGGGTGTGTTGAACGGCCAGCCGAACTCTATCCGATTCGATAGTTCCCTATCGGTTCGGATAGCCTTACCACCTCCCATGCACGAGCATAGGCTTCCAACTAGGACTTGAAAGTGGCTGCCTGTGATCTGGTTGATACATCGCGTCTTCGGCGTAGAGCTCCGTTGCAGCCTGTGGTTGAACCGATGTGTTCAAGTAGAGCGTACCGAGTGCAAAGTCGGTACAGTCACCCACGCACCTTGGGACACTAACGATCAATTTCGTAATATTGGGTCCGTCTTGGTCGATTACTCCGATAAAGAGGGCATTGCCACTCGCGTCGCTGTCTTCGCTTAAGGACCCTAGAAGAGTTTCCCCATTGTAGACATCAATTTGCACCGTGAAGGCGCCGGGTGCATCTGTCTGAATCGCGGTACCCACGGCCGCACTTTCCGGAGTCCGAGGTCCAAATAAGGCTATCTCCAGGGTTGAAATTCGGCGCGGATGCGCCGCTCCAGCTGCAGCTCGGATCGGCCGGACATACAGCAGAAACCAAGCTATCGCGGCCTACCAAGCCGCCTGTAACTGTGGCCCCTCCCACTGAGGCCGCCGTAAAAGTGTCAGCGAGGACTGTCCCGTCGGGGCCGAGTTGCATCCAACCTGCAGAGTCATTCGCCCCAAGCGCGTCCTGGCTAGTAACAAGGACAAGCGTATCCGGGGCAGGGGTCGTCGTCAGGAAGATGAAGCCGCACAGACCAGAAAGACACGCACGACTGAACATCTAAGCCTCCGCTGACTGAATTTCAAATGCCGTAAAATCCTTGAGCAGCACCTTCTCGTCCTTCATGTAGGCGAAATACTAACCCAGATTAGCGGTGAGTAGCGATTTCTCCTCCCTTCTTTCATACATATTGAGGAGCGCGATTGCGAGATGCGGGTGACCCATACATCGGGTGGCGAGAGGCACCTTGATTGGCGGTGTTCGGTGCCAACCGACACAACGAGGTCATGAAAGACTAACGGGGACCCGAAGTGCCCGGGTTTAAGTACGGATTAAGAGAGGACGCTACTGTCGGGCAGGCAGCAACGCTCGTCCCGGAAAAGACGAATGTGTCGCCGGACTCGCTGACCGCTTCCCCATTCAACCGGCTCAATGGGTCGACGGCTTCCCCGAAGAACATGATGGAGAGCGGCTGGCCACTGCGACTTACCGCTTTGAATTTCTCGCTGTTGGTGTCCAATTGCCCATGGCGGTACGTAATAGCCGGCCCAAGGCCATCGATGGTCAGGTCCCCCATGCCCGGAGTGTCGAAACGGAAACAGTCAGTGAAGCTTGTCCCAAAGCTTGATACTACCATTTCCTGGTAGGTCGTGTTGCTGGGGCCCGCTGGCGCTGCTTGCCGTTGCGCGTGTACGACGCCGACCCCGGTGACAACAACCGCGAGACCTACTGCTACTGCAAGACTCATGAGGAACCGCTTGCTGGTCTTCATAATAATTCTCCCTTCTTTGAACCGTGAAACTTAGCAAAGTCGTTCACCCTGGTAAAGGAAACTGCTTAGGTAAGAGAGACAAGAGCCCGTGGGAAACAGGAGCCGATGTATATTCCTGAAGTTCGAATCTGAGTTCAGCCGCACTTGCAGTGCCGCCCTGGAACTGCCAGGTCGAGCCGTCATCCAGCGTTGTCAACGTAGGGCACCCATCTGCCCACCTGGGGTTGGTCCGCAGACGACAGATGTTGTTCCGCTCACGATGTTCACCCAGCAGGGTAATACGTATCGACGTGATTGAAGTGAACTACTGTTGCAGCCGAGCTGTCCTCTCCAAAGCAAAAGGAAAAGCCAAAGGAACTGTCCAGGCTATTTCCGGTCCATACTTCGTGGTTTTTCGTAGCTCTGCCCCCCGAACAGACCATACACCTAAAAAAGTAGCTCGCAATTGCCTTGCCACTCTGGCTATACTGAAGAAAAAAGACTTACCCTATTGCGGCAGGACGACTCGTTGCACATTCTCGGCAAGTACTTTCTAAAAATGGCTGCTTCGAGCCCTCTAATACGCTCGACAATCAGGAGGTACTAGCCATGAGAAATTCGAGGTGCCCCTCGTGATCACATTCCTCTTGTCGCTTTGCGCTCCCCACCAACTAATGGACCAATGCCTGATAAACTGCATGGATCAGGATTCGAGCACCTGCCAGCCCAGCCAGTGGGGCGTGATCAAGGATCAAGCGTACAGCCCGCGGCAGATGGAATTCGGTCTACGCGTCCATTTCTAACCTATGAGGCTGCCACTATCGCGGGATACGAAAGTGCGGTGACGTGGCTCAATAACGCCATAGAAAAAACGAAGTTCCTCGACGTAGCTGAAAAAACTGTTCTAGGTCTCGCGTTGCCAAAGGCTGAAATTTCAATTGGCAACCTGGGAAACCAGAAGTGGTTAGCAGCGAAGAAGCAAAAGCAGCATAAGTCTAATTGAGAGCGGGATTTAAGTTGGCTCCCCGCGCTAGATTCGAACTAGCAAGCTTCGGTTAACAGCCGAAAGTGGGAAAAAATCTAAGTGCCCTATCTGGTGTCGCTTACAAGAAATTCGGAGCCATTTTTCCTTTTGTAGTTGCACCCAATCCTGCACCCAAGCGGATTCGAACCTACAGCCTCTTGGTTAACAGTTGACGGACACATTTATGGTGGCGTGTGACGATTTGCTATTGCTGATTCTTTGCACCGGTACCTCCTTGGCTCGCTTGCAGTTGTATGTGGGGATCTTGAGCGTCGCCACCTGAAGGACGATTCCGAGTGCGTTCGGTTTTTCACCGCTTGGTACTCTGATCTGCTACTATCGTGACCCCTCGCCCTCGCTCATCTTAAAAAATTCGAGGACCCATGCAATCTGTCTTCTCTTCTTGCTATCGAGCTGCTCGAGTTCTGGACCGTCACATTGTTTCTCTTGCCTTTGTCACGATCGTAGTCATCTGGCTGGGTGTTCTCCCCCCTGCGGTTTTCGCGCAAGGGGCTGGTTACTGGCATGCCAGTGGTAGCCAGATTCTGGATGCGAATGGCAAGGTGGTGCGCATTGCGGGGGTCAATTGGTACGGTCTTGAGACCACCGACCAAGTGGTTCACGGGCTTTGGGCGCAGGACTATCACACGATTCTGAATGACATAAAGAAGCTCGGCTATAACGTCATTCGTCTGCCATACTCCAATCAGATGGTAGAAACTCCCGTTGTCCCCTCGGGTATCAGCTTCGCCAATGGCTCCGGGCCAATCAATACGGA
>WNFG01008510.1_pt1 | contig 14072 bp, 11 predicted proteins | sample 5400431 | NCBI WGS metagenome assembly WNFG01 (sample SAMN13153346, study PRJNA577476) | soil metagenome | isolation source: 120 cm saprolite under Douglas fir tree site 2 hole 3 replicate 2 | place: USA:California | collected 2015-04-18
GCCGTGGTCAGCCTGGATTCCCAGGATGCCTTCGAGGGAGCTCGCGCGCTTCGCATCGAATTCAATGGGAAGCGAAACCTCGACTATGGCCACGTTTTCCAGTATGCGGCCGTTCAGCCGAACACGCGGTACCGGTTTTCCGGCGCTATACGCATGAAAGGGGTTACCACCGACAGCGGGCCGCGATTCCAGGTTTTCGATGCTTTCGACCCAGGGAACTTGTTGCAATCGACCGAAAACATCGTTGGCACGTCGGGCTGGTCCTCGCAACTACTTGAGCTCAAAACTAAGGCCGATACGCGCTTGCTGGTCGTCCGGCTCGCGCGCCCCCCAAGCAATAAACTCGATAACCAGATCAGCGGCACTGTCTGGATCGATCGAGTCAGTCTTACCCCAGAAAACTAGCCACGGCCGCCGTGGATTTCGAAGGATTCCTCGCGGCTAAGGCCCATATTTAAGGTCATTGCAGGGCTTTACCTGATTGTCTGGGGTTGCGGCGCAAACCTACAATCGAACCGACTGATAGGTGAAGGTTTGCGGAATTCCCCGTTTACGGGCATAAGGCATGCCGGGCACACTGTACTGCGCGCCTAGCGCTCTCGGAATCGCCGAACGTCGCGCTCGGGTTCGAGCGCTTGTTGCCCCTCCGATCTACGTCAGCCTGGGAAACATAAACGGTGGCCTCGTTTTCAACATCAGTGAAGACGGATTGGCCCTAACGACTGCCCTCAATGTAGCCGGCGATGACTTCTTAACCATGCGCATTTATTTGCCGGATTCCAGGGGTTGGATGGAGGTAAGCGGAGAGATAGCGTGGAGAGGCAAATCAAAGAAAGAAGGAGGCGTACGATTTATTGGTCTGCCGGAGGATGCGCGCCAGCGAATAACGAATTGGATCGCTGCGGAAGCGTCGCACGAGGAATTTCACGTGAAGAAAGACGCATGCGTTGGAGTTGTTGGCCTGACAGAGAATGCGCACCAACGAATAAAGAATTGGATTGCCTCGGAAGCGTCGCGTGGGGAATCTCATGCGCATAAGAATACAAGGGCACGACTTCCCGGTCTGAGAGAGGGCGCTCGTCAGCGATTAAGGAACTGGATTTTTCAGGAAGCGTCACGCAGAGAATTCGGCTTGGCAAAGAACGAGTCTCTCGAAAAAGAAGAGCCCCCTGTGGGCGCAGCGAACGTGCATGCGTCGAGCAGTTCGATTTTGGAATCCGTGAGTCCCGCCTTGATCGTGGAAAAGCAAGGGCAGAATGCAATCGTCCCTGCAGATTCCGATACTCGTCTGGACGAGAAAGAAATGGTCGTGGCCAAACCCACGCTGCGATGCGCACAAAGCACGCCGGGCACACTGCAATGCGCGCCTAGCGCCCTCGGAATTGCCGAATGTCGCGCCCGGGCTCGGACGCTTATTGCCCCTCCGATCTACGTCAACCTGGGAAATATAAACGGTGGCCTCGTCTTCAACATGAGTGAGGACGGTTTAGCCGTCACTGCCGCTTTAATTCTGGCTGGCGATAACCCCAAAACCATGAGGGTTCAAATTCCGGATTCCAAGGGTTGGATGGAAGTAAGGGGACAGATAGCGTGGAGAAGTGAATCAAGAAAAACAGCGGGCATGCGGTTCGTCGGCCTGCCAGAAGATTCGCGCGAGCGCATCAGGGAGTGGCTTGCCGCGGAAACCTTGCAAAGTGAGCTTCGCCCAGAAGTGAGAATACCTCCAAAACCAGAGCAGCCGCCGTCGGGTGATGTACCCCTAGAGACGCCAATCGTCCCGCTGTCGAAGCTTCTGAACTCGAACACCGTGGCCGAAAAGCGCATGCTGGAAGCGATCCTTTCAGAAGATCCCATCGCTTCTCTGGACATGCCGGCAAGAGTCCTTGAGGGACCACTTCGGCAATCGACCCGAGTCGGGACTGGGAACCTGGCTTCCCCGCGTCTCGCTATGCCCGATATGCGCGGTGACAAGGGACCGGCCACGGCAGTCGCAACGGATGCTTTGCCCCAAGAGTTTTCGAAGAGAGGCGAATTCAAGCCCCAATCAAGAGCTGCATTTCATCCGGTGACTTCAGGTACGGGGACTGGAAGATTGAGGCGCCTCGCTGCGGCAGTCGTCCTAGCCGGAGTGACGGCAGGGGCCTTAGGATGGGTTGCCTCGTCTGCCGTACGGAATGAAGTGTTTGGACTTATTGGACAGAATACAGAACGCACAAACCAGCCCACTGGGATGGAAAAGCCCCTTTCCGCGAATAAGACTACAAATGCTCCCGCACTCCGATCAGAGAATCTCGGCCCGCAAAGGCCTGTGCCCGAACCTGCGCCTGCCGACGGTCGTGCAACCGACTCTGAAACGCGCCTGGCACCTGTACGTCCGCAAGCGCACACTATTGAGCGCCCTGCCGCAAGGCCCACTGCTAATGGCTCCGCTCGCCGCACTGAGGGCCCCTTGCTAAAGAGCGAGTCTGCAAAGCTCTCTGAACGCACTGCTGTCGGTGTAAATAATCCGGCAGTAGAGAATGCTCGAAGCCAAGCTGTGAAAAGTTTGCCCGCTCAACCGATGGAAAACACCGCCGCCCCAGCAACGAGCCCGTCCGCGAGTGGAACGACGTTGGCTGAGGTGAATGAAAAAGAAACTCCGCCGCCGCTTCTGAAGCAGCCAATTGCTCCCATGGCTCCGACGTGGTCCGTCGCGGTCAGTACTGATCCTTACCCTTCGCTGCGAATCACCCCGGACATCAGTTCGAAGAAGGCGCTGCGTGGAAGTACTTTGCAGATCGGTCGCGTCATCTCGCATGCTGAACCAGTTTATCCTGAAGACGCGAAGCGCCAAGGGGTCGAAGGGACCGTCAAGTTGCACCTTGTTGTCGGCCGCGATGGAGCTGTGCAGAGCGTCGAGCCAATAAGCGGCCCGGCCTTGCTTGCGAAGGCGGCAACCAGCGCGGTTCGCGAATGGCGTTACGCACAAACCATGCTTGATGGGCATCCCGTAGAAACAGAGCAAGAGATCGTAGTCAGGTTCCGGCTGGTGAGTCCGTCCATCTCCAAGAATTAGATCTAGATGGGTTCGACCTCGCCGGGAATTCAAAGCGGCCAGCTAGCCGATGTGCGGTCGCAATTCCGATTAGACATAGAAACGGAGCTTGAGGTAGTGCGCTACGGCTTTACGAACAACTTGGAGGCGCAGGCGGCGAATTTAAGGCGAAGAGGGGCTAATGGATTGTTTTCCGCCGCCGTGGCTTAGAGCAGCTGCGGCTCCGGCCGCCCCGGCACCTGCCAAACCGAGATATACCCAGCCCGTATGGCTGACTTTGGCTGCTCGCACCGCAGAAGTTGTCTTCCCGGCCATCGCGTCCTGCCGTAGCACTGGAAACAATTCTCCGTTCGGCGCAACGCTAACGGATTGACCAACTTGGAGAAACTGGCCCGATGTCCCCTGCAAGGGTAAAACCCCTACGGCTCCATCCGAACACGTGACCAGGAAAGAACCATCCGGAGCCCTGTCGATTGAGGCTAATGCCGTGCGCTCTTTGAAGGAGGGAACCACCACATCATTTCCAATTCGCAACGTGAACCCGTTTGGTCCGCTGACGGAATTCATCACTACCGCTCCTGCCTCCAACTCAGCGGTATATTCGTATTTACCGGTGAAACGAACTTGACTGCGCGGAGAGAGTTTGAGAGAACCCTTTCCGCTCATGTTAAAGGTTGCGGATCCGGATTCCCCAATACGCACTCTGTCGCCAGAAAAAATCGTGATTTCGGCGGGTGCCAGGGAATCATTCACATACACCTCCCCGATGCTGGTCAAGGAGCCCAAAGGCTCTCTCTCCTTCTCTTGCGGCAGTACGCGAGCGCGGCCAAATACGGGAAAGAGAAAGAGTAGCGCGGCAAGTAGCTGAATAAGACCAAGAGAATAAGCAGGACTCTGGGTCTGTTTTGCGCTGACAAACGTCGTGGTAGTCAGGGTCACAGGCATTTGCCTAACCAAAGACAGGCCGGGCGAGGCTGACAAAGGTTACTTACCACTTCTATCGTTCAGTGTCGATAGGGAGATTGCCCGCGCCTGGCGACCCATTAAGACCCCTCCTCCATTCTTGTCCAGTCTCTAAGCTTGGGCTGCTGATGCGCGGCTGAAAGTCGTAGCTCGCGGCTTTTTTGAGGAGACAGGCGCGGCAGCATAATCCTCTCTCTTGCAAATCAAGAGTTCGAGGTAGTGGATTCGCATGCCCTGTAAATCTCTCGACCTCCAGCGGCGAACCTTGGGCCAAGGTAACTCGACAGGACGTGTGATTCGCCTGGGGAAGGTTGGATTCATGAACTCGGCGACAGAGACGTTTCGTCTCCCATTCCCAGCGAAAATCTTTGGTTTTTTCTTCCCGGAGATTGACTGGGGCGCACGATTCGAGGCAGCGGTTGGCCGAGATAACAGCATCCCTTGCCCGTGCCCCATCCCTATCGCCGGTTTGTTCATGAAGAGGATCATGGACCTGTTATTCTCCGCCTTTGCTCTTTTGCTCCTCTGGCCGTTTCTGCTCGTGATTGCCCTGATCGTCAAGCTGGAGTCGCCAGGCCCAGTGATCTATCCCTCGCTCCGCGCGGGGAAAAAGGGACAAACATTTGTTTGTCATAAATTCCGGAGCATGGTCAATGGAGCTGACGGGCTGAAAAATTCCCTGCGCTACTTCAACGAGCGCCAAGACCCTTTCTTCAAAATCGCTGATGATCCTCGCGTCACCCGGCTCGGCCACTTTCTTCGCAAGTACAGCCTCGACGAACTGCCCCAATTCTGGAGTGTATGGAAAGGGGACATGAGCTTGGTTGGCCCTCGTCCCCATCCCGTAGACGATTACGTGCGATACCGGTCCAACGATCACAGACGACTGGATGTAAAACCTGGCATAACGGGGCTTTGGCAGGTCATCGCACGCACGAATCCTTCCTTTGAAAGGTGTATGACGCTAGATCTTGAATACATGAAGCACTGGAGCCTGTTGCTCGATTTCAAGATTCTGATGCGGACGGTTCCAGCAGTACTCGCGGGAGAGGGATCGTAATGGAAAGTCTGCAGGGTTTGATTTTCTGGGGAAGGCCGCCGAAGAGCAAATTCTTTTGCCTAATACTGCGGGGCATCGAATGAATCAGAATGGGACACTCGCTCTACGAGCGGGCCACCCGACCCGTTCAATTGTGGCCGCTGAGCGGCTGGCTGTTGCTCGCGTATTTGTCCGAATGCACCCGCGTACACGCATCGTCAACGTCTGGCTGATCCTGATTGTGCTCGTGGGAGCGATAATTACCATCGCGGACGGAATGACGCGAACTTCGATCTTCGATAGAAAAGAAGTTTGGAGCGGACCACTAGAATATGTCCCTTACGGGGGGGCAGTGTTGTTTGCAGGGACGACCTTTCTGTTGATGATTGCGTATGCGCACAAGGCTAGAGTTTCGCTGACCGAAGGGCTGTTCTTGTGGTTTGCGTTTTGCACCGCTGCCTATACGCGAGATTTTTCCTACGTTCGCTTACCTGGAGCACCGTTATTTATCACGGACGTCGTACTTCTTGTTCTTATTCTTTCGATCTTTCTCTTGCGGCGGCCTCGCTATGCGAATTTTCCGCTTCCCGTTAGTGTGCTTCTATTGCTGCTTTTGGGAGCAGGCGCCATCGCTACAGCACGGGGTTTTTTGGGACATCGCGAGGTAACCATGGTCCTCCGTGATTCTGCTCTGGTTGGGTACGCCCTCTTTCTACTGGTCGCGTATCACCTGTTCCGAACCTGGCTATCCATCAAAAGAGTGGCTGTCTGGTTTCTTCTCGGAGCCGCAATGGGTGTTCTGAATGGGTTAGCTTGGTTTATCGTCGTTCCAGAGGAAAGACGCTTCATTTATTACGGGATTTACATTCTGATCTCTCTCGCCGGAACGGTCGTGGCCATGGCAACGCAGCTGCTCCGGCCTCGCGTCGGGTGGATTTTCGTGGGTGTTTTGTGCCTAGGCTTGATGCTCGCGAACACACGAAGTCTTTTCGTGTCATTGGCCATCCTACTCCTCGTTGGATTATGGGGGGGAGGGGGCGTCTATAAGAAGTTCCGACTCGCGCATTTGGTCTCAACGCTTGTCGCGAGCATTGTCTTGGTCACGTTGGCGGCCTTCCTTTTTCTTCACACCAAGACTAGTCGTGAATTTGTCGAGAGATCAACAGATGAACTAGCTTCTGGGGTTCTAAATCCCGGTGAGGATGCGAACTGGCAATTTCGACTTTCTGCGTGGAAGGAAGCCTGGAGACGATTTGAGGAATATCCTCTGGCTGGTGAAGGGTTCGGCGTTCCTTTTGTTTTTGACCTGGAACATTATGATCATTTTGATCCGCGGGCTCACAACACGTTCTTAACCGTCCTCTACAAAATGGGGCTGACTGGTCTTCTCCCTGTACTCGCTTTGCTTTCTTTCTTCTTCTGGGTCACTTTACGTGCAGTTCATGGAAATTTGAGGAGCCGGCTCGTCGCTTTCTTACAGATTGTTATATTGGGGCAGCTTGCATTCTGTGTTTATGGCACGGCGAACTTAGTACTCGAAAGCCCTTTCCTTGCCTCGCTCTTCTGGACAGCGATGGGTCTCGGCCTGCGCATGGTCCGGATGCTTGATTTTGAAAGGTTTCTAGGAGAATACAATTATGGTCATTAAGAAAAGCACGGCGAACGCTGACACTCTGGGCGCGCACCATAATCTTGTTTGCTATACAGGTTTTCTTTCTCCATTGAACCTAGCATTGGCTCGCATCTGAAGACTTCAGACATTGGGAAAGGTGATGAGGCGTCCTGGCAAATGAAAAGTCCGCTAAAAAAGTTCGAAAGGACATGGGGATTTCTCAAGACGCAACACGGCTTCCGTCGGGCTCCCCTGCTCACTTTTCTTCGCGCCGCCTCCTGGTACTGGAGATGCCTATCGGGCATGGCGGCGATCGTGGACTTGCATAGGTGGAACGTACAGATGTTCCTTCCTTCCAACTGGCACGGTTTCGGAAAATTCATATTTGCCTTTCGTGAGAATTATGAACCCGAGCTGACTTACTTAGAGAGCATCCTTTCGCCAGGAAGAGTTTTCGTTGATGTGGGAGCCAATTTTGGCATTTACACGATGGTGGCTAGCAGGCTCGTTGGTAAGGCAGGCCGAGTGGTTGCCTTCGAGCCATCGGTCCAATCCTTCCCTGTCCTCCAAAAGAACATCGTCTTGAACAATCTGGAGAATGTACTTTCCTTCCGTGCGGCGCTCTCCGACAAGGAAAGCAGGGCATGGCTCTATCATGCCCTTGACCCAAGCGGTAATTCGCTGGGTCGCGACCCATCCCTCGATGGCGTGCGTGAAGAAGTAGTTCTAAAGTCGCTCGATAGTGTGCTCGAGGAAAACGGCATCGACCGCGTAGATGTCATTAAGGTGGATGTCGAGGGTGCTGAAGAACTGGTCCTTCATGGAGCGGCGAGAAGCCTCAAGACCCATAGGCCAATAGTAATATTTGAATACAATCCGGGCTGCGCCGCCCGTCTCGGACTTTCGCCGGACGGCGCAAGGGATTTCCTGCAGAGCTTGGGCTACGAGTTTGTGGTGCTCGGCGATTGTTCAAAGTCTAAGAACCCCGCATTACGACCGACGTACTTCAACATCATCGCGATTCACAAGCAATCCGTTAGCGCTCTCATTCGGTTCACTCACTCCGAGGGCAATCGCAAGTTCTCAGAAACAAAAGCACGCACAGAACTATAAGCATTAGTAGCGCGGTGGCCGCTTATGACCAGGACAACGAAGATATCCGACCACAGGAAACAGGCTAATCCCATCAAGCCAGCGGTACTGGATTCGCTGCCGCAACGGCCCTTGGTTTCAATTCTCATATCAAACTACAACTATGCGGCGTACTTAGGAGACGCCATTGAAAGCTGTCTGGGACAAACTTATGACAACTTGGAGATCATTGTTTGTGACGATGGCTCGACCGACGCTTCCCCCCAAGTATTGGAGCAGTACAAATCAGTCGATAAAAGAATGAACGTAGTCTATCAGCGCAATGGAGGCCAGGCCCTAGCCCTAAACTCAGCATTTTGCAAAAGCTCTGGAGAAATCATCTGTTTACTAGACGCAGACGATGTTTTCGCTCCGGATAAGCTACGCTCTGTTGTCAATTCCTTTGCCGGTGCTCCTGATTCGGGATTCGCGATTAACAGGATGTTGCGAGTTGACAAAATGCGGAAATTTTCAGGAGTGATTCCTATGCTGTCGCGCCTCCCCTCAGGGTGGCAAGGTCCTTCGTTGAGCCTCGTAGCACCACAGATGTTGTCCGGGATGCCGCCCTGTTCTGGGTTATCTTTGCGCCGCCAAATCGCAGAAGCCATTTTTCCTCTTCCTCCGGGCCTCACATTGTATGCCGATACACTGATACAGGTTCTCGCCCCCCTAATCACGCCTATTGTCTCCATCCAGTCTCCTTTAAGCGAGTATCGAATCCACGGCAGTAACACAGCGGCTGTTAGCGCGTTCGCGGAAGATCGTCTTCGAAACCTGGTGCTCTGGGAGAGAGAAATCTGGCGTGCCTGGCGTCAATACCTTGCGTCCTGTTCGGAGTTGACATCCGCATCGCTGCCTTCCTCGGATGCACCCTATTCGCCGATGGCCTATGCATACGCGCGCTTTCGATCTGACCCAGACTCGAAGGCCATCTATGATGCCATCCCCCCTGGTTATTTCCGAGCCTTGCCCAAGGAGCGCAAGTGGTTCTGGCGAACATCTGCCCATATGCCGGACCGGCTTTTCCGGAAATGGTTCGCCTTCGTCTATGGACAAACTCGGGCGAAAAGAGTTGTATCTGGGATCCTGAGCAGTTTCTGGAGTGACTTCCGGGCGTGTAAGCGGTTCTTCGAACGAACTGAATGTACAAGACATCGAGTATCGAATGCAAATCGAAATGCTGGACTGAACGAAACCGCCGGATGTCTCCAGGAGATAAAGGTCGAAGGTGGGTCTTCGAGCGTTTGCCAGCGCAAGGATCATGCGAGATGAGTTCGGTAACTGGATTGGTTAGCGGGTTCAAAGGGAAATGGGAGTTCCTCAGAATGCATCCCGCCTTTCGCCTGGCTCCGATGCAAACCACTCTCCGTCTGGCGTCTTGGCGGGCTAGGTGCTTGTTGAGGACGGCGGCCACCGTACATTTGAGTAGATCAGGCGTACGAATGATTTTACCGCCGAATTGGCGAGGTGTTGGAAAACTCATCTACGCGTTTCGCGACTATTACGAACCTGAGTTGCTCTATTTGGAAAAGGTTCTATCGCCGGGAAGAGTCTTCGTCGACGCAGGAGCGAACTTCGGAATCTACACGCTATTGGCGAGCAAGATCGTAGGCGAGGCGGGGCGCGTGATTTCCTTTGAGCCATCTTCTCGCGTGTTTCCTGTGTTGCAGCGGAATATTGCTTTGAATGGATTCAAGAATGTATCAGCTCTCCAGGTGGCGCTCACAGATAAGAGGGGTAGGGCGCGACTTTACTACCATTCTGCCGTCGGTTGCGATTCACTGGGCAAAGATGCCTCCTTCGACCCGGATGCTCACGCCGAGGAAATTGGCACAGAAGCGCTTGACAATGTGCTTAAGCAGACCTCCGTCGAACGAGTGGATGTCATCAAGTTGGATGTGCAGGGAGCCGAAGAATTAGCTCTGCGCGGCGCAAACGAGATCGTTGCTTCCATGCACCCCGTTGTCATTTTTGAGTTTTTTCCGGAGGGTGCGGTCAGTCTGGGACTGTCACCGAACGGCACATGGGATTTCCTGGAGGGCCATGGCTACGAGTTCTTTATTGTGGATGAGCGCGGAGCAGTTTCCAGGTTGTTGTCCCCGCCCGCTGCGATTGCCAACATTTTGGCGATTCACAGGTTGCAAGGATGAAGTGTTCTGCTTGCTCGGACAAGGACGTTATAGGGTTCGGAAGTTTTCTTCAAATGGACGTTCGCCTAATCGAAGGGCTTGTCTTAAGAACTAGGTCTGAGGACCACAAGTGAACGTATTGATTATAGGTTTCGCATGTAGCCCGCGCCTGGGCGGCGAGCCTAGCAACGCGTGGAACTGGGCGTGGCAACTCTCGCGCTGCCATCAGGTCTGGCTCCTGGCGCATCCTCATGATCGCGAAAGTGTCGAGGAATTTCTTGCAAAACATCCCAATCCGAACTTGAAATTCCGCTGGGTGACTGTCCCTCGTTTGCTAGACCTTTGGGATCACCGTGGAAGCAACGTAGGTCTAGCGATTCATTATTTGCTGTGGCTGAAGCTGGCTCACAGAAAAGCAATCAACCTCCATGCGCAGATCGGCTTTCACATCGTTCATCACGTAAGCTATGGGACAGTTAACGCGCCGCCTCCGTTTTGGAAGCTACCAGTTCCTTTTGTGTGGGGGCCGGTCGGAGGAGCTCAGCGAGTGCCCTCTTCATTCCGTCGTTATTTTGGCTATTTGTCGAGCCGGGAAATCCTTCGAAGCACCCGTATCGCGACGCTGCCTCTCTCCTTTTCCCTGCGCAATGCTGCGAGGTCAAGTGCTCTTATTCTCGCCACAAACCGCGAGACCGGCCGCTTGTTGTCAAGAGCCGGAGGCCGAAATGTAAGACTATTCCTGGATTCCGGAATTCCGTCCAATTTCATTTCAAGCCCGCCCGTTCCCACGCCTAGAGACAGGCCCTTCACCTTGCTTTGGGTAGGGCGAATGGAGCCCAGGAAGGCGCTCCCATTGGCGCTTGAGGCTTTCGGGCAAAACCAAGGTTTGAATGCAAAACTGGTGATTGCGGGCGACGGGGAAATGCGAACCCAATGGGAGCAAAACACGCGGCGTCTCAACGTCACGAACAAAATCGAGTTTCTCGGCCATGTGCCATGGAACGAAATGACACGCTTGTACGGAAGCGCTGATGCTTTCCTTTTCACGAGCTTGCGCGATTCCTTTGGCACGCAGGTGCTGGAAGCGATGGCCCATAGTCTGCCGATTCTGACTTTGGATCATCAAGGTGTGGGCACCTTTGTCCCTCCCGAAGCCGGGATCAAGGTTCCGGTTACTTCTCCCGAGCAAACGCTGGCCGGACTCGCAGAAGGCATTCGACGACTTGCGCTCTTCCCCGAAGAGCGAAGCAAGATGGGCGAGGCGGCCTTCGCTTACGCGAAAACACAAACGTGGGAGAGCCGCGCTGAGTGCATGTCGAAACTGTACGAGGAGGTGCTGTCGAAGCCTATCGGCCATGAGGCAAGACGCCGTTCCATCGGTCCAACATTCGATGTGCTAGGAGTTCGAACCCACGCCTTGCAGATCGGAGAAGTCGTCGAGCGGATGCAAGGATGGATTCGCGAGCGCGACGGATGCCGCTCCATAGCAGCCACCAGCATGCATGGCATTGTTGAATCTCAGCATGATGCTTCCTTCAAGAAAGTTCTGAACGCGACGGATCTGGTGGTGCCTGATGGCATGCCGCTCGTGTGGTTGGGCCGGCGCCAGGGCCATATTCTGGACAGGCGCGTCTATGGACCGGATTTGCTTCTCGCGTTTTGTGAAGAGACCAGCGGACAGGGCTACCGACATTTTTTCTACGGCGGGGAACGGGGCGTTGCCGAGCGCCTTGCGGAATCGCTCAAGACTCGCTTCCCGGGGCTGAATGTCGTTGGGACGTGTTCTCCTCCCTTTCGACCACTGAGTCGGAAGGAAGATGAAGAAATGCTGGACATGATAGGCCGCGCCGCACCCGACGTGATCTGGGTGGGATTAGGAGCGCCAAAACAGGAGCGCTGGATGCACGAGCACAAGTCGCGGCTGCGCGTCCCCGTGCTGGTCGGCGTGGGCGCGGCCTTTGACATGCTTTCGGGGAGACGGAGACAGGCGCCTCGTTGGATGCGCGAACACGGTTTGGAATGGTTTTTCCGTCTTTTGCAGGAACCGCGGCGTCTGTGGCGCCGTTATCTGGTTTACGGCGCACAGTTCGTCGTTTACCTGGCCCTCGAGAGCTTACGTCTGAAGAATTTCGAGGCTGTCGGCGTGCAAGCGCCGAATCGCATGTCGCATAAGGATGCACGCACATAACTTTTCTCGAAGCCAGTGGCCCTGTGGCGAATGAGTTTCTCTCAGGTCTTCACCTGTATCCCAATTCGAGTGTGAACCTTATCGACTGCCACCTGCATGGCCTCTAGTCTGATGTCGCCTAGTCAGTGTTCAAAGTGAGTATCAACACATTTCGATTGGAAAGATACTGCGAATGGCAGGCCTCGATGTGCCGGCGAGCCTTCTATTCGCCTTCAAGTCCCTGCGGGGGATGGGAACTCCCATGTTCACTCTTTTGAGGCAGTCGCACTCCATTCGAATGCCTCTGTGCTCCGGCTGTGCCCTCCTGATGGCCGCATGCTTACTGTGTTTCCCCGATAGCCTGCTTTGCGCCACGATTGCTGTTGATTCTGCTCAGGGCGAGCAAGAGATTCCGTCCGCAGGGCAATCGACGGCGCAGACCCAGAACGCGGCGCCGTCAAATCTGGAAACCGCCAAGGATTGGAACCGCCGCCTGAAAAAACTACTGGGTTCCAATCCATCGGCATCGGCCGTAAGCGCCCAGGAATATCGCATCGGCTCGGAAGACGTGCTCAACATCAACGTTTTCGAAGCCCAGGAGCTGAATCGCGAAGTCCGCGTTTCTGCGAGCGGTGAAATGGGAATTGGAATTTGTCCTCCAGGAACTTCTTCACCGTACTTACATGAAGGATCCACACGTGAGCGTATTTGTACGCGAGATGCAAAGCCATCCCGTTTCGGTGATGGGAGCGGTGAGACGGCCCGGCGTCTTTCAAATCCGTGGAAGCAAGACGCTGCTTGAGGTTCTCTCCCTCGCAGAAGGCTTGGCCGACGATGCCGGAGACACCGTCATCATTCTGCGGGGTGCGGCTTTGTCCCAGGAGGCGGAACCATCCACAGATCTTTCCGCTGTGACGGATCAACCTTCCCCCGGCACGCAGAATGCCGGCGAAGTGAAGGCCGTATCTTCGGGCCTCAACGGCAATCAATCTGCTTCCGAAAATGCCGTCCAGGTGAACTTGAAAGTTCTTCTCGAGTCGGCCGATTCTCGCAGCAATCCCTTGGTTCGTCCCGGCGACATCGTCAAGGTCACTCGCGCCGGGGTTGTTTACGTGATCGGTGAGGTTCGAAGGCCCGGCGGATTCGCCCTGAAATCGAATGAGAAGATTTCTGTCCTGCAAGCGCTGGCATTGAGCGAGGGCCTCACGCGCACTGCTGCGAAGGGCGCAGCGCGAATCATCCGCACGGATCAGCAGAGTGGTGAACGAAAGGAGACTCCGATTGACTTGGGAAAGGTCCTGGCGGGGAAAGCACCAGACCCGCTGCTCGAACCGAAAGACATTGTTTTCGTGCCGAACAGCGCCGCGAAGAGCACGTTGGGCCGGGGAGTGGAAGTCGCAGCGCAAACACTCAGCGGGCTCCTGATTTTCCATTGGTAAGAACATGGCCGACCAAAATCAAGTCGAGCTCTACGGCCGCCGTCATGAGCTCGAGCGGCGCGGGCTGAGTGCCCTCGACCCTCGGGCTGTGGGGCTACCTGATTCCTATGAGATCCTGGAGTCTGACGAAGCGGTCGACCTCCGGAGCTACGGCCGCATCCTTCGCAAGCGCCTGCCGACAATCCTGATGGTCTTTTTCATCTTGTTTACCGCGATCCTCATCGCGACACTCAAGCAAAGGCCTGTCTACCGGGCTCAGGTATTGCTGGAAATTCAGAAGGAGAATCCGGACATCCCAACCATCAAGGAACTCTATGAACTGGAGGCCGTGTCCGACGCATACCTTAGAACGCAATACAGCATCTTGGCCAGTGAAAGCCTTGAGCGGCGGGTAATTGACCAGCTCCGCCTGGAAAACTTTCCAGAATTCAACTCCCCCAAGTGGTGGCAGCTCCGGCCAAAGACAAAAAAATCTTCCAAGGCGCAAACTTTTGCAATCGGTCCGGTGCCCGAAGGCCGTGATCGGGAACTCTCTCAGCGAATCCTTGAGCGATTTCA
>WNFG01003013.1_pt1 | contig 14069 bp, 13 predicted proteins | sample 5400431 | NCBI WGS metagenome assembly WNFG01 (sample SAMN13153346, study PRJNA577476) | soil metagenome | isolation source: 120 cm saprolite under Douglas fir tree site 2 hole 3 replicate 2 | place: USA:California | collected 2015-04-18
GATCTGAAAATTGTTGGCGTTGAAGGAGCTCGCGTTGCGAGCGAGGGCTCTCCCCGCAACCCCGGCAGCGGGAGCAATGAAATCTCGAAAGAAGGGCCTCTGCTCACATTCAGGAGTGCGCGGGCAACGTTCGTCTGGAAAGAGAGCGAGGGGACTGCCGTTGCGACTGCCGCGGCAACGAGTGCGGACACACCGAGAGTCGATACACCGAGTGCTCAGCCGACGCCGGCGCCCAGCGCAGCGGCGCAGTTCTTCGGCGCCGTCGTTGGGGGGCTGATCGCGGGCCATTCATCGACGACGGATCGCTGTCTCTCCGGCTACGTGTGGAGAGGAGCGCGCCAGAATGACCATGTATGCGTGACCGAAGAGACTCGCCGGCGGACCGCGTGGGAAAACTCGACGGCCACAGAGCGTTGGGATCCGTACCGACGGGGGACCTGTCTGAAGGGCTATGTGTGGCGTGAAGCGGTCCAGGACGATCGTGTTTGCGTGACACCCGAATCTCGAATGCAAGCCGATGCCGACAATCGTCGGGCGAGCTCGCGGGTCGCGCGTTGATTCATAGCGGTTCTCGGTTGTCGGTTCTTCGCGGAGGAACCGGCAACCGTTTTCCAAAACTTTCATTGCCATTCGTGCCCGGCTTTTGCAGAATGCTCCGCCGGAGGAACCGCTGCATGTCGAAGGTCTCTCGTCCCCTCATCGTCGCGATCACGCTTTCCCTCTTTCTCGCTGCCTGTGCGGCGGTGACGCAGCAGAAGGCGCAGGCGGCGCGCGCCGCGGATACCGGCGAGTTCCACAACCTGCAGATCTTCCCGCAGAACATCACGCACGATGAGCTGATCGCGAACATGCGCGGCTTTGCCCGCGCCCTCGGCACGCGCTGCGATCACTGCCACACCGCGAATCCGCCAGGCTCGAAGGAACAGTTCGATTTCGCATCGGACGCGAAGCCCGAGAAGAGCACCGCCCGCGCGATGCTGCGGATGGTCCACGCCACCAACTTCGACTACCTCGCCAAGGTGAACCCGCACGGCCAGATGGTCACGTGCAACACCTGCCACCGCGGGCATACCGTTCCGGATACGACGGCGCCGGCGGAGAGCGCGGCACCGGCTCCGCCGGGGGTGTAGCGGTTGGGTGGCCGTGGAGTTGTCGGTTATCGGTTGTCGGTTATCGGTTGTTCAACAAGACAACCTCTTACTGCGGCTTGCCACTCCTGATAACCGACAACCGACAACCCGGTTCCTCATCCCAAGGGAGTAACCGTTGGCCGATGCAGCCAGCTACCAGGATCGCCGATGATGAGGCTTCCGGGGAACCAGCCGTGGCTCGCTTTGACCAGGCCGAGGTAACGGGCATCGGGCGGGACGTCGAATGCCAGGCGGCTCTGGAAGGAGGCGCCGGGAGCGGCGAACGACGTCAGTGGCTCACCGGCGAGTCCTGCTTGTGTGAGCGCCGCTTGGCCTGACGGCGAGATGCCGATGCGCCGGCCGAGGTCGTCGATCAGGTAGATGTCGATGTCGGTCTCGCGTTGGGGGCTTCGCTTCGCGCGGCTGCTCACGCGCAGGGTAATGACGCAGAACGTACCGGCGGCGTTTGTGGCACCGATCGCTTTTTGCCGCGCCGCCTGCTCGACGGTGATGCACCAGTCGTCGAAGCATCGCGGCTCGCCGATCGGGATTTCCTTCCGCGGCTCCGCCAGTGAGAAGCCGATCAGCACGAGCATGTAGGCGGCGATGCACGCCAGCAGCCGGATGAGTGTCGTCCTCGCGGCGCGCAATCGTCCGCGGAGCGCCAGGTAGGCGATACGGCCGATGGTGACGACCGCGGCAGCGAAGCAGACCAGGAAGAGAAGATCGAAGAGCGACATGGGTTGACTGTATGGCAAGTACTTGACAGAGACAAGTAGTTATCGGTTATCGGTTATCAGTGTCGTGTGCCAGGTGCTGTTCTTCTTTCCCCCGATAACCGACAACCGATAACGGTTTTTGCTCTTCCCGACAACCGATAACCGACAACCAATACCGGGTTTTGTTCTTCCCGACAATCCCCATCCCACTCCGCAGTAGAATGTCCGCTCCAAAATCATGGCCCGGCATGAAGAGCGAGACGATTCGTACGATCTCCTGAATCAGTATCTTCATGAGATCGCCCAGGTGCCTCGGCTTACACCCGAGCGGGAGCGCGAGCTCGGGAAGCGTGTGCAGGAGAACGACAAGGCCGCGCTCGAGGAGCTGGTCAAGGCCAATCTCCGCTTCGTCGTGTCGTATGCGAAGAAGTACCGCAACTCCCACGTGCTCTTCCTCGATCTCATCAACGAGGGGAACATCGGCCTGATCCACGCGGCGAAGAAGTTCGACCCCGACAAGAACGTCAAGTTCATCACGTACGCGGTCTGGTGGATCCGGCAATCGATCCTGCACGCGCTGTCGGAGCAGGGCGGGGCCTTCCGTCTGCCGCCGAAGCGGGCCAACCTGATGTACCGTCTGGAGAGGGCCATCGCCGCGGCGATGACGGACGGGAAGCAGATCCCGACCGCGGACGAGTTGGCGGCGGAGCTCGGCGTCAGCGTCAAGGAAGTGCAGACGCTGCTGCGTGCGAACAGCGACAACTTCTCGCTCAACGCGGAGCTGGACGACGAGTCGCACACGGAGCTGGCCGACGTCATCGAGCAGACCACCGTCCCTTCCGCCGAAGACACCATGCAGGTGCAGGGGCGGCGGGACGAGCTGCTGGCCCATATGTCCGAGCTGTCGCCGAAGGAACGCCTCGTCCTCAGCCTCCGGCACGGCGTGACGGACAACGTGCCGAAGCGGATCGATGAGCTGGCTGACTTTCTCAATCAACCGTGTGAGAAGGTGACGTCGGTGCTGAGCGTGGCCACGGGCAAAGTCTGCGACAGCCTGTCGATCACGAATAGCGAGCTTGCGCAATTGCTGCTCTACACGAATCCGAATGCGAAGGCGTGGTGGCGCTTCTGGTATGAGCTGGCCGATCTCGGCGCGGGTATGACGCCGCAGATCGATCAGGCGCGCATGCCGATGCTCGAGTCGCTCAAGCAGCAGGGGGCGGTGCAGAAGACGGTCGAGTCGCTGCCGATCGAGGAGAAGACCATCCTGAAACTCCGCTACGGCGTGCTGCAGGACGACGAGCTGACCTTGCGCGACATCGGCGAGATCCTCGGCCTTTCCCGCGAGCGCGTGCGGCAGATCGAGTCGCGGGCCGAGGCGAAGTGCCGGCGGAGCGTGAGAAGACGGTAGGTTGGCAGCTTCGCTACGTTGTCGGTTATCGGTTATCGGTTGGTTTGCGAGTCCGCAGTGTGGTCCGGTGTGGTTCGCAACTCGAGGACAACCGATAACCGATAACGGATAACAGACAACGCGGCAGAGCCGCAAACCGCTATCCCTTCTTCAATAGCTCTGCCACCGGAACGCCAACGCGCTCGAGCGATTCGAAGGAGCCGACGTCGCTCCAGCCGAAGTTGCCGCGGATGGCGGCGACGCGCGGGGCGTTCTCCATCAGCGCGTAGTCGATCGAGATCGACGGCATCGCTTCGTAGTGCTCGACGCGCCGTGCCGGATCGCCGCTGGTGACGATGCGATCGGCGAGCGAGGCGATCTCGGGCGCGGCGGCTTCGAGCGCGCGGCGGAAGACGCCGGCGCGCCAGACGAACATCCCGGCGTTCCAGCAGTAGCCGCCGGAGCGAAGGTACTCATCGGCGGTTTCCTGTGATGGTTTCTCGCGGAATCCATCGACACGGAGGATCCCAGGTGAGCCGATCTCGTCGCCGAGCTGCAGGTATCCATAACCGGTATTCGCCTCCGTTGGCTCGATGCCGATCGTGACGAGATAGTCGGAGGAGGCGGCGAACTCGTACGCGCGGGCGAGCACGCGAACGAATTCGTCCTCGTCCGCAATGTAGGAGTCGGAGGAGAGGACGGCGATGACAGCGTCATCGATAATCGATTCGATGGCGTAACAACAGACCGCAACGGCCGGCGCCGTGTTCCGCCGCGCCGGCTCGGTCAAGATGTTGACTTCCGGAAGCGTGGGGAGATAGGCCGCGCACTTCGGCGCGTACTGCTCATTGGTCGAGACGAAGATCGACGACGGTTCCATCAGCCGCGACACCCGGCCGAACGTCTTCTCGATCAGCGAAAGACCGTCGAAGATCCGCAGGAACTGTTTCGGGTTTTCGTCCGAGGAGAGCGGGCGGAGGCGCGTGCCCGAACCGCCGGCCAGGATGAGGGAGATCCTCAAGGGCCACCCGCGGGGGTCGGGAGTCGGGAGTCGGGGGTCGGAGAGGAGATCGCTTCAATAGAGGTGGGGTTCTCTCCGATCTCCGACCCCCGACTCCCTACTCCCGGCTTCCGGCCTACAGCAATCAGACTCAGCCCACTCTTCGGCCGCTTGCCGTCCAGCACCTTCAGAAGCGGAACGATGCGGTCGAAGATCTTCGACTGCGCGGCCGGCAGGGCATTCCGTTTGAAGACGTTCGAGTTCAGCCGCCAGGCCAGCCTGGCAACGCGGTTCTGGTAGACCGCCTCTTCCACCTCGAAGCCGGCCGCCTGCAGCTTCGCCACCAACTCGTCCTTGTCGTAGCGGCGCTGATGGCCGATGCCACGGTCGAGCGTGCCGAAGAGCTCCTTTCCGGCCGGTACGAAGATGATGATCCGCCCGCCGGGAACGAGCAGTTTGTTGGCGCGGAGCAACGCGGCCGCGTCGTCATTCGTGTGCTCGAGGACGTTGATGCAGAGGATCGTGTCGAAGTTGTTGACGGCCAGAGAGAGCGCATCGTCAGAATCGAGATCGAGGCGCTCCACCATCATGCCCGGCCGGCGGCGGAAGGCGTTCCGAAGGCGGTCGATGTACGGCGTTTCCTTGTCCGTGGCCACGATCAGCTCGCGCCCGTACAGAAAGCGGGTCATCGTTCCCGATCCGGCGCCGGCCTCCAGCACGCGCTGGCCGACGTACGGCGCGATGCGCTCCCAGATCCACTGGTTGTATCGCTTGAGCGAGCCGCGGCGCCGCAGCGTCTTGTACGTGGCCGGCTCGTTGGAGGGATCGTCGAAGAGGCCGTAGCGGAAGATCGTCCAGATGGCGCTGAATCCGTCCTTCCAGTTGATCTTCTTTCCTTCCCAGTAATCGCGGCCATAGTACGAGATCGGGACCTCGTAGATCCGGTAGCCGCGCCGGGCCACCTTGGCGGTGATCTCCGGCTCGATCCCGAATCGATTCGACTTGAGATTGATCGACTGGATGACCTCGCGGCGGAAGACTTTGTAGCAGGTCTCCATGTCGGTGAGGTCGAGGTTGGTGGTGCAGTTGGAGAGGAAGGTCAGAAGGTTGTTGCCGAGGCGGTGCCAGTAGAGCATCACGCGGCGGGGATAGCCTTCGAAACGCGAGCCGAAGACGACGTCGGCATGGCCGTCGACGATCGGCTGGATCAGCTTCGGATATTCGTTCGGGTCGTATTCGAGATCGGCATCCTGGATGATGACGAGGTCGCCGACCGCCTCGGCGATCCCGCGCCGGATGGCGGCCCCTTTCCCCATGTTCACCGGCTGAAAGACGTGGCGGATCTCCGGCCATTGCGCGGCCAGGGCGGCAACGACGCCGGCGGAGCCGTCGGTCGACTTGTCGTCGACGACGATGATCTCCTTGTTGATCGGAACGTCCCGCACGTGACGCAACACCTCCGCCACGGTGGAGCGTTCGTTGTAGCAGGCGATGATGACAGACAGAAGCGGTGGTTTTTCAGGAAGATCCGGCATTTGGAGCGCGTATTGTAAGCTGTTGAAAACGATGATCGATTCGGCGGAAGAACCGCGACACGAAACGAACGAGGTGCTGCGAAAGTTCCTGCACATCGGCATGGGTCTCGGCGCGTTGCTGCTGCTGCGGATCCCCTGGCGCTACGCGGCGCTGATCGGCGTGGCGGGGATCATCGGCAACTGGCTGCTGCTCCACCGCATTGCCGGGCGCGGCGTGTCGCACCATGAGCGCGGCTGGGACGCCGGCATCATCCTCTATCCCTTCGCTGTCACGGTCCTGATCGTCGTCTTCAACTGGCACCTCGAGATCGCGGCCGTAGCCTGGGTGCTGCTCGCATTCGGCGACGGATTCTCGACCGTCATCGGCCAGCGTCTGCCGTTGGCGCCGCTGCCGTGGAATCGTGCCAAATCGTGGGGCGGATTGGCGGCGTTCATCGTCTTCGGAGGGGCGGCGGCATTCGCCATCACCCGGCTGTTCGGCGCGCCGCAGGATGTCGCCGTCGCCGCGGCGGTGCTCGTCAGCGCCATCGCCGAGTCGTTGCCGCTCGGCATCGACGACAACGTGACAGTGCCCTTCATCGCCGCCGGAGTGCTGGCCGCGATGGCCATCAAGCCGCTGGTGGCGGTCACCTCCGCCCCGCCGATCGCCTGGCCGTGGATCATCGTCAATACCGTGTTGGCGATCGTTGGCTACGCGCTACGCGGCGTCGACGTCTCCGGCGCGCTGGCCGGCTGGGTTCTCGGATGCGTGCTGATCCTCGGCGGCGGTCCTCCTCTCTACGTCGCCCTGCTGACCTTCTTCATCATCGGCACGCTGGCGACGAAGCTCGGCTACGCGCGCAAGGCCCGCCAGGGAATGGCGCAGGAGAAGGGAGGGCGGCGCGGCGCGGGACATGCGGTTGCCAATGTCGGCGTCGCGGCGATCTGTGCCGTGGCCTGCTGGCGCGGTCTCGGCCTCGTGCCGCTGTTCATGGGAATCGCGGCGCTGGCGACGGCGGCCGCCGACACGACTGCTTCCGAGGTCGGGCAGCTCTTCGGCAAACGCGCCTTCCTGCCGCTCTCGTTCCGCCGCGTCGAGCGCGGTACAGAGGGGGCGATCTCGATCGAAGGGACTCTGGCAGGCATCGTGGCCGGCTTCCTCGTGGCCATTGCTGGCACCGCACTGGCCGCGCATCACTTCCGTCCGGGGTTCATCGGCAGCGTGTCGATCTACAAGTCGAACGTCATCATCGTGCTCACCGCGTGCGCGTTCCTCGGCTCCTACCTGGAATCGATCCTCGGCAGTTGGAACCGCCGCCACGGCTCCCCGATCGCCAACGGCACCCTCAACTTCGTCAACACAATGTTCGGCGCCTTCCTCTTCTGGGTCGCGTGGCACTGGGTGCCGATGTTCGAGTTCGCTTTTTAGGCGCTGCGCGCGTTGTCGGTTATCGGTTAATCAGCGCTATCGCGCGTTGTCGGTTGTCGGTTGTCGGTTAAAAGCGGCCTTTTTCCGAGTGGTCACGTAGTTGATCAAGCCCTTCAGGGGTTCGGCCACTCCGCGGATTCCAGATCGGAGCTGCCTGTACTGCGTGCTGTCGAGATACTCAAGTCGTTGGGCTGCGATGACTTGTGCCTGTACTTCGAACAAAGAGCCGCGCGACTGACTCAGGAACTGCCTCCACTCGCCGCACGTGAGCCGTCCCTGTCCCTCAGCGATATTGCTGATGACCGATACCGCGGCGCGGCGCAATTGCTGCGTGAGACCAAACCGCTCGTCGATCGGGAATGCCCTGGTGACACGATAGACCGCCACCATGAGGTCGAGGGCACGCTTGAACACAACAAGATCTTCGAATGTCGCCATATTGATTTTGTGGCGCAACAAGGAGAGAGCGCGAGGACCGCGCCCGCGTGTGGGAACGCTATTCTACAACGCGACCGCTGCCGGATATCAACCGACAACCGACAACCGACAACCGACAACGCGCGCAGCGCAGCTAATGTCCGTTACGCGACGCCGCGCGGAACACCGGACCGTTCTGGAGCTCGCCGACGACGCGCTCGAGTCCCCGGTTGCTCTGCAGGGCGACGTGCTGCGCGTACTCATCGCAGACGGGGCAGAGACGGCGATTCAGGTCGGCATCCGGAACGCGCGTGCCACACAGCCGGCAGGTGGAATCAGCGTTCGGTGCCATGTGTGACATTGTAGCATCCACCGTGCCGCTCGGCCTACCCAGGGGCCGTGCACGTGATCAAAATCATGACCAGCAATCTCAGGAAAATTGTCATCGTCGGACGGCCGAATGTCGGCAAGTCGACCCTCTTCAACCGGTTGGCCGGCAAGCGCCGCGCTCTCACGCACGACATGCCCGGCATGACCCGCGACCGCCTCTCCGACATCATCACTCTCGATGACGGAAGGCGCTACGAGCTCACCGACACAGGCGGGCTGGAGTATGGCGACTCGCCGATGTCGGCCTTCGCCGGCGAGATCCGCGATCAGGCCCGGCGCGCCCTCGAGACCGCCGACTTCATCCTTTTTGTCGTCGATGGCGCGGCCGGCATCCTGACCGAGGACCGCGACATCGCCCAGGAACTGCGGCCCGCCTCGGGGCGGACGCTGCTGCTGGTCAACAAAGTCGACCGGCGCGATGCCGAGGCCAATGTACCGGAGTTCTACGAGCTCGGATTCGAGAGGATGCTGCCGCTTTCCGCCGAGCACGGCGAGGGGATCGACGAGCTGTTCGACATCATCGGCGAGATCGTGCCGCCGGAATCGATCGAAGAAGTTGGCGACGACGACTACGGCCCGATTCGTATCGCCATCATCGGGCGGCCGAACGTCGGCAAGTCATCGCTGCTCAACCGGCTGGCCGACGAGGAGCGGGCCGTGGTCTCGCCGATCTCCGGCACCACGCGCGACGCCATCGACACCCAGATCGAGCGCGGCGATCGGAAGTACCTCATCATCGACACCGCCGGCATCCGCCGGAAGGGGAAGACGCACGACGAGGCGGAGAAGCTCTCCGTCATCTCCGCGCGCAAGGCCATCGAGCGCTGCGAGATTGCCCTGGTCATGATCGACGCCAACGACGGCGTGACCGGCCAGGACGCCACGGTAGCCGGCTACGCCGAGGATGCCGGGAAAGCGGCCATGCTCCTCGTCAACAAATGGGACGCCTCGGCACACGAACAGGACGATTACAAGAAGGTGGAGGAGGAGATCCGATTCAAGCTCAAGTTCCTCCCATACGCGCCGGTGGAGTTCATCTCGGCGAAGACGGGACGCCGCGTGGAGAAGATCTTCCCCCGTATCGACGAGATCGTCGACGGCTACCGCAAGCGTTTCGGCACCTCGGAGCTGAACCAGATCCTCGAACGCGCCATCGCCGCCCACCAGCCGCCCTCGGTGAAGGGCAAGCCACGCCGCTTTTACTACACCACCCAGCTCAAGACCCAACCGACGACCATCGCCCTCTTCTCGAACACCGACGAGACGCTCCACTTCTCGTATCGGAGGTTCCTAGAGAACCAGTTCCGGGATGGGCTGGGGCTGGTGGGATGTCCCATCCACTTGGTGCTCCGGGCGCGGAAGGGGATGAAGAAGTAGCTCGCTCATACACTCCCGGAGTGTGTGAATACACTCATTGGAGTGTGTGAATACACTCCCGGAGTCTGTGAATACACTCCCGGAGTCTGTGAATACACTCCTGCGAGTCTGTGAATACACTCCCGGAGTCTGTGAATACACTCCTTGGACTGTGTGAATACACTACCTGGAGTGTGTGAATACACTCCCGGAGTGTGTGAATGGACTCAGCGTCGTCGCCGCATCTTCTGGAACTGGTGACTCGCCAGGCTTGGACGAGTGCCTTCCGCCTTGAGACCGACTTCCCTGGGAGCCCCCTGTCCAATCCAGGACTCGCTGAGTCCGCCGACTTACCAGTTTTGGCCGTTCTCGTTCTTCCAGTAACTGAGATTTGTCATTCGCCGATCGTGTCGATTCGGCGTGCACGCCGACGGTTGACCGCGTGATCCGTGTGACCTGGTTGTCGCGCCCCGTTGTTCCGGTTTAGGCCGGACAAACCGATTCAGCGACGATCGAACCTCGGTCGGAACCACAACCGGAATTGCGGGCGAGCGCTAAGACGGGCCCAACCGACAACCCGCGCGACAGCTGTCCCTTCCGGTAAACTCGTCCTCCTTGACTCCCTCCGAATTCCTGAAGAAGTGGATCGACTCCGGCGCCGCGGAGCGGTCGAATGCGCAGTCGTTCCTCAACGATCTCTGCCAAGTTCTGAATGTCGACCCGCCGCATGCGGCCACCTCGGACGCGGAGCGCGACGCCTACGTTTTCGAGAAGCCGGTCCCCGTCCCGCACGAAGGCCGCCCGCAGAGCATCGGCTTCATCGATTTCTTCAAGCGCGGCCATTTCATCCTCGAGGCGAAGCAGGGCTCCGAGGAGGGCTCCACGCGCCTCGGCACAGCGCGCCGCGACACCCCGGCATGGCACATCGCCATGCAGGACGATCCCGCTTCCCTCTTTCGTATCAACGACTTCTTCAGACCGTTGAGCCGGAGCGGCGACAGAATCCACGAGCGGTATATCGAGACCTCTGGTGGATTTTTGGCGAGGACCGTCCGCTCATGCGCCGAGCGATTGCGGATCTTGCTCAGTACGTCGCAATCTGTCGCACAGCTAAGCACTTTGTATTTCAATTGATCCGAAGCGACGTAATCGTTGAAAGCAAGATTGTAGCGATAGCAGTCGAAGAGGCGTGGGTGCCTGGAGTTCTATCGAGTCGACCGCACATCATTTGGGCGATATCCGCCGGAAGCCGCCACGGAGTGGGAAATGACTTGACATACAACAACTCGCTCTGCTTCGAGCGTTATCCATTTCCGGAAAGTCAACCGAACACCGATCGCATAGGCCTGATCTCTGCTGATCTCGACGCCCACCGCAAACGCCAGCAATCCCTCTACCCCGACCTCACGATCACAGGCATGTACAACGTCCTCGAAAAAGCTTCGCAGCGGCGAGGCGTTGACGGAGAAAGAAAAAGTCATCCACGAGCAGGGGCTCGTCTCCGTCCTCAACAGATCCACGACGACCTCGACGCAGCGGTGTTCGATGCCTACGGGTGGCCGCACGACCTGACCGACGAACAGATCCTCGAACGCCTCGTGGCGCTCAACGCCGAGCGCGCCGAGGAGGAGCGGCGCGGCATCATCCGCTGGCTGCGTCCCGAATTTCAGAATCCCGCCGGCGCGAAGGGCGAACGGCAGACCACCATGGCCGGCATCGAGATCGAGGAAAAGGAAACAGAAGCCAAACCGACGGCCGCCGTTGCCTGGCCAAAGGATCTCCCGTCCCAGATCTCCGCCGTCCGCGACCTCGTCACCGGCAATCGGGGCGAGAGCTGGACCGTCGAACGCACCGCCAAAGCCTTCAAAGGCGCGAAACGTCCCCAGGTTCAATCCGTTCTCGACTCCCTCGCCGCACTTGGTCTGCTGGTCAGTTTCGGCGAGGGAGCAGGGCGGGAATGGAGATCGGGAGGGTAGTGGGTATTCTCCCTATATTGCTTTCGAGCCGCGCGTGTCGTCGCAAGCGAGGACCGATGTGGCACAGACACTCTTGTCTGTGCCCCGGCCGGAGCCGCCCGCCCTTGAGGGCTTGCGATCTGAGGCATGGCGAGAGCCGGCACAGACAAGAGTGTCTGTGCCACATCGGTCTCCCGTTAGCTCTTCAAGAGTGTCTGTGCCACATCTGTACTTCAGTTGAGCTGCTTATCTCTGCGCGCCGCCTCGGCGGCGAAGCCGAGAGCTTGCATTGGCTGCGGATCCTTCTGCAGGACGCCTGTGCCGTAGCCCTGTTTCGTGACGAAACTGACGCGTACTTCCTGGAAGGCGATCCCTTTCGGAAGCCGCTCTTTGCGGTAGATCCACGATTCACGGCTGCCGCGGTTGTAGTCCTGCTCGAGGTTGTCGGTATCGGAGCGTTTCGGCGGGGGGGCTGTGCCTGCGGGAGTGAACTTGCTCTTACCGGTGTAGTTCCCCAGGTCTCCATTGCCTCCCGAACGGAGCGCGGCCATGGTGTCATCGCCCGTTCCGATATTCGCCTGAGCGGCATACGTCGGCGTCCCGAGGAAGGCGAAGATGGCGGCGCGGTCCGAGAGGCGGCCCGGCAGTTTGGGCGTCGTCCAGGTGACGTCGGCGAAGGCGATCCGGCGCTCGAGCTCGCGGCGGAATTCGTTCTCCTCGGTGGCCGGCGTCGGATCGAGCTGCTTCCAGAACGCCTCGATGAAGGCCGCCCGCTCGGCGTTCGTCGTCATCATCGCGTACTCCTTCTTCTGGGCCGGGGTGAGAAGGTAACGGACAGGAGTCTCGATCCACTTCTCGTCCGCCGCCAGCGCCCAGCCGGGCGGTGTGAGGAATGTCGTATACGCGGTGCCGATGGTGTTGGACCGCCCGGCCGCTTCCTTGCGAGCCGCTTCAAAGAGATCGACGGTCGCTTTCGGGAAGGGAGGGGAGGCGATTGCGGCGGTGGGGACGAAGGCGAGGTACGTGATGAACGCTTCCTTCGCATCGTCCTTCCGTCCGAGGGCGGCGAGATTGGCGCCGCGGTAGAACGTGACTACGGGAAGGAGCTTGGCGCGGTCGCTCTCGAATCCCGGCTTCGCGCTGGTGGAATCGAGGAGGTCGAAATCGGTCAATGAGCGCTGGTAGCTGCCGGCGGCGAATTCGTCCTTGGCCCGCTTGAAGAGCTCGGGAAGCGTGAGATCCGCCGCGACGACGGCGCCTGCGAGAAGCAGCACGGAAGAGGAGCAGAGAACACGAAAGAGTTTCATAAAGTCTCCTTGACTGTCGTCAGTTCAACTTCTTGTCGCGGCGCACCGCATCCGCGGCGATTCCGAGGGTCTGCATCGGGCCGGCATCCTTCTGCAGGACGGAGGTGCCGTAACCTTCTTTTGTGATGAAGTCGACGCGCACCTCGGGGAAGGGAACGCCGGCCGGAATGCGGCCCGGCCGGTAGTACCACGACTCGCGCTGCCCGTGGTGTCCCTGCCGTTCCAATGCGGGGCCGCCGGCAAAACCTCGGGTAACGCCGCGAAGCTGGTCCATCGTTTCATCACCCGGTGCGAGATCTTTCACGCCGACGTAGGTGGGCACACCGAGGATTGCGAAGACCGCACCGCGGTCGGTGAGGTGGCCCGGAAGTTTGGGTGTACCCAGATTGGCGTCGGCGAAGGCCAGCCGACGGTCGAATTCGTTGCGCAGCTCATTGACTTCGGTCGTTGGAGTCGGATCGAGCTGTTTCCAGAAGGATTCGATGAAGGCAGCGCGCTCGGCGTTCGTGGTGAAGGTCGCGTACTCCTTCTTCTGCGCCGGCGTGAGCAGATACTTCACCGGCGACTCGATCCAATGCTCATCCGCGGGAAGCGACCAGTCCGCGGGCTTGATGAAGGTGGCAAACGCGGTGCTGACTGTGTTCGTCCGTCCCGCCGCTTCCTTGCGCGCCTGTTCGAAGAGGTCGACGGTCGCCTTCGAGAAGGCCGGTGAGGCGATCGCTGCATTCGGCATGTAGGCGAGATAGGTGATGAACGCTTCCTTGGCGGCGTCTTTCCTGCCGAGGGCGGCCAGGTTGGCGCCGCGGTAGAACGTGAGCACCGGAATGAGCTTGGCGCGGTCCGCTTCAAAGCCCGGCTTGGCGCTGTTGGTATCGAGGAGGTCGAAGTCGGTCAGCGAACGCTGGTAGCTGCCGGCGGCGAATTCGTCCTTGGCGCGTTTGAAGAGCTCGGGGAGCGTCGGGTCGACGGCGAGGGCACTGACGGCGAGGAGGAGGAGCACTGCGCACAGACTAAAGAGCGGTTTCATCGATTCCCCTGTTGGATGGAGTTAATCCCCGCATTCTAATCGGTGATCGTCATCTCCCCCCGCAGATCGCGCTGCATCTCGCGTTTCACTTTTCCGACTCCGTAACCGCGGCTGAAGAGGTAGTAGAGCTTCGCCAGCGCCGCCTCGGCCGTCATATCGAATCCGCTGATGACGCCCGCGCGCGCCAGCGCCGAGCCGGCGGCGTATTCGGCAAGATCGACTGTTCCTTCCAGACATTGCGTGCAGTCGACGATGACCACGCCGCGGCTGGTGGCATCGGTGAGCGCCGCGAGGAAGGCCTGATCATGATCCGGTCCGTTGCCGACTCCGTATGCCTCGAGCACCAGCCCCTGCAGCGGCGGACGAAGCACGTTGCGGACGAGCTCCGGGGCGATGCCGGGGAAGAGGCGCAGCGCGCTGACGACGGGGGAGGCC
>WNFG01003014.1_pt1 | contig 14068 bp, 13 predicted proteins | sample 5400431 | NCBI WGS metagenome assembly WNFG01 (sample SAMN13153346, study PRJNA577476) | soil metagenome | isolation source: 120 cm saprolite under Douglas fir tree site 2 hole 3 replicate 2 | place: USA:California | collected 2015-04-18
TGGCGTTCTGAAAGGTGATGTCGGCGACCGCCAGGCCCGGGAAGCGGTGCCAGCTCTGCGAAACCACCGAGAACTTGTCTATCGGAGCTTTCCCGGCGGGGGCGGGTTTGGCGCCTGGCTGCCGCGCCGCCGGCTGGTCGGCGGGCTTCTGCTGGGCGAGCACGAGCGGACTCCCGGCCAGGCACAGCAACGCGACGATACAGGGGGCCGCGAGCAGGTTGGCGAACACGCGCATGGAACGCTCCCTGGCCGGCGCCGCAGAAAAGCGCGGCGTCCCGAAGCCGCAATGTACCCTATTTCGGCGGCGTACCGGAATGCCGCCGTTCACATTCGTGCCGGGGTCTCCGTCGGACGGCCTTGCTCGTTTCCAGAGCAGGTATCTGCACTCGCGTTTCGCGAGCAGGACGGGTTGCACGAGATTTGCTCGACCGAGAGACGATTGCTGGTGCTGCCGGTCAGGATTGAACTGACGACCTCTCCCTTACCAAGGGAGTGCTCTACCACTGAGCTACGGCAGCCTGATTCCTGCGCGTCGATGAGCCGGGAACCGGGCGATCCTTGCCACAGGGCGGCCTCACGGCGCAAGCTCGCCCGGGAGTCGTGACGCTCGAGATCGCGCGGCCGCGGCATCTGCAAAGGCGCAATTCACCAAGTCCAGGCTCTTCATGGTCGAAGCCGATAAGAACAAGCAACGCGCGGCCCGGGATGCGCGTTTGGCAGCGGCGCTGCGTGAAAACCTCAAGCGCCGCAAAGCCCAGGCGCGGGCGCGCAACCGCGCCGCGGGGGCCTCGGGCGAGAGCAAAACCGGTCCCGACGGCAACACCGCGGAAAGAAAAAAATAGGGTTTGGTCCGGAGAATCGGCCAAAGTTCCCGAGTTTTGCCGCAATGGGGCGGCGCTGTAGCGGCCGGGTGGTCTCGATAGAACGGGGGCGGAACATGGATCGCATCAGGATCGTCGGCGGCCGGCCGCTTCGCGGCACAATCCCCATCTCGGGGGCGAAGAACGCCACCCTGCCGCTGATGATCGCGAGCCTGCTCACCGAGGAGCAGCTCGTGCTCGAGAACGTGCCGCGGCTGGCGGACGTGAGCCAATTGCAGCGCATCCTCGGCAACCACGGCGTCGACGTCACCTTGAACGGCAAGCGCCCCGGCGACGGCGAATACCAGGGCCAGACGCTGTCGCTCTCCGCCAAGAACATCGTCGACACCACCGCGCCCTACGAGCTCGTCTCCAAAATGCGGGCGAGTTTTTGGGTCATCGGGCCGCTGGTCGCCCGCATGGGCGGGGCGCGGGTGTCGATGCCGGGGGGCTGCGCCATCGGCACCCGCCCGGTCGATCTGCTGATCATGGCGCTGGCGCGGCTCGGCGCCGACATCGAGATCGACGGCGGCTATGTGGTTGCCCGCGCCGCCAAGGGGCTCAAGGGCGGCGAGATCCGCTTCCCCAGTGTGACGGTCAGCGGCACCCATACGGCGATCATGGCGGCCTCGCTCGCGCGCGGCTCGACCCTCATCGAAAACGCCGCCTGCGAGCCGGAGATCGTCGATCTCGCCGACTGCCTCAACAAGATGGGGGCACGCATTTCCGGTGCCGGGACCCCGCGGATCGTGGTCGATGGCGTCGCTCGCCTCGGCGGCGCGCGCCACCGCGTGCTGCCCGACCGCATCGAGACCGGCACCTACGCGATGGCGGCGGCGATGACCGGCGGCGAAGTGCTGCTCGAGGGCGCCCGTCCCGAGCTGCTGCAATCCGTGCTCGACCTGCTGACGCAAGCCGGCGTCGGCGTCGCCGCGACCAACCAGGGCGTGCGCATCTCACGCAACGGCAGCGCGCTCGACCCGGTCGAAGTCTCGACCGCGCCGTTCCCCGGCTTCCCGACCGACCTGCAGGCGCAGTTGATGGCGCTGATGACCTGCGCCAACGGGGTTTCCCGCATCACCGAGACCATTTTCGAGAACCGCTTCATGCACGTGCAGGAGCTGGTCCGGCTCGGCGCGCGCATCCAGCTCCACGGCGAGACAGCGACCATCGAGGGTGTCGAGCGGCTCAAGGGGGCGCCCGTGATGGCGACCGACCTGCGGGCCTCGGTCTCGCTGGTGATCGCCGGGCTCGCGGCCGAGGGCGAGACCATCGTCAACCGCGTCTACCATCTCGATCGCGGTTTCGAGCGGCTGGAAGAAAAGCTCGGCCGCTGCGGGGCCGAGATCGAGCGCCTGAGCGGGTGAGGGGAGCAGTCTGCCTCGGCGCGGCCGGCTCTTGCGGGAGCGCGAGGCCGTGGCTACCTACTCGCCAGATGGTTTTCGCCGCCGGGCTCGACCATGGATCTCCTCAAGCTCATTGCGCTCGACAAGGACGACGTCGAGGTCATCTCGACCCATCTGCAGGACGCAGTGCTCAAGGTCGGCGACATCGTGTGGCAGCCGTCCGAGCGGCGGCTGGTGGCGGGCCTCAATCGGTTCGACTGGGAAGCCGCGCTCGATGCTGACCCCAGCTTCCGCCGCCGGCGTACGGCGCTGCGGTTCGACCGGGTACTCGCCGTCAAGTGCCGGAACATTTCTCGCGACGATCCCGACGCGGTATTGAGCCTGCTCGCGGTCGAGTTCGCCGCGGCCGATCCGCCCTCCGGCTTCGTGACCCTGGTATTTTCCGGCGATGCTGCGCTCCGGCTTCACGTCGAGTGCCTCGAAGCCGAGCTGGCCGACCTCGGCCCGGTGTGGACGACCACCGCCTGCCCTAACCATCCTCTCAGCGCGTGATCGGCCCGGGGTTGACGAAGCGGTAGATGGCGCGCCATTGACCGCCTTGCCCCGGGATGACCGATGCCGATCCGCCTTGACGCCAGTGCGCCGGATTTCGCCGAGCGCTTCCGAACGTTTCTTGCGGCCAAGCGCGAGACGGCCGAGGACGTGGAGGCGGCCGTACGCGCGATCATCGCCGATGTCGCCAAGCGGGGCGATCGGGCGCTGATCGAGCTCAGCCGAAAATTCGATCGCGTCGATCTGGAAACGCTCGGGTTGCGCGTCGACCCCGCCGAGATCGAAGCCGCAGCCCGCGACTGCGATCGCGAGGCGTTCGAGGCGCTGCAATTCGCGCGCCACCGCATCGAGGCCTATCATCGCCGGCAGCTGCCCGCGGACGAGCATTTTGTCGACCCTTTGGGCGTCGAGCTGTCCTGGCGCTGGACCGCGATCGAGGCGGTCGGGCTCTACGTCCCGGGCGGTACCGCGGCCTACCCGTCTTCGGTGCTGATGAATGCGGTGCCGGCCAAGGTCGCCGGCGTGCCGCGGATCGTGATGGCCGTGCCGGCGCCGGGCGGCAAGCTCGATACGCTGGTGCTTGCCGCGGCAAGACTTGCCGGCGTCGACGAGATCTTCCGGGTCGGCGGCGCGCAGGCGATCGCCGCGCTGGCCTATGGCACGCAGACGATCGCGCCGGTCGCCAAGATCGTCGGCCCCGGCAACGCCTATGTGGCCGCGGCCAAGCGCTTGGTGTTCGGCAGGGTCGGCATCGACATGATCGCCGGCCCGTCCGAAGTGCTCATTCTCGCCGACCACACCGCCAATCCCGACTGGATCGCCGCCGATCTCCTGGCCCAGGCCGAACACGACGTATCGGCGCAGGCGATCCTGATCACGCAGGGTGCCGCGCTGGCGCGGGCGGTCGAGGCGGGCGTGGCGGCGCAGCTCGAGACGCTGCCGCGCGGCTCGGTGGCGGCCGCGGCGTGGCGCGACTTCGGCGCCGTCATTCTTGTCGAAAAACTCGACGCGGCCGTGCCGCTGATCGATGCCATCGCGCCCGAGCATGTCGAGATCGTGAGCGACGATGCCGACCGGCTGGCGGCAAAGATCCGCAACGCCGGCGCGATTTTTCTCGGGGCCCACACCCCCGAGGCGATCGGCGATTATGTCGCTGGATCCAATCACGTGCTGCCGACCGCGCGTTCGGCGCGGTTTTCCTCCGGACTCGGCGTGCTCGACTTCATGAAGCGCACCTCGATTCTCAGGCTCGGCGCGGAGGAGCTGGCCAAGCTCGGCCCCGCGGCGATCGCGCTCGGCCGCGCCGAAGGGCTCGAGGCGCACGCGCGATCGGTCGCGATTCGTCTCAACCGGCGATGAGCCAGGGCTCGAACCGGCGCCGCCTCGTCGCGGTAACGTTCGACGAAGCCTCGATCGGCCGTTCCACGCCCGACATCGAGCACGAGCGCGCCGTCGCGATCTACGATCTCATCGAGCAGAACCTGTTTGCGCCGAGCGGGCACGACGGCGGCCCCTATGCGCTGCATCTGAGCATCACCGAGAATCGCCTGGTGTTCGACGTGCGGCTCTCCGACGGCGCGCCGGTCGTAGTCCACATGCTCTCGCTCACCCCGTTCCGCCGCATCGTGAAGGACTATTTTCTGATCTGTGACAATTACTATCGGGCCATCCGCACCGCGACGCCGAGCCAGATCGAGGCGATCGACATGGGCCGCCGCGGGCTGCACAACGAAGGCTCGGAACTGTTGATGGAGCGCCTCAAGGAAAAGATCGAAGTCGATTTCGACACCGCGCGCCGCCTGTTCACGCTGGTTTGCGTCCTACATTGGAAGGGGTAGGCGGGATGGCCGCGGCAGGGCGCGCGCTCAAGCCCCATGCGGTGCTGTTCGCCTGCGGCTTGAATGCGATCCGCTCGCCGATGGCGGCGGCGCTGTTCCGGCAATTGTTCGGCCGCACCGCTTACGTCGGCTCGGCCGGCGTGCGCAAAGGCGAGCTCGACCCGTTCGCGGTCGCGGTCATGGACGAGGTCGGGCTCGACATTCACAAGCACCGGCCGATGACGTTCGAGGAGCTCGAGGAATGGGAGGGGCTCAATTTCGACGTGATCGTGACGCTCTCTCCGGAGGCGCATCACCAGGCGCTCGAGCTCACCCGCAGGCTGCCGGTGGAGGTGGAATATTGGCCGACCCCGGATCCGTCCAGCATCGCCGGCAACCGCGAACAGCAGCTCGACGCCTATCGCGCGGTGCGCGACCAGCTCGTGGAACGCATCAAGGCGAGGTTCGCCTGGCGCCCCGGCGGGAACGAGTGAGCTGAAACTCCATGTCCCGGGTCTGCAGCGCACCGCACCGCAAGTCGGATGTTATGTTTCCGACTTGCGGCCCACTCGAAACGACCGGAACTCGCTGCGCTGCGCCGCGCGCGGGACACGAGGCCAAGTGTTGTGAAATCCCGCCGTTTCCGCTAGCTTCCGCGCCCATTCGCGGATGCCGAGGACACCAGGCTCGGGAGCCGAAGGGCGACCGGCGAACCCGAACACGGATATCGATGGCAAAGGAAGAACTACTGGAATTTCCCGGTGTGGTGACGGAGCTGCTTCCGAACGCCACGTTTCGCGTCAAGCTCGAGAACGAGCATGAGATCATTGCCCATACGGCGGGCCGCATGCGCAAGAACCGCATCCGCGTGCTGGCCGGCGACAAGGTTCTGGTCGAAATGACCCCCTACGACCTGACCAAGGGCCGTATCACCTACCGCTTCAAATAATCTCCGGCTTCCGAACTCAAACCTCCCGCTTGCAAGCTCATGATCGGCCGGCCCAAGCTCGTCCTCGCCTCCGGTTCGCCGCGCCGGCTGGCATTGCTCAATCAGGCCGGGATCGAGCCGGATTCGCTCCTCCCCGCCGAAATCGATGAGCTGCCGATGAAGGGCGAACTGCCGCGCGCGCTCGCGACGCGGCTGGCGCGAGCCAAGGCCGAAGCGGCGCTGCAGGCGGTGCGGCTCGACGAGGAATTGCGCGGATCGTTCATCGTCGCCGCCGATACAATCGTGGCGGTCGGGCGTCGCATCATGCCCAAGGCGGAGATGCTCGACGAGGCCGCGGCGTGCCTGCGGCTGTTGTCCGGCCGCAACCATCGGGTCTACAGCGCGGTGTGCCTGATCACGCCCAAGGAGAGCTTTCGCCAGCGCCTGGTCGAGACCCGGGTGCGGCTCAAACGCCTGTCGAAGGAGGAGCTCGAGGCCTATCTCGCCTCCGGCGAATGGCGCGGCAAGGCCGGCGGTTATGCGATCCAGGGGCTGGCCGGCGCCTTCATCGTGAAAATCGTGGGCTCCTACACCAACGTGGTCGGATTGCCGCTGCAGGAGACGGTCGCGCTGTTGTCGGGCGAGGGCTATCCGGTGCATTTCGGCTGGCTCAGCGCGGTGTGAGGCATCATCCTGAGGTGGCCGCGAAGCGGCCCTCGAAGGACGCCCGCACTCTATCCTTCGAGGCTCACCCAACTTCCTCGGGTTCGCACCTCAGGATGACGGAACGGAGGAGGGCTGTCTTGAATCTGGCGCTTTGGCTCGAGCGTGCGGGCAGAAGCCATGGCGGCTGGCCGGCGATCGGGTACGGCCGGCGCGTGCTCAAAGACTATGGTGAGCTCGCCGGGCGCGCCGCGCGGCTTGCCGGCGCGCTGCGGCAGCGGTTCGGGCTCGCCGCAGGCGACCGCGTCGCCATCATCGCCAAGAACTCGCCCGAGTACGTCGAGCTGATGTTCGGCATCTGGCATGCGGGGCTCGCCGCGGTGCCGGTCAATGCCAAGCTGCACGGCCGCGAATGCGGCTTCATCCTGGAACATTCCGGCGCCCGCGCCTGCTTCGTCTCCGCGGGACTCGACGCCGAGATCGCGCCGCATGCGCCCGCAAGTCTGGAGCGGCTCGTTAGCATCGGCAGCGCCGAATATGCGGCCCTGCTCTCGGCCGACCCGGTCCGTTGCGCCGAGGTCGGCGGCGATGCGCTGGCATGGCTGTTCTATACTTCCGGCACCACCGGCCGCCCCAAGGGCGCCATGCTCACGCATCGGGTGCTCGCCATGGCGAGTCATGCCTATCTGGGCGAGGTCGATGCGACCGCGCCGGGCGATCCGCTGCTCCACGCCGCGCCGATGAGCCACGGCTCCGGCCTCTACATGATCCCGGCACTCGCGCGGCTCGGCGTCAACGTCGTGCCGGAATCCGCAGGCTTCGAGCCCGAGGAGATTTTCGACTTGATCGAGGCCTGGCCGCGGACCTCGATGTTCGCCGCGCCCACCATGGTCAAGCGGCTGGTCGATTGCCCGGCCGATTGCAAGGCCGCGAACATTCGTACGATCGTGTGGGGCGGCGCGCCGATGTACGTCGAGGACACCAAGAAGGCGCTGGAAAGATTCGGACCGCGGCTGGCGCAGATCTACGGCCAGGGCGAAAGTCCGATGACGATCAGCACGCTCTCGCGCCAGGAGATCGCCGATCGCGCCCAGCCGCGCTGGCTCGACCGGCTGGCTTCGGCCGGCCGGCCCTATGCATGCGTCGAAGTGAAGATCGCCGATGCGGACGACCGCGAGCTGCCGGTCGGCGAGACCGGCGAAATTCTCTGCCGCGGCGACGTGGTGATGCCGGGCTATTGGCGCGATCCCGACGCCAGCGCCGCGACACTGCGCGGCGGCTGGCTGCACACCGGCGACGTCGGCGCGCTCGACGCCGAGGGCTATCTCACGCTCAAGGACCGCTCCAAGGACATGATCATCTCCGGCGGCTCCAACATCTACCCGCGCGAGATCGAGGAAGTGCTGCTCAAGCACAAGGACGTGCGCGAGGCCTCGGTGATCGGTAGGCCGGATCCGGAATGGGGCGAGATCGTCGTCGCCTACGTGGTCGGCGAAGTTGAGCGCGGCGAGCTCGATGCGCTCTGCCTAGCTTCGATCGCGCGGTTCAAACGCCCCAAGGACTACGTGTTCGTCGAAAATCTGCCGAAGAACAATTACGGCAAGATCCTCAAGACCGAGCTGCGCGCGATCGATGCGAAGCGCACGCAGTGAATGGTCAGGACGTGAGGCATACGCGTTTGCCCTCTCCCCTCGTGGGAGAGGGCAAGCGCGCATGGAGCAGCGTTAGAGATCAAATAACTCTCAATCAATCGATGGGAGACATGCCATGCCGGATCGGCTCAAGGGCAAAGTGGCGATCGTGGTGGGCGCCGGATCGATCGGGCCGGGCTGGGGCAACGGCAAGGCGACGGCGGTAACCTTCGCCCGCGAGGGCGCGAGCGTGCTTTGCGTCGATGTCAACCATGCGGCCGCCGCGGAGACCGCCGGCATCATTCAGGCCGAAGGCGGCGCCGCGGTGGCGCATCGCGCCGATGTCACCAAGGCCGACGAGGTCGCCGCCATGGTCGAAGCGTGCCGGGACCGCTACGGCCGCATCGACGTGGTCGACAACAATGTCGGCATCGCCGAGCTCGGCGGCGTCGTCGAGATCTCCGAAGCCGACTGGGACCGCGTGTTCGCCGTCAACCTCAAGGGCGCATTCCTGACCATGAAGCACGTCATCCCGGTGATGGCAGCGCAGGGCGGCGGCTCCATCATCAACATCTCCTCGGTCGCGGCGATCCGCTACACCGGCCTGCCGTACTCGAGCTATTACGCCTCCAAGGCGGCGCTGAGCCATCTCACCCGCACCACCGCGGTCGAATACGCCAAGAAGCGCATCCGCGTGAACGCGATCCTGCCCGGCCTGATGAAGACGCCGATGGTCGAGAAGGCGTTCGGCTTCGCGCGCGCCTACGGCGCCGCCGATGTCGAGGAGATGTGGCGCGTGCGCGACGCGCAGGTGCCGATGGGATTCGGCGGCGAGGCCTGGGACGTCGCCTGGGCGGCGGTCTATCTCGCGAGCGAGGAGAGCCGCTACGTGACCGGCATCGAGCTCGTCGTCGACGGCGGCGTCAGCCTGAAATAGCGCCGAGCTTCCTTTACCTCCCCTGCAGGGGAGGTCGATCGCGCGGAGCGCGATCGGGTGGGGTCATCTTCCATTCGGTATAGGCAATGCCGATATCAGGCGCATGCCCGACCCGATTCCCGCCACGCGGAAATGCCCGATCTGCGGCAAGCCGGCAGCCGAGCGGTTTCGGCCGTTCTGCTCGAAGCGCTGCGCCGACGTCGATCTTCACCGTTGGTTCTCCGGCCGCTACGCGGTCCCTGCGATCGAGCAGGAGGAGGAAGGCGCGCGGCCCGAGGACGAGGAGGAAGGCTGAGCGGATCGGCAATTCAATCCGCTGCAAGCTTGGCCCGATGGGCCGGCGCCGCTGGACAGTGTCGGGCCTTGTCTCTATAAGGCGGCGCTTCCGACCGGGGCCTAGCGCCGGCCGGCGCCCAGGTAGCTCAGTTGGTAGAGCACGTGACTGAAAATCACGGTGTCGGTGGTTCAATTCCGCCCCTGGGCACCATCGCGTACATCCGCTCGACGCCGCGCGCGCCCAAGTTTGGTCGAGGTATTTGTTTCGATCGAGGCCGTCAGTCCGGCATGGCTCTCGCGTCCTCCGGCGGCCGGGGGAGGCTGAGCGGAGACTCGGCCCGCAATCGACAGCGCGCGATCCACCGGCGCGCAGGCGTCCTATAATGGCGCCGGTGAGCGAAGCGGGGGAGGATCGACGTGACGCAAGAACGGCGTTCGTGGACCATCGTCGCTCTGCTGTTTGTGTTCATGATGCTCAATTTCAGCGACAAGGCGATTGTCGGCCTTGCCGGCGTCCCGATCATGCAGGACATGGGCCTGACGCCCAGTCAGTTCGGTCTGCTGGGCTCGAGTTTCTTCTTCCTGTTCTCGATTTCGGCGGTGATCGGCGGTTTCATTGCCAACCGGGTCGAGACCCGGTGGGTGCTGCTGGTGATGGCGACCGTCTGGGCGCTGACGCAATTGCCGATGATCGCGCCGGTGAATTTCGCCACCATGCTGGCGTGCCGCATTGCGCTCGGCGCCGGCGAAGGGCCGGCCTATCCGGTGGCGCTGCATTCGCTCTACAAGTGGTTCCCCAACGAGCAGCGCACGCTGCCGACCGCGATCGTCTCGCAGGGCGCGGGCTTCGGCCTGCTGCTCGCCATTCCGGTGCTCAACTGGATCATCGTGCGCTATTCCTGGCATTGGGCCTTCGGCCTGCTCGGCATCGCCGGCCTGTTGTGGGCGCTGGCGTGGCTCTTCCTCGGCCGCGAAGGCACGGTCGAGCAGCAAATGCGCAGACCCGAGGGACCGGCGGCACGGATCGCGGCGGCGGCCGGCCGTGATTTCGTTCCGTACGCGAGGCTGCTGCTCAACGGCACGGTGGTCGCGACGTATTGCACGTTCTTCGGCGCCTATTGGGCGCTGTCGATCGGGCTCGCTTGGCAGACGCCGTTCCTGGTGCAGGGCCTCGGCTACTCGCAATCCGCCGCAGGACTGATCGCCGCGCTGCCCTGGGGCATCAGCGTCATCGTGTCGGTGGGCGCCGGCTGGTATTCCCAGCATCTGTTGGCGCGCGGGGTGAAAAGTCGTATTGCTCGCGGCGTCTTTGCCGGCACCAGCGTGGCCGCCGGCGGGCTCGCGTTCACGCTGCTCGACTACGTGCCGACCCCGGAGCTCAAGATCGCAGTGCTCATCGTCGGCGGGACGCTGCCCAGCGTGATTTACGTGATCAGCCATGCAGTGGTGAGCGAATTCGTGCCGGTGCGGCAGCGCGGCGCGATACTCGCGATCGGCAATGCGTTCGGCACCACCGCCGGGCTGCTCGCCCCCTTTGTGATGGGCGGCATCGTGGAGAGCGCCGCGACTCCGGCGCAGGGCTATTTCCTCGGATTTTTCGTCTGCGGGCTGATCATGGTAGCGGGCGGACTGATCGGGATCTTGTTCATCCGGCCGGAACGCGAAGCGTTGCGCCTGGCGGCGCACCAGGAGCTGATCGCCACGGCCGCGAAGGCGTGATTCCCACCGCACGGCCCGCGAGAAGGGGAGGGGCGTATGCGGCCAACCGACAGGAAGCCTCGATGACAATCAGCGAGCAGACTTGCAAGGATGCGGAGCCGCCGGTGCGGCTTGCCCATCGCCGCGTGCTGGAGACGCTGGCGTTCGACGACCGTCGCGACTTCGAGGACGCCGCCCGGGGGTTCATCGCGACGCGCCACGAGGCAGCGATCGTACACGAGACCGGCCGCACGATCTGGAATCTCGGCCCTTATGCCTTCCTCGAGAATGAGACGGCCCCGGCGACCGTCAATCCCAGCCTGTGGCGCCAAGCGCGACTCAACATGAACCATGGTCTGTACCGCGTCGTCGATGGTGTTTATCAGGTGCGCGGGTTCGACATTGCCAACATGACGCTCGTCGAGGGCGACAGCGGCGTCATCGTCATCGACACGCTCACGTCCGCCGAAGGCTCGCGCGCCGCGCTCGAGCTGTATTTCGAGCATCGCGGGCGACGGCCCGTCGCTGCCGTCATCTACACCCACACCCACGCCGACCATTGGGGCGGGGTGAAGGGCGTGGTCGACGAGAGCGACGTCAACTCCGGTAAAATTCCGATTGTCGCGCCGGATCTGTTCATGGAGCACGCGGTATCGGAGAACGTCATTGCCGGCAACGCCATGCTGCGGCGCGCGCAATATCAGTTCGGCCTGCTGTTGCCCAAGCACGCCCGCGGCCACGTCGATTGCGGGCTCGGCAAGGACATGGCGGCCGGCTCGGTCACCCTGATTACGCCGACCGATCTCGTCAAATCGACCGGCGAGACCCGCACCATCGACGGCGTCGAGATCGTGTTTCAGATGGCGCCCGAGAGCGAGGCGCCGGCCGAGTTCCACATGTATTTGCCGGGTTTTTCCGTCCTCAACCTGGCCGAGAACGCGACCCACAATTTTCACAACCTGCTGCCGTTCCGCGGCGCCCTGGTCCGCGACCCGCTGCGGTGGTCGAAATACATCGATGAGGCGCTGGAGATGTGGGGCAACCGCGTCGAGGTGCTCGTCGGCCAGCATCACTGGCCGGTATGGGGCAACGCGCGCGTGCGCGATCATCTCGAGAAGCAGCGTGACCTCTACAAATACGTGCACGACCAGACCGTGCGGCTGATGAACCACGGGCTCACCGCCACGGAGATCGCCGAGGAGCTGCAATTGCCGCGGAGCATCGCGCGCGAGTGGCACACGCGCGGTTACTACGGCGACCTGCGCCATAACGTGAAGGCGATATACCAGCGCTATCTCGGCTGGTACGACGCCAATCCGGCGAACCTCGATCCGCTGCCGCCGGTGGAGGCCGGCAAAAAATATATCGAATACATGGGCGGGCCGGCGCCGGCGCTCGCACGTGCGCGGAGCGATTTCGCCCGCGGCGAATATCGCTGGGTGGCGCAGGTCGCGAGTCACCTGGTCTTTGCCGATCCGCGGAACTCGGACGCGCGCAATCTGCTGGCCGATGCCTTCGAGCAGCTCGGTTATCTCGCCGAATCCGCGACTTGGCGCAACGCCTATCTGTTCGGCGCGCACGAGCTGCGCCACGGCATGCCGCAGCTCCCCGGGCGCACCCCGGTTTCCGCCGACACCGTCCAGGCGCTCAGCATCGGGCAGTTCTTCGATTATCTGGGCGTCCGGCTCAACGGCCCGAAGGCCGAGGGCAAGAAGCTCGTGCTCAATTGGCGCTTCACCGACGTAGGCGAGGACTATGTATTGCGGCTGGAGAATTCGGCGCTGTCCTATGCGGCGGGCCGTCAGCTCGAAACTGCCGATGCGACGCTCACGATTGCCCGCGCGACGCTCGACAACATCATCGCCGGCAAGCTGACCGTCCCCGAGGCGGTCGGCTCCGGCGCGGTGGCGATCGCGGGCAACGCAGCCAAGGTGGTGGAGCTGTTCTCGCTGCTCGACGACTTGCACCGCATGTTCGAGATCGTCGAGCCGAAGCAGCGTTGATGACTCCTATCGCGGCATGCGTGCGGTGCCGAGGATTTCAGTGCGGGAGTTCGCGCCGGCGATTTCCCTTCGCCCATTGCACTTGAGCAGGCCAAAAGCCAAGATCATGCCGGCGCCAGGAGGGGAGAATTGTCCGACGAGTTCGACTACGTGGTGGCGGGAGGCGGATCGGCCGGGTGCGTGGTAGCGAGCCGGCTGAGCGAGGACCCGCGGGTAAGCGTGTGCCTGCTCGAAGCGGGCGGCAGCGGCGACAGCTGGGTCGTCACCATGCCGTTCGGCATCGTCGTGATGTTGCCGACGCCGATCAACAATTGGGCATTTCACACCGTGCCGCAGCCGGGGCTCAACGGACGCTGGGGTTACCAGCCGCGCGGCAAGGCGTTGGGTGGATCGAGCGCGATCAATGCCATGATCTACATCCGGGGCCACCGTTGGGACTACGACCATTGGGCCTCGCTCGGCAATCCGGGATGGTCCTATGCGGAGGTGCTGCCGTATTTCAAGCGCGCCGAGAACAATGAAACGATTCGCAACGACTTTCACGGATCTGGTGGGCCGCTCAACGTCTGCAATCTGACCACGCCGAATCCGTTCCAGCAGCGCTTCTTCGACGCCTGCCGGCAGATCCAGCTGCCGTCGACCGAGGATTTCAACGGCGAGCGGCAGGAAGGCGCCGGCACGTTCCAGGTCACGCAAAGGAACGGCGAGCGCTGCAGCGCGGCCCGCGCCTACGTCCATCCGCACCGCGATCGGCCGAATTTGCGGGTGATCACCGGCGCGCGGGCGACGCGCGTTCTATTCTCCGGCAAACGCGCCATCGGCGTCGAGTACAAGCTCGGCAGGGAGCGCAAGACCGTTGCCGCGAGATCGCAGGTGATCGTCAGCGCCGGCGCGTTGCAGTCGCCGCAGCTGTTGATGCTGTCGGGGATCGGCCCGGGCGAGGATTTAAGCCGGCTCGGCATCGAATTGGTGCACGAGCTTCCCGGCGTCGGCCGCAATCTGCAGGACCACATCGATTATTCGTTCATCTTCCGATCCGAGGACCGGGACCTGTTCGGCCTCTCCTGGCCCGGCGTCGCGCGCCTCGTCCGAGAGGTCGGCCGCTACCGCCGCGAACGGCGCGGCATGATGACCACGAATTTCGCCGAATGCGGCGCGTTCCTGAAGACCGACTCGGAGCTTCCCGCTCCCGACGTGCAGGTGCAATTGGTCGTCGCCCTCGCCGACAATCACTCCCGCACCCGGCACCTCGGGCACGGCTTCACCTGCCATGTCTGCTTGCTGCGCCCGAAGAGCCGCGGCTTCGTGGCGTTGCAGAGCCCCGATCCCGCCGCTGCGCCGCTGATCGATCCGCGAT
>WNFG01003284.1_pt1 | contig 14065 bp, 11 predicted proteins | sample 5400431 | NCBI WGS metagenome assembly WNFG01 (sample SAMN13153346, study PRJNA577476) | soil metagenome | isolation source: 120 cm saprolite under Douglas fir tree site 2 hole 3 replicate 2 | place: USA:California | collected 2015-04-18
CATGGCGGACGCACCGAGATCGACGGCCATCAAGGCCTCCACCACCGACTTGCCGATCTTTGGCGCGAGCCCCAGCGACGGCTCGTCGACCAGAAACAGGTCGGCGTCCGCCATCAGTCCGCGTCCGATCGCGACCATCCGCCGCTCGCCGCCGGACAAACGCCCGACCGCGGTCTTCATCAGCTTCTCGAGCGGTGGAAAGATCCGCAGTATCCGCCGCTTTCGCTCGGCCCGCTCCGCCCAGGCCCGCTTGGTGAAGGCGCCGCTATCGAGATGTTCCTCGACGGTCAAGCCGTGAAAAATCTCGTCGCCCTGCGGAATCAGCGCGAGCCCGCGGCGGACGATCTGGTGGGTATAGCGCCCGGGGCCCTGGCTCCTGGTGCGCCCAACCTGAAAACCGTTGAGCTTGATCGAGCCGCGCTGCCAGCCGGTCAGCCCGGCAATCGCCTGAAACAAGGTCGATTTTCCATGGCCGTTCAAGCCGACCAGGCCGATGCGCTCGCCGGAAAACACGGTGAGGTCGAGGTCGTGGATCACGCGCATCGGGCCCCAGCCGGCCGAAAGCCCGTGCACGTCGAGAACGGGGCGTCGCTGATTGCGATCGGCGCCGGCCTGCATCAATGCAGCCCTTCGGTCGCGTCGATTTATCCAGCGATCCCTCCGCGATCAGTTCGCCCGCATCCATCACCATGACGCGGTCGGCGATGGTGTCGAGCAACTCCATGCGATGTTCGATCAGGATAATCGCGATGTTGAGCTCCTTGGCGAGCACGCGCATGATCTCGTCGAACTCGTCGATTTCCGAGTTGATGAGGCCCGCCGCCGGCTCATCCATTAGCAAAATCGAGGGCCTGCGCATCAAGAGACAGGTCAGCAAAAGCTTGCGCCGGTCCAGCGTATCCAGTTGCTCGGCGATCGCCGATCCCGGCACGCGCAGATCGACGAGCCCCGAGCCCCATTCGGAATCATCGGGGGTAAGATACGGTGGATATGCCTGACGTGCGGCCTTCAGGATCTGGGCGACGGTCATGTCTTCCGGCACGACGGGGGTCTGATAGGTGCGGCCGATCCCCAACCGCGCTCGGCGATGCAACGGCAGCGCCGTGATATTCTCGCCCCGATAGAAAATCGATCCACGCTTCGGCGGAATTCGTCCGGACAGCACCTCGAACAGGCTTGTCTTTCCCGCGCCGTTCGGACCGATGATTCCAAGCACTTCGCCCGGCCCGATCGCCAACGAAATGTCGCGCAGGATCGAGCGGCCGCCGAGGTCAAGCGCGACGTCCCGACAGGAGAAGATGGGAGCAGACATGGGTGCACTCCGCCCTCACCACCACGGCGCCTTTCGCAGCGCGGTCTCTCTCAGCACGTCGGGATAGATGATCTTATGCTCGTTGTTCTGCACCTGGAAGAACAGCTGCGCCATGCCCTTCTCGACATCGGCGGAGCCGATCGCGTCGCCCGTGTCGGGGTAGTGCGCGCACTCCTGATACGCGTTGTTCATGCTCATGTAGCCGCAGACCCCGCGGAACGGCGTCTTGCGTATCCAGTCGCTCACAGCTGTGAAGTTTCCGGGATCGCCAACCGCCTCCCAGGCCGCCTTCAGATAGTAGGTCACGTCGTAGCCGTTGCCGGTGTAGCAAAGCCCCATGATGCCCGGGAAACGCTTCTTGTATTTGGCGCGGAATGCCATGCCCTTTTCGTCGGCATAGACGCCGAGCACCGTGCTCCAGACGAAGCCTTCCGCGGCCGGCCCGGAGAGCTCGAGGAATTCGGGCTGCGACGGGCCGTATTGCAGGTAGACCAGCGTGCCTTTCAGCGGATCGGCGCTGTACTGCTTGACGAAGGCGGCGTATTCTGCGGCAACCCAGTGGTCGATCATCACCGCACCCGCGCCGATCTTCTTGATCTCCTGGATCACCGAGCCCCAGTCCTGCACCGGATATTGAATGTCGGTGATGCCCGCGAGCTTGAACTCGCTCTTCGGCAGCGATGCCTGCAGCGCCTTCGAGATCGTCTGGTTATAGGCGATCTGCTCCTGCACGATGTGCACGCCGTTGTTGATCGGTTTCCAGGCGCCCTGCTCCTTCATCGCCTTGAGGAAGACCGGGAACGTGTAGCCGTAGTGCACTTCCGATGGATCGGTCTGGAAGACGTGGGCGTATTTATCGGGGTTCTTGCTCAAGAGATCGGTGAAATTCCGCTGCGTCAGGCCCCAGAGGAAGGGCGCCTTGTACTTCACCGACACATCCGCGACCGGGACCGGCGTGAAGACGAACGCGCACGACATCGCATGCACCTTGGCGTCGATCAGCTTGTTGATCGCGACCTGGCCGCTCTCGGGCGAGAGCGGATCGATATCGACGACAACGGGCTTGAGCTGGCGGCCGAGCACGCCGCCTGCGGCGTTGATCTCCTCCATCGCCAGTGTCGTGCCGTTGAGATAATCCTGGTGATCGGCGACGCCGGCCTGCGCCGTCTGCGCTGTCGGTAGCCCGATCAGGATCGGATCAGCGGATGCCGCCCGCGTCACACCGGACACGAACGGCGCAGGAAATGCAGCCGCCGTGGCACCCGCCGATACCAAGTTCAAAACCCGCCGTCGCGTCAGTCTCGTCGACATCTAGCCCCTCCATGATCGGTCGCAGTCGCGCTGCAGACGAACGTGGAAAGGTTATTGATGGATCGGGACACCTGTCTTTTGCGAGAGTGCACAGTCTTTGTCGTGAAAGCGCACCGTTTAGGCGTTATGCGCGGCGGCACTGGCATACTTCTTGAATAGATGAGCGGGAAAGTTAGGCCCGCGCGTACGGAGGCGTCTGATGGCCCAAAGCTTTTCGTTCTCAACCGTTCAATTGCCTGGAGCACGGAGTATTGACGCCTGGCGCCAAGCCATGGCCGAGGTCTACTACCGGCTAGATATCAAATCCGAACACAGCGAAAGACTCAACGGCCAGTTGACGGACTGGCAATCGGAAATCATAGGCATATCCAACTTCAAGGCGGATGCCCAGCGCGTCACACGCAGGAAGGAAGCTGCGAAAGCCGACAAGGCCGAGGATTTTGTCTTCCTTTTTCCGACCCGAAAGCCGATGCGCTTCGAACAGCGCGGCCGCCAGGACATGGTGCTTCCGGGCAACGTGTTCCTGCTCAACTCCGCCGAGCCCTATGTCGTCGACGTTCCCGACGGTTCGGAAAACATCACCATCAAGATCAAGCGCGAAAGCCTGCTGACGCGCACATCGTCGATCGACGATCTCTGCGGCAGGGCCAGCTTCGCCAACCCGTATTTGATCCCGGCGGTGCTGACGCTGGGCGAGCAGGTGCTGCGGCTGAAGCCCGACGAGGGCGCACCCAAGCTCGAGCAAACACTCGTCGATCTGATCTGCCTGATGCTCGAACTTGGCCGTGACGGCGGCATGCCGCCGATGACACGTCCGGAATTGAGTTCGCTGCTGTTCAGCCGCCTCTGCGCCTTCATCCAGGCCAACGCCGGCCGGCACGACCTGACGCCGGAGCTCGCAGCGTCGGAACACCGGATCTCGGTGCGCTACCTGCACAAGATCTTCCACACCAACGGATTGTCGTTTGGCCACTATCTGCTCGATACGCGGCTGCAGCGTGCGCATCAGATGATCCTGACCGGCGGCGGGAGCGAACGCATCAATATCGGCGAGGTCGCCTATCGCTGCGGCTTCGCAAACCAGTCGCACTTCTCGGCAAGCTATAAGATGCGATACGGTGTTACCCCGACGCAGTCAGCTGCCGGAAGCTGAAGCACCGCGGGGATAACAGAGCGGCTCGCAAGTCTTTGGCGCCCCGTGGCGCGAACTCCAGTCATTCCCTGAAGGTTAACTTTGAACCAGCCGGCTATGCCTTGATCTGGCATCAGTGCCCGCACCGCCCAGTTTCTGGAATAAGACAGTCCCAAGACCAAGCCTCCATGACATCATCCTGGGATGTCTTGATGCTATTTGTGCCGAGCGCGGATCTTCAATCGAAATGAACCGGGTCCGATCCGGGATAAGCGAGGGCGACGAACTCGCAGAAAGCGCGGGCGGCGAGGGAAAGCCGGGCTTTGCTCTTCCAGGCAAGGCCCACGTCCATGGTGTGAACATCGTCATCCAGCGTCTTGAGATCGATACGATGTCCTTCGAGAGACCACGGCCGATAGACCATGTCGGACAGAATGGTGATGCCCATGCCGGTCGCCACCATGCTGCGAACGGCTTCCACGGACAGTGTACGGAAGATGACGTTGGGGACGTGCGGCGTACGTTGCCAATAGCGCATGGCAGAGCGTTCGGCCTCGTCAACCGTCAGCATCAGAAACGGCTCACCGGCAAGATCGGCCAGCCGAACGCTGCCCTTGTGCAATAGCGGATGATTTGCACAGGTCCAAAGGCGGCGCGGCGAGCGCAACAAAAGGCGCGAGCAGATGGAGCGCCGGTCGTGCAGGTTGGAGACGAGCATGACGGCGGCATCGACGCTGCCGCTCATGAGGCTGTGCTCGATGGCGTCGCGCTCGAACTCATGGAGTCGCACCGTGATGCCCGGAAAGGCTCGCCAGAAGCGCGACAGAAGCGGCGGCAGGAAGTAGCCGGCCACGGTGTAGCTGACGGCTACGTCGACGGTGCCATCAACCTGGGTTCCCCAGCGATGCGGCCCCCGCATCGCATCTGAAACGCTGGCCTCGATGGTGCGGGCGCGCTGCAGGAATTGCTGGCCGTCGAATGTGAGCGTGACGCCGTTCGAATGCCGGTCGAACAGTTTTTGTCCAAGCTCGGCTTCAAGTGCCTTGATTGACGAAGTGACGGCCGATTGCGTCACGTTGAGACTGGCTGCGGCGGCCGAAACCTTGCCGGTTTCCGCGGTAGCGACGAAGTGGCGCACCTGACGGAATGTCAGAGCCATCAAAATTTCCAATATCAGTGAGCAATTTTTCGAATTTTACAATTGCTTGCTGCAACGCAGAAAATCAAGTGCTTCGTGCTCGTTCGCGTTTGAAAAGGCGTCTCAATGACTTCCGGGGACTTGGACTTGGTCGCTCGCGATGTCAGCGTCCAGTTCGAGGGCTTGAAGGCCTTATCCGGCGTGACGCTGGCCGTGCCGCGGGGACGCATCACCGGACTGATCGGCCCCAACGGCGCCGGAAAAACCACACTCATCAATGTCTTGACGGGCTTTCAGCGCGTTGGCGCCGGGACCGTCGAACTCGAAGGGGAAACGGTCAGCGGCATCGCGGCCCACAAGCTGCGGCGCAAGGGCGTGGCGCGCACCTTTCAATCCGGCCGACTTTTCCGCGACTTGCCGGTCGTGGACAACCTTGAGGTCACCGGCGTGGGCCTCGGCCAGACAAGGCGCGCCGCGATCGCCGAGGCCGAGCGCATGATGGACTGGCTGGGCATATCGCACCTGGCCGGTGCCGTCGCCGGGGCCCTGCCCTACACCGACGAGCGGCGCGTTGCCATCGGCCGCGCCATCATGTGCAATCCGCGCTATCTGCTGCTGGACGAGCCCGCCGCCGGCATGTCCGAACATGAAAGCCACGATCTGGCAGCCATCATCAAACGGATTGCGGGCGAGCTCGGGGTCGGCGTGCTCTTGATCGAGCATAATATCGGGCTTGTGCTCGAACTGTGCGAGCGCATCTTCGTGCTCGACTCCGGCGAGATCATCGAAGTCGGCGCACCGGACAAGATCCGCAACAGCGATGCCGTCCGGCACGCCTATATGGGCACGCAACGGAACGAAGTCATTCCAGCGCTTGCGAATGGCGAGGCGGTCGCATGACATTGCTGGCCGTCAACGACGTCACGGTACGCTATGGGCGCTTGACGGCCTTGCGCGGCATCACGCTGACGATTGCCGAGGGTGAGGTGCTGTTCGTGACCGGCCCCAATGGTGCCGGAAAGTCGACCTTGCTGAATGCGATTGCCGGCGTCGTACCGCCCATTTCGGGATCCATTACGATCGACGGCGCGGAGGTGACAGGAGCCCCGCCCGAGCAGATCGCGCGGCGGGGGTTTTCGCTCGTGCCCGAGGGGCGCAACGTCTTCGGGGCGCTGACCATCGAGGAGAATCTGAAGGTCGGCGTCGGCATGCGGGCCGACAAGCAGCAGGTCGCTCGCGATCTCGAATCGGTCTACCATGAATTCCCGATGCTGGCCGAGCGCCGCCACGCAGCGGCCGGCATGCTTTCCGGCGGCCAACAGCAGATGCTCGTGATCGGCCGCGCTTTGATGGCCGCGCCCCGGCTCATGGCGATCGACGAGCCGTCGCTCGGACTTGCCCCGAAAATCATCGATCAAGTGTACGAGATCCTGGTGCGGCTGCGTGCGCAGCGCAAGCTGACCCTGTTGATCGTCGAGCAAAGTTCGACGCGCGCCATGATGACCGGCGGTCGGATGATCCTCATGCGCGGCGGACGTATCGTGCTCGAGGGCGAGGCAGGCGACATGGTCAAGGACGAGCGCCTGAAGCAGGCGTATTTCGGCTTCGGAGACCATTGAGCATGACCGAACTGCTGCAAATCGTCTTTGACGCGCTGAGCCTCGGAAGCCTCTATGCCCTGGGCGCGCTCGGGATCGCGCTGATCTTCGGCGTGATGCGGCTGGTAAACTTCGCGCACGGCGATTTCATCGCCTTTTGCGTGTTTGCAATGCTGTGGCCGTCGATCAATGCGGCTGCCATCGTCTTCGCCGGCAACTTGCCGTTCTACCTTCTCATTCCGCTGCTGTTGCTGGTCGGGGCCGCGCTGTCTGTCTTGTCGGAAGTGATCGTGTTCCGCCGCTTTCGCAACGCCAATCCGGCAACGATGATGATCGCCTCTTTCGCCCTCGGCTTTGCGATCCGAAATTTTCTGTTGATGATGTATTCGAGCCGCCCGAAGTCGATCACGCTATGGCCTCGTCTCAGCCTGCCGGTCGAAGTTCTGGGGGCTCGCATCCCGATGCTGCAGGTCGTCACCATCATCATCACCTTGGTCGTGCTGGTTGCCCTTACGGTGTTCCTCAAACGCACGCGCTACGGCCTGGAAATGCGTGCCGCGGCCGAGAACTTCACCATGGCCCGCATGCTCGGGGTGCGCGCCAATGGGGTCATTCTGCTGGCCTTTGCCATCAGCGGCATGCTGGCGGCGGCGATCGGTTTGATCCTGGCGACCAACTCCGGCACGGCGGATATCGGGATGGGCGCCAATCTCATGCTGATCGCCTTCATCGCCACGGTGATCGGTGGTCTTGGCAGCGTGCCGGGAGCCGTTGCCGCCGGCTTCCTGATCGGCGGCGCCAGCGTCGTGTTTCAGGCGACGCTGCCGCATGACGCCCGCGTCTTCCGCGATGCCTTTGTCTATGGAGCCGTGATCGTGGTCCTGCTGGTGCGCCCGCAAGGGCTGTTCGCACCCAAATCTGCCAAGCAGAGGGTCTGACCATGTCGCAGCGCCCATCGGTGATTTGGCAAACGATTGCGACGCCGGTCATGCTGATCGTGGCGCTGCTCGCCATTGCGGCCTTGTCCTATCAGTTCGGAAGCCGGGCCTTCAATCGCACCGTGGTCGAGATGTTCATCAACATCATGGTGGTCGCCGGCCTTTACGTGTTTGTCGGCAATTCCGGCCTGTTGTCGTTCGGCCATATCAGTTTCATGTGCCTCGGCGCCTACATGACCGCCTGGCTGACAATCCCGCCGGTGATGAAATCGATCACGCTCAAAGGGCTGCCGACGTGGCTCTTGCACACGAAGTTGCCGATGTGGGCCGCCACGCCGATCTCGGGCGTGTTCGCGGCCCTGTTTGCGCTCATCGTCGGGCGCGTCATCATGCGGTTATCGGGGATCGCCGCCTCGATCGCCACCTTCGGGCTGCTCGGCGTCGTCAACAACGTCTATTCGAACTGGGACTCGGTGACGGGTGGACAAGGTTCGATCGTCGGCACGCCAGCCACCATGAATGTCTGGAACGGATGGCTCGGTGCTGCGGTCGCCATCGCAATCGCCTATCTCTACTCGATCTCCCGCTCCGGCTTGGCGCTGCGCGCCGCCCGCGATGAGGCAGTCGCAGCCAGCGCCTCTGGAATCGATATCGTCCGCGAGCGACTGGTCGCCTTCGTCGTCAGCGCCTTCATCATAGGTCTCGCCGGCGCGCTCTACGCGCATTTCCTGAGTATCGTCAATCCGGGCTCGTTCTATCTGCGCACGACATTCATCACCCTGTCGATGCTGGTGGTTGGCGGCATGTACAGCCTCAGCGGTGCCGTTGCCGGTGTCGTCGTGATTTCCGCGTTGATCGAGATGTTTCGCGACCTGGAAAAGGGCGTGAGCCTCGGCGGTCTGACCATCGCGCTCCCGAACGGGGTTCAGGAAATCGCGATCGGCATCATCACGATCGGCATTCTGATGTACTTGCCAACTGGCCTCACCCGCAACCGGGAATTCTCCTGGAGAGGATGGCCGCTCCAGCGGCACCTGACGCAACCTGTGCAGACGGCTCTGAAGGAATTGAACTGAAGTCAAGTCGAGAAAACGGAGGGATTGCTAATGCGTTTCACGAGAGGATTAGGCGTCTTGGCTGCGGCGTCCGCGCTGTGGTGTACCCCGACCCGGGCAGCCGACGAGATCGTTGTCGGATTTGCCACGGCAGCATCCGGCTTCATGCAGGCCTATGACAAGCCGGCCCAGGATGCCGCGCTGATCCGAATCGACGAGATCAACAAGGCGGGCGGTCTGCTCGGCAAGAAGATCAAGCCCGTGTTCGCGGACACCAAGACCGATCAGGCCGAGGGGGCCAAAGCGGGCCTCGCGGTGCTCGATCAGGGTGCGGACCTGGTGATCGTCTCTTGCGACTACGATTTCGGCGCGCCGGCGGCTCTGCAAGCACAGTCAGCCGGCAAAGTCTCCTTCTTCCTGTGCGCAGAGTCGATCAAGGCCGGTATCCCCGGCGTCGGTCCCTACTCGTTCTCCGGGTCGGTGCTGGCGGCCGTTCAGGGTGCGACCATGGCCGAATGGGCCTACAAGAAGAAAAATGCCCGCAGCTTCTACCGGCTGCTCGACAGCTGGACTGTCTATAACAAGGGTATCTGCGATGGCTTCGACTGGATGATGCCGCATCTGAAGGATTCCGCGCTCGCCGGCAGCGACACATTCAAGAACGACGATGCTTCGATCGCGTCCCAGATCACGCGCATCAAGAGCCTGCCAAAGGAGCCGGACGCGATCATGCTTTGCACGATGATGCCGGGCGCCGTCTCCGCCATCAAGCAGATCCGGGCCGCCGGTATCAAGTCGATGATCCTCAACGGCTCGGGCGTCGATGGCAGCTATTGGCTGAACGCCGTTCCGGACCTGTCAAACTTCTACGTGCCGGTACAGGCTTCGATCTATGGCGACGACCCCAATCCGAAGGTCACCGAGTTCAACAAGAAGTACAAGGACGTCACCGGTGGCGATCCTTCCAGCCAATACGTCTATCCGGGATATGTCTTGATCGACGTCTGGGCGAAGGCCGTCGAGCGCGCCAAGACGACGGATACCGAGGCGGTGGTGGCAGAGCTCGAGAAAATGAACGACGAGGCCACGCTGTTCGGGCCACGTACCTTCAGCAAGGACCTCCACCATCAGAACCAGGGTCGTTACCTGATCGTCGATACCGAGGAAGGCAAGCCGAAAGTGGTCGATCAGTGGACGATTTCGGAGAAGATCCCGGTCGACTATCTGGTGTCCAAGTAAGCTGGCAGCGTGCCGCCGCGGGGCTGCGTGCCTGCGGCGGCCTTTGTCTGCCTGGGTCGATCGCCACGAACTTGACGCCTGTTGAAATCGGCGAGCGTCTCGTTCGGCGGGTTTAGGGTCGGTTTGCGAATGCTGCGCTTGGATGCGGCAGCCGGCATAAGGAAAACGGAAGATGGTCATGATCAATTGCGACATGGGCGAAGCCTACGGCCTCTACAGGATGGGCGACGACGAAGGGCTGATGCCCCATATTGACGTCGCCAACGTCGCTTGCGGATTCCATGCCTCTGACTTCAATCACATGCGCAAGACCGTGCGATTGGCCAAGCAGCATGGCGTCAAGGTTGGCGCCCATCCCTCTCTGCCCGATTTGCAAGGCTTCGGACGGAGGGAAATGCAGATCGGCCGCGAAGAACTGACGAACTGCCTCCTCTACCAGATCGGTGCGCTCAAGGCGTTCCTGGATGCTGAAGGCGTGGTCCTCAATCATATCAAGCCGCATGGCGCGCTCTATGGAATGGCCGCGCGGATGGAGGACATCGCCGAAGCCGTGGCCGACGCGGCCGATGTCTACAAGGTGCCGCTGTTTGGCATGAAGGGAACGCTGCACGAGAAGGTCTATCTGCGCCGCGGTCATGCCTTCGCCGCCGAATACTACGCCGATCTCGACTACAATGCCGAGGGTGGCCTCATCATCACACGCGAACATGACGCCAAGGATCCAACCGACGCGGCAGCACGGTGCCTGCGAGCCTTGACCGAAGGCAAGACGCGCACGGTGGCTGGAAACGACGTCGCCGTCGGGGCCGATTCCATATGCGTCCACTCCGACACACCGAACGCCGTCGCCATCGCCGAGGCCGTTCGCGAGGCAGTCCGCCCCTATTTGGCCGCACGCTGATGCACGGCCGATCAAGTCCGAAGCGATCAAAGTACGAGGAACTCATGGCTATCCAGCAAATCTTTTCGCCCCTTCCCGGCATCTTCTACCGCAAGCCAGCGCCGGACCAGCCGGACTACAAATCCGACGGCGACGCCATCACGGAAGACGACACGATCGGCCTCATCGAGGTCATGAAGTCGTTCAACGAGGTGAGGGCAGGCGCAGCCGGCAAGATCGTGCGCTTCCTTGCCGAGAATGAGGAGGCCGTGATGGCCGGTCAGCCAATCGCCGAGATCGACGTTTGAGGCCTTCAAACCGTCCATGACGATCCATAAGCTCCTCATAGCCAATCGCGGCGAGATCGCAGTGCGCATTATTCGTGCGGCACGCGAGTTGGGCCTTGCGACTGTGCAGGTCTACAGCAAGGCCGACAAGGAGCAGCTTGCTGTGCGGCTCGCTGATGAATGCGTCGAAATAGGCCCTCCGCAAGCGTCAAAATCATATCTTAACCGCGACGCGATTCTCGCCGCAGCCAAGACGACCGGCGCCGACGCCGTCCATCCGGGCTACGGATTTCTTGCCGAGAATGCCGAGTTTGCGGCCGCGGTCGAGGCCGCGGGGCTGATCTTCGTGGGGCCGACAGCCCGGTCCATCCGCCTGATGGGCGACAAGGTCGCCGCGCGGGAAGCCGCGGCGGCTGCAGGCGTTCCCACGGTTCCGGGCAGCCGCGGCCGCCTGGAGTCACCCGAGGCGGCATTCGCCTTGGTGAAGACGACCGGCTTTCCCGTCATGATCAAGGCGGCAGCCGGCGGCGGCGGCCGCGGCATCCGCATCGCGCGCTCGGCCGAGGAGTTTCATCACTTCATGCCGCAGGCGCAGGCGGAGGCGCTCGCGGCCTTCGGCGACGGCGGGCTCTATGTCGAGAAGCTCATCGAAGGTGCGCGGCACATCGAGGTGCAGGTGCTGGGCGACGGGCACGATGTCATCCACTGCTTCGAGCGCGAGTGCTCGCTGCAGCGCCGCCGTCAGAAAGTGTGGGAAGAAGCGCCCTCGCCCTCGCTGACACCTGCGATTCGCGAAAAACTCTGTTCGTCGGCCGTCGCGCTCGCCAAGGCGGTGCACTACCGCGGCGCGGGGACGCTCGAATATCTGTACGATGACCGCAGTCACGAATTCTGCTTCCTGGAGATGAACACGCGCATCCAGGTCGAGCATCCGGTGACGGAGATGATCACCGGCATCGACCTGGTGCGCGAGATGATCCTGATCGCCGGCGGCGAGCGCCTGCGCATCCGCCAGGATCATGTGCGCATCAATGGCCACTCGATCGAGGTCCGCATCAACGCCGAGAACCCGGCAAAAGGCTTCATGCCGAACCCGGGCACCGTCACCGCACTCAATGTGCCAGGCGGCAACGGGGTGCGTTTCGACAGCATGCTCTATTCCGGCTACACGGTGCCGCCGTTCTATGACAGCTTGCTCGGCAAGCTGATCGTCCACGATGAAGATAGAGCGAGCGCGATCCGACGGCTCGATCGCGCGCTCGGTGAACTGAACGTCGAGGGGCTGGCGACGACCAAGCCCCTGCACCAGGCGCTCGCACGCGATGCTGACGTGCAGGCCGGGCGCTTTCATACGGCCTGGCTCGAGCCATGGCTGGCATCACATGCTGCAAGTCTTGCCGCAGCAGAGGCCGTGCCGGCCGCGCAGATCACCCCAACGACCGCAAGAGAATCCGCCCCATCAGCAACAGGAGGTCACTCCCCCATGCAAACTCGATTTTCCTTCGGCGGCGATGAGCACATCTTCGCCGAGGTGGATGAATCCATGTCACTTGAGGCTTTCTTCAAGAGCCTCTTCATCACCAACGCGGTGCGCGACGCCAAGATCAAGGGCGTCACCGAGATCTGCCCGGCCAACGCCTCCTATCAGGTGAAGTTCGATCCGGATCTGATCAAACCCGATGACATGCTCGCCGAGTTGAAGCGACTGGATTCGGCGGCCGAAAAGTCCGAGCCGGTGATCGCTACCCGGATCATCGAGATCCCGGTGCTTTACAACGATCCCTGGACGCACGAGACGCTGATGCGCTTCCGCGAGCGCCATCAGGATCCCAACGGCACCGATCTCGAATACGCCGCGCGCATCAACAATCTCGACGGGATCGACGCGTTCGTCGAGGCGCATTCAAGTGCACCCTGGTTCGTCTCGATGGTCGGCTTCGTCGCCGGCCTGCCCTTCCTCTACCAGATGGTCGAGCGCCAGCGGCAGATTCAGGCGCCGAAATATCTGCGCCCGCGCACGGACACACCCAAGTTGACGGTCGGTCACGGCGGCTGCTTCAGCTGCATCTACTCGGTGCGCGGTGCCGGCGGCTACCAGATGTTCGGCATCACGCCGATGCCGATCTACGATCCCAATCAGAAGATCAGCTACCTGCGTGATTTCATGTGCCTGTTCAAGCCAGGCGACATCGTGAAGTGGAAGCCCATCGACCGGCCGGCCTATGACGCGGCGGTCGCCGATGTCGAAGCGGGCCGCTTCTCGCCGATCATCCGGGATGTCTCGTTCTCGCTCACCGAGTTCAACCGCGACATCGACGGCTACAATCGCAAGCTCGAGGGGGTTCTCCATGGCCATTAAGGTTTTGAAGCCGGGTCTTGCCACCACCGTCCAAGACCTCGGGCGTCCCGGCTATTATCACATCGGCATCCCGCTCTCCGGCGGCATGGACCGGCATGCGCTCGCCGCCGCCAACTTGCTGGTGGGTAATGCGGAGGGAGCTGCCGTTCTCGAGGCCGTATTTATGGGGCCGGAGCTCGAGTTTACCGATGACGCCATGGTCGCGATCACGGGGGCCGAGTTGCCACCCAAGCTCGATGGCGTTTCGCGCGAGACGTGGACCTCCTTCAAGGTGAAACGCGGCCGAAAACTCTCGTTCGATTTCCTGAAAAAGGGCGCGCGCGCCTACATTGCTGTCGCCGGCGGAATCGATGTGCCCGTGGTTCTCGGCTCGCGCTCGACCTACGCGCTGGGCGCCCTCGGCGGCTTCAAGGGTCGAAAGCTCGAGGCCGGCGACGAACTACCGGTCGGTGCGGCTACGACAGCGGTCAAGGAGGGCCGTACGGTCGGAGAACAATTGCGCGGCTTGCCGATTGCGATGCCGACGGAGTTGCGCGTCATGCCCGGACTTTACTGGCATCGCCTCGCTGAGGCCGCCGGCAGCGGGTTCTTTTCTGATACCTGGAAGGTCGCTCCGGAAGCCGACCGGATCGGCTACCGCTTCAAGGGAGGCAAGCCGCTCGAGTTCGTGCCGCGTGAGCCGCCATTCGGTGCGGGCTCCGATCCCTCCAACATCACCGATGCCTGCTATCCGTATGGCTCGATCCAGGTGCCCGGAGGCACTGAGCCGATCGTGCTGCATCGTGACGCCGTTTCAGGCGGTGGCTATTTCATGGT
>WNFG01008950.1_pt2 | contig 14057 bp, 9 predicted proteins | sample 5400431 | NCBI WGS metagenome assembly WNFG01 (sample SAMN13153346, study PRJNA577476) | soil metagenome | isolation source: 120 cm saprolite under Douglas fir tree site 2 hole 3 replicate 2 | place: USA:California | collected 2015-04-18
TGGGCACCAGCGGGATCCCGGTCCCGGCCAGCGCGATCTCCGCCGTGTCCAGGGCCCGGCGCATCGGGCTCACGTACGCGACCGCGACGCGATAGCCGCCGCGGAGGGCCCGCCCGAGCGCCTCGGCCTGCGCGCGCCCGAGGTCGGAGAGGCCGACGTCGTTGGCGCCCTGGAACTTCCGCACCTGGTTCCACACCGACTGCCCGTGGCGCGCGAGCAGGAGCCTCACGCCGTCCGCTCCGCGGCCTCGCGCGCGCGGCGCAGGCGCGCCAGCGACTCCTCGCGCCCGATCAGGGCCAGCACGTCGAAGATGGGCGGCGACGCCGTGCGCCCGGTCGCCGCGAGGCGCGCGAGCTGCGCGAGGTCGACGAGCTTGAGCCCGAGCTCCTCGGTGAGCGCGCGGAGGACGCGCTCGATCGCCGCCACCGTGAACTCGGGCGCCCCCTCGAGCCGCGCGATCACGAGTCCGAGGCGCCGGGCGCCCTCGACCGTCAGGAGCGTCTGCGCGGCTTTCGCCTCGTACGCCGCGGGGCGCTCGAAGTAGAACCGCCCCTGCTCGACCAGCTCGACGAGGGTCTTCGCACGCTCCCGGAGCGTATCGAGCATGGCGATGAACCGGGGGTGATCGGGTGGCGGCGTGAGTCCGACCGCCCTGACGAACGGCTCGGCCAGCTCTGCCAGCCGCGCGCCGTTCATCGTCTTCAGATAGTGTTGCGAGAGCCACTCGAGCTTGGTCGCGTCGAAGACCGCGCCGGACGAGGCGACGTTCTTGATGTCGAAGAGCTCGACGAGCTCGGCGCGAGAGAACACCTCCTGGTCGCCGTGCGACCACCCGAGCCGCGCCAGGTAATTCACCAGCGCATCGGCGGGGATGCCCGAATCGCGGAAGGCCTGGACGGACGTGGCGCCGTGACGCTTCGAGAGGCGGCTTCGATCCTTGCCCAGGATCAGCGACACGTGGGCGAACTCGGGGACGGCGTAGTCGAGCGCTTCGTAACAGAGGATCTGCTTGGGGGTGTTCGACAGGTGGTCGTCGCCGCGAATGACGTGGGTGATGCTCATCGTGACGTCGTCGACGACGACGCAGAAGTTGTACGTGGGCGTTCCGTCCGTGCGGACAAGGATCCAGTCGTCGAGCTGGCTGTGCTCGAACGTGACCGGCCCGTGGATGAGATCGTTCACCACCGTGGCGCCTGCGGTGGGCAACCGGAGGCGCAGCGCGCCGGCGCCGAGGTCCCGGTCGCGACAGCGTCCGGAATACCGGAACGTCTCGCCCCGCTGCTGGGCGGCCCCCCGCTCGCGGTCGAGAAGCTCGGGCGGGCAGTCGCAGTAGTAGGCGCGTCCGGAGGCGAGGAGCCGCTGGGCGTGCTCGCGGTAGATCGCGAGCCGCTCGGTCTGACGATAGCCCGGCGTCGGCGGCCCCTCGTCCCAGTCGAGCCCGAGCCACTGGAGCGCGTCGACGATCGCGACGATGTTCTCGTCCGTCGAGCGCGAGCGGTCCGTGTCCTCGATGCGGAGGACAAAGGCGCCGCGGTGGTGGCGGGCAAACAGCCAGTTGAAGAGCGCGGTGCGCGCGCCGCCGACGTGGAGGTGGCCTGTCGGGCTCGGCGCGAACCGTACGCGGACCGGCGAGGCCATCTCAGTACGTCTCGAACAGCCGGCCCCAGGGGGTGCCCGCGAAGGTCCGGATGCGCGCCCGGCCGATTGTCGGATACCAGAGGAGGTCGTGGTAGACGTTCGAGGCGAACGGGGCCCAGACCACCAGGGGCGAGTGGAGTAGAAGCCGCTTGAGCGGCCGCAGGGGCCCCCGCCGGATCAGCTGGTCGCCCCAGATCACGAGGCTGCGGCTGGTCTTGAAGCCCATCGAGATCGACGCCGCGTCCGTGTCGCCGAGGATCTCGATCCGTTTCGGGTCCGCCACGCCGAGCCCACGCTCCTGGCACATCCGGAGATACGGGATCGCCAGGGGATCGAACCCCATGATCCGCGCCGCGATCGCGTCGATCGCCACTTGATCCGCCGAGGCCAGGATCAGGTTCCCGATCCGCGGCACCATCGTGCGCGGCCCCGCGCCGTCGCCCATCACCGTGCCGTCCATTGCGGCAAGCACGCTCGGATGCAGCTCCCGCTGCATGTACATCAGATCGACCATCACCTCGTGGATGAACTCGTGCGCGTAGTGGCGCACTTCCTTCAACAAGCCGCCGAACGCGTTCTTGATCGCGCCGGTGGTACGGGAATGCCCATGCGTGTTATGCAGGATTACGCCGTTCCCTACGAAGGAGTGGGTTCCCTCAACCGAGAGATCGTAGAGAAATGAAACGTCCGTTGGCTCATTCAGGACTTCGTCGACCCGATCCCAGGCGATGTCTTCGCTGGCGAGGAACCGCATGTAGGCGATCTCGTCTGCGAATCGCCCGGACGAGTCGAGACTCTCGAAGAGATCGACGAAGTAGCGGACCGCAGGGCGCGTCGGCTCGGTGTAGCCGTTCTCGATGTTGTTGGCCGTGCTGGCTCGGCCCGAGCTCGCCTGAGTCAGCCCCAGTCCCCGGCGTATCATTCGGAACAGCGCCGGAGCGACCGGTATCGTGTCCCAGTTGCTTGGCCGCCTTCCGCGGCGCCGACGGGTTACCAAACGCTCGAGATTCCTCTGCTTGTGCGCGCAACGGAATCTCACGTGCCCGGCGAGCACCACGACATCGTCGCCATAGACCGCGATCCGCGCGTACTTCTGCTTTTCGGTCATGCGCCCGTTCGTCGCTCGGCTCCAAGTCGTGCCCACGAACGAGATGACGCCGAGGCGGGAGAGAAGCATCTGGATCTGGCCCGCGAGGCGCCAGCTCTTCGTCGTGGCGCAGGCTCCGCACTTGTCCACCGTCCCGTCGCCATCGAAATAGGCCTGGATAAACGCCGCGATCTCGTGGTCGGGGCACTTGAAGAGGATATCGGGCACAGCCTTCGTCGCAGAATTCGTCGGAACCGTGAAACCGAGCGCCTCGAAGAAGGGGCGCAGATTCAGAGCGTCGAAGTAGATCTCGTTCCCACGTATCCTCGGCTCCACGCCGAAGAGCGACCGGCATTGTGTGATGTAGTCCGCGCGCACCTCGGGATCGGTGTTCGCGATCGAGATTCGATACGAGCCATGCGCCTCGCACGCGTACCCTTCCGCGATGAAGTAGCCCATCCAACGCCAGAACTCAGGCGACGTTCGCTCTGGCGCCTTCGCCCAGACGCGACGCCAGCGAGACCGAATACCATAACGATGGACGATCGATCGGATCGTCTCCCAGTGCGTCCCGAATTCGCGAGCGAGCTGAGTGATCGTACCCCCATCCAGATAGGCGCGGATGATCCTTCGTTGGACGCCGACATCGTGCTTGTGTCCGGGTCGGACTCGAAGTTGGTCGACGTCAATCGCGTCGTGGCCCAGGGATGCAACGCCCGGCAGACCCTGGCTCGAGCCCTTGATCCGGATCCGGCGAGCGACCGCGATGCGATCCCCCAGGCGCAGTTCCTCTGCCAACCTCCAGCCGTCGGGGGTGAGGAACGGGTGTCGGCGTGACGTCGTGACCCGGCGCCCAGTGCGTGTTCGTACCGTCCAGACCGCCACGTCATTCAGCGGCGTGCGCCAGAAGTGGGTCGCGTGCCCGCCCGTCAAGTCTCCCTTCGCCAAAGAGATGACGCGAACCTCACCCTCGCTCACGCGATCGCCGTCCGGTAGATCCCTGGCCGGCTCTCGAACTTGCCACTCTTTGACCAAGGCCTCCGCCCGCACCAGGCTTCCGTCAGAGAGGAGGATCTCGGTGTCGGGATGCACGCACTTCACGGTCGGCAAGTGGCACACGTTCTTCCCCACGTACATCTTCGGGATCTCGATGCCCTCGGCGAAGATCGCGTTCAGCTTCAGGAGCGGCGACTGGAACTTATAGACGGTCCACTCGACGCCGGGCAGCGGGATGAACGGCACGCCGTGACGCTCGAGCACCGGACGCCACTTGTTGTTCCGGCATCCGGCGATCGGGTCCGTGACCACGGTCTTGTTCTCGACGGGGAAGATCCGCCGGCGGTCGTAGCCGTCTTCGAGCAGCGTCGTCAGCACGCCGTCGACCTGCCAGGGCTGGCTCGAGCACGCCGGAAAGTACTTGGTCCACGAGAGATTGAGCTTGAGGATCAGGTCCTGGTCGCGGCGCAGCACCTGGTCGTACTTCACCAGGCGCATCAGGCGCCCGTAGTCCTCGACGACGGTCTCCGGGCGCGTGCGGAGGAGCGCGACCGCGCTGTGCATGATGCTGTTTATTCTACTCCAGCCGTGCGCCGTAGATGATCAGCAACACTGCGAAAATCCAGCCGAGCGTGTTGATGAGGAGTGCCCTGTCGTTGAGGAGGAGCTCCGACGGGTTGCCTCCGAGCTGCCGCTGGTACAGCAAGTAGAGGTACCGGAAGATCCCGTAGAGCACGAAGGGAAGGGTCGCCGGGAGCAGGTGCGTACGGAACTTCGCCACGGTCTCGGGCGACATCGTGTAGAGCGCGTAGGCCGTCACCGTGGACGCGGTCACGACGGCGATCATCTGGTCGAGCAGCGCCGGGCTGTACTCGGCGAGGATCGGGCGGTGGCGGGCCGCGTCCTGGTCCAGCGCCAGGTACTCGTAGCGGCGCTTACCGAGGGCCAGGAACAGCGCGAGCAAGATCGTGCAGATCAGGAGCCAGCCCGACATCTCGACGGCGATGACGACCGCGCCCGCGACGGCGCGCAGCACGAACCCGCCGGCGACGACGATCACGTCCACGATGACGACGTGCTTGAGCCATGCCGAGTAGGCGACCAGCAGGACGACATACGCGAGGGCCGTCACCAGGAACGGGCGCGAGAGCAGCGCGGCCAGCGCGAGGCCCGCCGCGACGAGCGCGGCCGCCGCCGCGACGGCGACCCCGACGGGGAGCCGGCCGGCGGCGATCGGCCGGACGCGCTTGCGCGGATCCAGGCGGTCTCGCTCTCGATCGGCGACGTCGTTGAGCAGGTAGATGGCGCCGGACAGCGCGCAGAAGATCGCGAACGCCGCCAGCGCCGTCCACACGGCGCCCGTGAACAGCCGCTGCGAGAAGACCAGCCCCGCGAGGACGAACAGGTTCTTCACCCACTGTCGCGGGCGCATCGAGACCACGATCGCTTTGAGCATCGCCATCGCGCCTAACCGTGCATCGGTCGAATCATGCTCGCGATCGCGGGGCGACGGGCGGGTGCCCGAGGGGTCGACTGGACCACGCGGCACCCGTGCGCTGCTCCTCGGCGGCTGGGCTCCGTCTGGGCGCGCGGCGGCCCGCCGTCACTTGGCGGGAACAGGTCCAGTCGACCCCTCCGGCACCCGCCCGCCGCCCCCGGGCTCCGTGGCTTCACGGAAGAGTCGAGCGAGGCGCCGTGTCGCGGGGCGACGGTTCAAGCGTTCGCGAATTCAATCCGCTCGGCCTCGCACCCTAGAGGCGGATGACGTGGGGGGAGGGCGGCAGGCCGCCGGTCGCGTTGCGCGTGTCGATCACGAGGGGTGCCTCGCGGACGATCGCCGCCCAGTCGTAGTCGGCGTGCGCCGTGAGGATCAGCACGACGTCCCACGACGCCAGTCCGGCGGCGCCCCACGGGAGCGACTCGAGCTTGACGGCGCCGACCATGTCGGCGACGCCGGCCTTGTAGGCGACGCCGAGCACGAGGACCCGCGCGCCACGAAGGGCGCGGCTCCGATCGTTGAGCGCGTCGGCGACCATCTGGACGACGTACGCGGGCATCCGGCGGTTGATCTCGTCCGCGAACGTTATGAAGCGCGGCTCGTACCCCTCGAGCCGCACCTTCCACGAGAGGTAGTGCGGATCGCTCGGGAGACAGTGGCCGCCGAGGCCTGGCCCGGGATAGAACGGCATGAACCCGAACGGCTTCGTCGCCGCGGCGGCGATCACTTCCCACACCGAGACGCCCAGGCGCCGGCACATGATCGCGAACTCGTTGACCAGCGCGATGTTGACGGACCGGAACGTGTTCTCGAAGAGCTTCACCATCTCGGCGGTCTCCGGTCCGGACACGGGCACGACCTCGCGGGTCACACGTGCGTAGAGCGCCGAGGCGAGGTCGCGGCAGGCGTCGGTGACGCCGCCGACGACCTTGGGGATGTCTCGGAGCGTCCAGCGGCGATTGCCCGGATCGATCCGCTCGGGCGAGAAGGCGACGAAGACATCGCGCCCCGCGATGAGCCCCCTGGCCTGGAAGCGCGGCACCAGGATCTCCTGCGTGGTCCCGGGGTAGGTTGTCGACTCGAGCACGACGAGCTGCCCGCGGCGGATGATACCGGCCACGGCATCGGCCGCCGCGACGATGAACGAGATATCGGGCTCCTTCGACTTGCCCAGCGGAGTCGGCACGCAGATGACGATCGCGTCCGCGTCCCTGAGCGCCCCGATGTCGTCCGACGCGCTGAGGCGCCCGGCCCGCACCAGGCGGGCCAGTGGCTCCGTCGGCACATCCTCGATGAAGCTCTCGCCCGCCCGCACGGCGGCGACCCGGCGCACGTCGAGATCGACGCCGATCACCGTCGCGCCCGACTCGGCGAAGGCGACCGCCAGGGGCAGCCCGACGTAGCCGAGCCCGATCAGCCCCACGGTTGGACTCGCGGCCAGCCGCCGCTTGAGTGTTTCGGCCGTCGGCGTCATGACCGCTCGCACGCGTGCCGCACGGCAGCGGCCACCCGCTCGATCTCGTCGTCGGAGAGCTCCGCGAAGCACGGGAGCGACAGCACCTCGCGCGCCGCGCGCGACGCCTCGGGCCAGCGCCGCTCGCCGCCGCCGAACATCGGCTGATCCGGCACCGAGCGTGGGTAGTACACGGCCGTCCCGACCCCGCCCTCGGTCAGCGCCTTGGCGAGCGTATCGCGCTGCGGGTGTCGCACGGTGAAGAGATGGTACACGTGGCGCGCCTTCGCCGCCTCCGTCGGCAGGTCCAGCGGAACGCCCGCGAGCAGCGCGCGGTAGCGGGCGGCGATCCGCCGGCGGGCTTCCGTCCATGTCGCCAGACGGACGAGCTTGACGCGGAGGACCGCCGCCTGCACCTCGTCCAGCCGACTGCAGAAGCCGAGCTCGACGTGCTGGTAGCGACCGCTGTCGCCGTGGTGCCGCAACCTCGTGACGCGCTCCGCCACGTCGCTGCGATCGGTCACCACCATCCCGGCGTCGCCGCACGCGCCGAGGTTCTTGGTCGGATAGAACGAGAAGCACGCGGCGTCACCCCAGGCCCCGACGGGCCGTCCGGCCCAGGCTCCGCCCACCGCCTGGGCCGCGTCCTCGATCACGGCAAGCCGGTGGGCGCGCGCCAGCTCTACGACGCGATCCATGGGCGCCGGGTGACCGTAGAGATGGACGGGCATGATCGCGCGCGTGCGGGGCGTGATGGCGCGCTCGGCGGCCGCGACGTCGAGCGCATACGTCGCCGGATCGATGTCGACGAAGACCGGGGTCGCGCCTACCATCAAGATCGTGGACGCGGAAGCGACGAACGAGAACGCCGGCGTGATGACCTCGGCGCCGGGGCCGACACCGAGCGCCGAGAGCGCCAGCCGAAGCGCGTCGGTGCCCGACGCGACGCCGAGCGCCCAGCGGACGCCGCACAAGGCCGCCAGCTCGCGCTCCAGCGTCTGACCTTCGGCGCCGAGGACGAACTGGCTCGAGTCGAGGACGCGCGCGACGGCGGCGCCCAGCTCCTCCCGGAGCGCCGCGTGCTGGCGGGTCAGGTCGATGAAAGGGATCATTTGTACCTCGGTCCGGAGTCGAGCCCGCTCGTGCCCGTCTTCGTGCTCAGGACGTTCCCGAGCCCGAGCAGATGTAGCGAGAAGCGGAGCTCGTCGTCGGCGGTTTGTCCGGTGGCGATGTCGCGGCTCCGTTTGACGAACGCGACGCTGAGCGCCCAGCAATCGAACTTGAAGTCGAGCCCGAAACGGCTCTCGACGAAGGTGTCGGTCCGGAGGTCCCAGTTCGTATTGACCTTCAGGGTAAGGTTCCTCCAGACCTCGACCGTGAGCGCGCCCTGGAGAAAGTGGATGGACGACGCTTCGGGCACCCCGGCGCCGGGGTTGAACGTTCCGGGGACCTGGACGAAATACGGATTGCTCACCGGCTGCTGGCGGTTGTAGCGCAGTCCGACGTTCGCCGTGACGCGGGGGATGGTGACCGTCGTGTCGGCCGTGTAGGCCTGGAGACCGTCTCCCTCGACGTTATAGCTCGCGTCGGCGTGAAGGCTCAACATGGTGCTCGGCTGGAGCGTCAGGTCGCCGGCGAGGTTGCCGAACCGGCGCGCCTCGAAGTCATAGGCGTTGGCCAGGACGAGCCGCGCCAGGTCGAGGCGCGCGGCCTCGGCGCTGTCCGAGCTGACCGTCTTCCCGCGAAACCGGTTCGTCACGGAGTACTCGAACCAGTTGGCCTCGGGGATCCGATCGATCTGGTCGGTCCAGAGAGGCAGGCTGTAGAAGTTATTGCCGACGATCCTGATGTAATGCACGCGGGGCTCGATCGAGTGGAGCATCGCACTGAGCCCGCCCCACCCGTCGAGAGCGTACACGCGGGAGGCCCGGCTCTCGCCGTCGGCCCCGAACTCGAGCAACTCGCGGACTCGCGGATCATCCTTCGTGTCCTCGACGGCCGGCCCTCCTGCCAGGGGAATGTGGGTCCCTGTCACTGTTTTACTGTAGGCGGTGGCCCGCCCGCCAACGAAAGGCGTGACCGTCATGTACCCGGCGAGGGGGATGGGGCGCGAGAGCACCGGGTGCAGGTCGAGGCGAACCCCCTCCGAGCCGACGTCGCGCAGGAAGTTCACCGCGCTCGTGTCCACCTGGTACAGGAACCCGGGTAGCCCCGGGAGCGATTGCCGCATCCCCTGGAGAGTGAGCTCGGGCACCCGCTGGAGCTCGACCGGGCGGGGGGTCGTGAGGTCCTGGTACCAGAAGACGCGGCTGACGAAGTTCCAGTTCGTCCACGTCTTCGTGAGGAAGAAATTGGACTCGGCGCGCTGGGCGGAGCGCTGCTTGAGCTCGGAGGTGTACTCCCTCAGGACGAGGTCGTCGGACACCCCGCTGAGGTCGGCGCGTAGCGCAAGTCCCGGTGCGATCTGCCATTCGTGCTTGACGCTCCCGTAGCCCCGAACGGCGCCGTTCTTGAAGTTTTCGTCGACGAAGGATCCGGCCAACGCGCCACGCTGCTCTTGCGAGAGGACGTACCGGTACTCGGCGGCGCCTCCGAAGCCCAGCTTCTGGTAGGCGTCGAACCTCAGGGTCGCGTCCTGGCTGTCGGAGATCACCCAGTAGAACGGGATCTCGGCGAAAAGTCCCTTGCGCCGGGAGCTCCCCAGCTGCGGGGCGAGAAAGCCCGACTGGCGATCGCGACGGATGGCCGCCGCGAAGAAGGGGAAGAACGGGATGACCGGCAGGCCTTTCACCCAGAAGGACGCGTTCGTCCCATACACGAGGTCTTCCATGTCGGCGGTGGCCGACCCCAGATGGAAGGACCACGTCGGCACGTCGTCCTCGCAGGTCGTGAACACGCCGCGCCGGACACTGTAGACGCTGTCGCCGATTCGCTCCATGCGCTCCCCGAGGACGCGGTAGTAAGGCGGCGCGTGCGCCTCGCCCTGATAGACGACACCCGTGCCGGTCTTGATGTTGTAGTCGATGCGCTGGCCCGTGAGCCGGTCATCGCCGTCGTAGAAGATGACCCGGCCGTATGCCGTGGCGTCGCCGGTCGCGCGGTTGATCTCGATCCGGTCGGCGAGGAGACGTGCCGATCCGCGGGTGACCTCGACGTTGCCGGTCGCCACGAGCAGGTTGTCGGGCCCGGCCTGCTCGAAGCGGTCTGCCACGATCGTGACCTCTCCGCCCGCTGTCTGGACGGTCACTGGGGCCTGCGCTTGCGCGACGGCTGGGAAGGCAGCCAGGACGGCGCTCATGAAGAGAAGGATCGAAGCCCGGACCCGCGTCATCAGTGTCCCGAAAGTCCTCGTCAGAAAAGGAGACCCATGCTACCAGCCACCTTTTCGAGCGAGCAAGGCTTATCGCTGCCCCCGAGGTGGCGGAGGACGTCACCGATGAGCGACAGCGAGCCCGCGACACAGACGATCGGGGTGGCGGCAGTGCGGACGGCGAGCGCCAGGGCTTCGACCGGCGATCCAGCGACGTCGACGCGCGTGACGGAGGCGGGCACGAGGGCCCGCAGGGTGTCCGGCTCCGCGGCCCGTGGGTTCGACGACGCGACCAGGACGAACCGGTCGGCCACCGGAGCAAGCGCCGCGACGATGCCCGGGGCGTCCTTGTCGCGGAGGATCCCCAGCACGAACGTGACGCGGGTGTCCGCGAAAACCTCCCGCAGCGAGGCAGCCAAGGCGCTGGCCCCAGCAGGATTGTGAGCGCCGTCGAGCACGAGGAACCCTCGCGCGTGCCGGATGATCTGAAAGCGTCCCGGCCACCACGCCCGGGCGAGCCCATCGCGGATGGCGGGCTCGCGCACGCCGAGCTCCCGCGCCGCCGTGACGGCGAGGAGGGCATTGGACGGCTGGAAGCTTCCGGGCATGCCGAGCTCGAGGCCGGCCAGGGACCAGCCGCGGCCGGCGCAGGTGAGGCGCTGGCCGCCGGGCCCGCGCTGCTCGACCGTGACCGTCAGGTCGCGCCCCTCGACGAGCAGTCGAACGCCGAACGCCGAAGCGCGGTCTACGATGACGCGCTCGGCCTGCGGCGCCTGGGCGGCGGAGATCGCCACGCCGCCGCGAATGATCGCGGCCTTCTCGGCGGCGATCTCCGCGAGCGTCGCGCCGAGAACCGCCTGATGGTCGAGATCGACGCGCGCGATCACGGCGACCTCCGGCGTGCCCACCGTTGTCGCGTCGAGGCGCCCGCCGAGACCGACCTCCAGCACCGCCACGTCGACGGCTTCGCGCGCGAAGTGGTCGAGGGCCAACGCCGTCGTCGCCTCGAACATCGTCGCGTCGAACCGCGCCACCAGCGTGCCGAGGGCCTCGACGCCGTCGACCACGCCGTCTTCGGGGATGGGCTCTCCGTCGACGCGGACGCGCTCGCGGAACGAGACGAGGTGAGGCGAGGTGTACAGGCCGACGCGGTGGCCAGCGGCCTTGAGGATCGCGGCGAGCATCGCCGCCACCGAGCCCTTGCCGTTGGTGCCGCCCACCTGGACCAGCCGGTACCGCTGCTCGGGACGGCCCAGCGCGTCGAGGAGTCCCTCGATCCGCTCGAGCCCCTGACGCATGCCCGCGTGCTCGCCGCCCCGGAGGGCGAGGAGCCGGGCGACGGCCTCGGCGTACGTCACCGGACGGCTACCCCGATCGGGGCGGCTGGTCGGCGAAGAAGGCGAGAATGCGGCGGAGCATCTCCTTGAGGTCGCGCCGCTCGACGATCATGTCGAGCTGTCCGTGCGACAGCAGGAACTCCGAGCGCTGGAATCCCTCGGGAAGCGGCTGACGGATCGTCTCGGCGATGACCCGCGGCCCGGCAAAGCCGATCAGCGCGCGCGGCTCGGCGAGGATGACGTCGCCGAGCATCGCGAAGCTCGCCGTGACGCCGCCGGTGGTGGGATCGGTGAGGATAGAAATGTACGGCAGCCCGCTGGCGCCGAGCCGCTCGAGCGCGGCAGAGGTCTTGGCCATCTGCATCAGGGAGAGGATGCCCTCCTGCATCCGCGCGCCGCCCGACGCCGAGACGATGACCACGGGCAGGTGCTTGTCGATCGCGAGCTCGATCGCGCGCGTGAGCTTCTCACCGACCACCGAGCCCATGCTGCCGCCGAGGAAGCCGAACTCGAAGACGGCGAGGACGGCGGGCAACCCGCCGATCGAGGCGATGCCGCAGATCACCGCCTCGTCGCTCGTGGTCTTCTGGGCGGCGGCCCGTATGCGCTCGCGGTATTTCTTGGTGTCCTTGAAGGCCAGCGGATCGGTCGTCGCCAGACCGGTCTCGCGTTCCTCGAACGAGCCCGGATCGGCGAGTTGCCCGAGGCGCTCGCGCGCCGAGATCCGGAAGGGGTAGTGGCACTTCGGGCACACGCGCCCCGTGCGCTCCACCTCGGCGCGGTACATGATCTCCTTGCACGAGTCGCACTTGATCCAGAGGCCTTCGGCGATGACGACCTTGCTCGCCTTGCCGGCCGGCTCGTCGGCCTTGCGTCTGAACCACACCATGAGTCTCTAAAGCCTCGCGCCGGCCGCCCGGGGGGTCCGGGCAGGGGCTCCCAACCCGGCTCCCGCCGGGGGGGTCTGGGCAGGGGCTCCCGACTCGGCTCCCGCCGGGGGGGTCTGGGGGGGGTCTCCCAACCCAGGTCGAAGAGGCGCTTTGAGCTCGGCGATGAACGTGCCGACGTCCCCGACCAGCGTCGGCGAGCCCGCCCGCTCTTCGACGAGGCGCACGATCGCCGAGCCGACGATCGCGCCGTCGGCAAGGCGCCCGATCGCCGCGACCTGAGCGGGCGTACTGATGCCGAATCCGATGCACACTGGTTTCGTTGTCACGAGCCGGAGCGCTCGGATCTGGGTGGCGAGGTCCGGGGGCAACTCCCGGCGCTCGCCAGTCACGCCGGTGAGTGAGACGACGTAGATGAAGCCGCGGCTCCGGCGCGCGATGAGACGCACGCGCGACGGCGTCGAGGTCGGCGCCACCAGGTGGATCAGGTCGAGACCGGCGGCCTCGGCCTCAGCCGCCAGCGGGTCGGCCTCCTCCGGCGGCAGGTCGGCCACGATCACGCCGTCGACACCCGCGTCCGCCGCCGTCCGAGCGAAGGCCTTGAGACCGAACGCGAGCACGGGGTTGTAGTACGCGAGGAGCACGAGCGGAACGCTCACCTCGGCGCGCAGCGTCGCCACCGTTTCGAGGACGCGCGGCATCGTGGTGCCGGCAGCGAGGGCGCGCATCGCGGCGCGCTGGATCACCGGACCGTCCGCGAGCGGATCCGAGAATGGCACCCCCAGCTCCACGACGTCCGCGCCGCGCCGCGCCGCTTCGATCACGAGCCGCCGCGTGTCCGCGAGTGACGGATCGCCCGCCATGAAGTAGGTCACCAGCGCGCGCTCGCCACGCCCGCGCAGCCGGGCGAAGGTCGCCTCCAGGCGCGTCATCCGATCGCCTTTCCCAGCGCCTTGGCGACCACGTGGACGTCCTTATCGCCGCGGCCCGAGAGGCCCACCACGATCGCCTTCGATCGCGGCAGCGTCTTGGCGAGCCGGATCGCGTGCGCCACGGCGTGCGCCGACTCCAGAGCCGGCATGATGCCCTCCAGACGCGTCAGGGTCTCGAATCCCTCGAGCGCCTCCAGGTCGGTGACCGAGACGAACTCGAATCGCCCCGCGTCGCGGTAGTAGGCGTGCTCGGGCCCGACGCCGGGATAGTCGAGGCCGGCCGAGATGGAGTGCGCCGTGGCGATCTGCCCGTCGTCATTCTGGAGCAGATAGCTCATACACCCGTGGAGCACCCCGACCGCGCCCGCGCTCATCGAGGCGCCGTGGCGCCCGGTCGCGATCCCCTCCCCGCCCGGCTCGACGCCGACGATCCGCACGCGGCGGTCGGCGATGAACGGGTGGAAGAGCCCGATGGCGTTCGATCCACCGCCGACGCACGCGACCAGGACGTCGGGGAGCCGGCGAAGCACGCGGCGCGTCTGGCGGCGCGTCTCCCGCCCGATGACGGCGTGGAGGTCACGCACCATCACCGGATAGGGATGCGGGCCCAGCGCCGACCCGAGGAGGTAGTACGTCGTCCGCACGTTGGTGACCCAGTCGCGCAGCGCCTCGTTGATCGCGTCCTTCAGCGTCCGGCTGCCAGCCTCGACGGAGATCACGCGCGCCCCGAGCAGGCGCATGCGAAAAACGTTGAGCGCCTGGCGCTCGACGTCCTCGGCGCCCATATAGACGTCGCACTCGAGACCGAGGAGGGCCGCCGCGGTCGCGGTCGCCACGCCGTGCTGGCCGGCGCCCGTCTCGGCGATCACGCGCCGCTTCTTCATCCGCGATGCCAGCAGCGCCTGGCCGAGGACGTTGT
>WNFG01003349.1_pt1 | contig 14056 bp, 15 predicted proteins | sample 5400431 | NCBI WGS metagenome assembly WNFG01 (sample SAMN13153346, study PRJNA577476) | soil metagenome | isolation source: 120 cm saprolite under Douglas fir tree site 2 hole 3 replicate 2 | place: USA:California | collected 2015-04-18
GCCGCATTCAACCAGCACTGCCGGAATCGTCGTTTTTCGCAGAACATAGAAGCCGCGGCGCCGGACACCGCGATTTGGCGTAGGCGCGCCGCCGGCCACGTAATAATGAATGGCGGACGCGAGCGGCAAACTTTGCGAACTGTAAAAGTAAGTCTCGATGCCGCTCGCGCTGCGGCGAGGTGCCGCGTTGAAGTGAATGCAAACGAAAATCGCGTCCCGATAAGAGTTGGCGATCGCGACGCGAGTCCCCAAGGGCACGAAAACGTCGCTGTCTCTGGTCATCACGACTCGATACCCGTAGGCAACAAGGACCGCTTTGAGCCGCTGCGCTACATCCAGATTCATGGTTTTTTCCTGAACAAGTTGGCGAGGAATTCCGCCGCGATCGAATCCGCCATGGCCGGCGTCGATCACGACAGTTGTCGAAGGACGGTTAGCTTCGGAAACGGTAACGGTCCTCTGTTGCGCTGCGGGAGCAGGCGTTGCTCGCGGCGCAACGGCGTGCTTTTCTCGCGCGGAGAGAGAACTGGGAGCGGACAAACCATAGACAGCCGTGGCAATGAACGACCCGGCGAGCGCTAAGGTGAAAAAAAATTGCCGCATTCGCTAATTTTCTTTCGGTGCGCCGGGCGGTCGCGCGGAAAGTTTTGGAGCGGTCTCGCGTGTCGCTTGCGTCACTGGCGCCTCCATCATTCCGCCGGAGATTTTTACCAGGCCATCTTCAGAATGCACAAGCCGCGGTCTCGTTTTGGTTTCGGCAAAGCTGGCGCGTGAAAGAAGCTCGCCATTCAAACCGACCCGCGCGTAAGACCAGGCTCGCGGAGCGGCGCAGTAAAGAACATGGAGCTGGTTGGACCGGTCGAATTCCGTCTGCGGTTGTCTTCAACCCGCACATAGAGCGAAGTGTGATCGGGGAACCGGTTGGTCATGAGCGAATAGGTGCGAACATTTCCAGAGGCGCCGCCTCCTTCGGGGACGCCCACGGTCTTTTGCCAGATCGGTCGCGCATCGGTGACTTCGAAAACCTTCGTTTGGGAATAAAAGAATTTGTTGAGATCGGCGAAATAAATATGCGCCCGCACCCGATACGTCCCGAAATCGTGCACGCCAAAGAGCGGCGTCAGATTAATTTTTCGGGTAACGCGTTTGCCGACGCCGATGCTGAGAGGTTCTGTCCCGGGGTTCGAGATTGGGGCGATTGAACGATCTTCACTTCCAGTAACTTCAAAACCGAACCACGACTGGCCACCAGCGTCGCGAAGATCGACATCTCGGCCGGCGAGATTCGTGATGACGAGATTGGCGACGACCGGCTCGTAAGCGATGTATTGCAGGCGCGGGAATTTCAGCTCGACTTGAATTTGTGCGACGGCGCTGCTCGTGACGAAGCAAAGACAGACCAGCGGCCGGCGCAACTTCATGAAAAGGTAAACTACCGCAAACGCGCGCGGTTGCATAGAAAAGTGGCTAAGCAGATTGACGATGCGACTTGATCGCGTTTTCTTCTTTCTGAGTGGTGACCGCGTCGATCAGTATATCGTGCCAAGCTGCGGCGATCGTCTCAAGCGGAGGACGGACACTCCGTTCGTAAGCAAATTCGACAAAGTCCCAGTTCGCAATCTCGAGGAGCGCATCGCGGCCGCGCGCGGCGGTTGTTTCGGCATGCACGATTTCGCCGTTGCGAAGAGACACCAGTCCACTGTTGGATTCTTTAGCCAATTGGAGCGCGCCGCCGCGCCGGCTGAGACAACACATCTGCAAAACATCGATAACATGAAAAAGATCGGGCGCATTCGGCGGCGCGCTCTCGGCCCGCTCGATCGTGTCCAGCAAAGCGTCTCCCTCAATCGGCTCTGGAAAAACTCTGGTCGCGAAAATTTCCAGGCGTTGCTCGGTCGCGGCGTAATTTGGAAAAAACAAAATCTGGAGCGCTGGATAAATCTCGCTGAGTGAAGAACCGAGTGCGAGCCCATCGATCCCCTCGGCTTCAAGTTGCGTCAAAAGAAGATTGCATTGCTGGTGACGCCGCGCCCAATCCATCGCCGCGCTGTCGCTGCGGACGAGCTGGCATTGGTGGCGCGTGTAACTCTTCACCATTTGCACCAGCGCTTCATTTCAGGGTCGCGGTGCACGATGAGCAATTGCATTACTGCGGCGGAGCGTTGAAAGGGGCGGGGAAAAGAGTTAAGAGTTTGGTCGGTTCGGCGCGTTTATCTTGGAGCTGATCGTTATAATAAATGCGCACGATGTAACCAAGGTATTTACGGCTCCCAGCTTCAGGTGGCAGGCTCGCTTTCACCGGCTTCCCTTTCTTGGCGGGATTGACTGCGGCGGCGGCGGCCGCGAGGTCCGACTCCGCGGATTTGCCTTTTGATTTTGGGCGAATGTAAGTCACGGCCAGAGTTTCGCTGTTACTATCGGCCCAGTCGTGATTTGGCGTTAGCCATTCGTAGCTGACATCGGCGTCGGTCAGCTTAATCTCGTTATCGCCGACGGTGTCGTAAAAGAAAACCTGGATCTTCACTCTGGTGTGGTCGATCACGGCATCCGGCCGTTTCTTCACGGCGATGCGCAGCATCAGGTTGGTTTCGGAATCCGGATCGGGTGTTTCCGAAGCAGTGACCTCAGTAATTCCAAGCGTCGACCCTGCGGGAATTCCTTCTGCAGTGCTGCGAACGCTCGGCGCTTCTAGCGCGGAGGCAGGTCTTGCGGCATCGAGCGCTGAACCGGTAGCTGACTCCGGACCCGCCGGGACGCCGGTTTTCAACTTCATGTCCGCCAATTCGTAGAGAGGTCCAGCGGACGGACCGATTTCCTGTACTCTACGCCAGGTCTCCGCCGACCGATCGAAATTTTGGATCGATTCGTAGATCATTGCCATTTCCGCGAGAACTTCTGCATTTCTCGGGTCGCGCTGAGAAGCATCCTGCAGCCGGGCGAGCGCACTTACGGTGTCACCACTTTCCCGGGCCGCTTCGGCTTGTTTTCGCAAACGATCCGCCACGGAGACTGTCGATGTTGCGGGAGTGAGCGCAGCGATCGGAGACGCGACCGCTAACGCGACGGGCGGCGCAGAAGGTGGGGCGGATGGAAGTGGAGCCGGTATCGCTCGCGGAGCGGCGACTGCTGTCTGGGCCGGACGCCTTCGGCCTAAGTAATGAACGCTCGCCGCGAAAAATTCCGCGACCGCAAAGAGGATGACGACGACGAGCCCGACATTAAAGCTCTTGTCGGTCCGCAAGCTGGGAACAAAGGAGAAAGACGGCATGGTGAATGATTTCTGTAGATAACTCTGCGCGGCTGTCAACTCGCGCGGCTAGCGCGAAATATCGGTCTGGCTCAGAAGTTGAAACCCGGCGCCGGTCAAAACCGAAATGGCGCAGTCGTTATCGTCCACGTGCAGAGCGAGGGCGGCCTGGCCACGCGGGCGCATGAGGAGGGGATAAGTGAAATGCACGTTCACTTCGGCCATGAAAAGCGCAGCAAAAAGCTTGGCCAGATCGGTGGCGACCTCCCACATCTCAACCACGACAACTTCGCACATTCCAAAAGCGATGTTGTTTTGCCGGAACAATTTTTCCACGTCTCCCGGATCGCTCACAACAACGCGGGCAATGGCCGAGTCAGTCGATTCGGAAACACTCATCGCGACGACGTGACAGCTGTGCGAGTTCAACAATTTCACGATGTCGAGCATGGCGCCGACTTTGTTCGGCAGAAAGACCGAGAATTGTTTGACCAGCGGCCCGTCGCGTTTCGAGGTCGTTTTGGGTAAATCGAGTGGCATGGGTCGGTGGATCGGCCGCTCCGCGGACGATGTTAAACAAATGCGGCTGCGCCGCCTAATTATCATCGGTCCGAGCCGGATGGCGCTCCCAGAGAGCTCGATCCACCCTTGAGTATCTCATCGTCGATCTTTTGTTGGCAAACCAATATTTGGGACGTGATTCGTTAAAGCGTTACATCGTTATAAAGGGGAACTAAAACAGGCACTTGGCACAAGCCCTCTCCACCATAATCATTCCAACAGCATGGAGCCGGAAAACGAATTGATCGCGCAACGCCGCGAAAAGCTGGAAGCGCTTCGTGCTCGCGGGGTAGAACCTTTTGGTCGTGCCTTCGAAACGTCCGGCTCGATCTCGGAAGTCCGGCAAAAATTCAAAGAAGGCGATTCGTTGCGCGCCGCCGGCCGAATCACAGCGCATCGCGACATGGGCAAGAGTCACTTTGTCGATCTTCGAGACGCGACCGGCCGGATTCAGGCCTACTTCCATGAGAAAGAAATTGGCGCGGCGGCGATGGAGATTTTCAATTTACTCGATCTCGGCGATTTCATCGGCGTTGAAGGCGCATGTTTTTTGACGAAGACAGGCGAGCCGACGCTGAAGGCACGCAAATTCGAAGTGTTGGCCAAGGCGCTCCGGCCGCCACCGGAAAAATGGCACGGTTTGCAGGATGTCGAAGCGCGTCATCGACAGCGTTATGTCGATCTTGTCGCGAACGAGCAATCGCGGGAAACATTTCAAAAACGGATCGCGTTGGTGCGCGAGATGCGCCGGTTTCTAGAAGATCGCGGTTTTGTCGAGGTGGAAACGCCGATGCTGCAAACCGTGGCCGGCGGCGCGGCGGCTGCGCCATTCAGCACGCACCACAAAGCTCTGGGACTCGATTTATATCTCCGCATCGCGCCGGAACTTTATCTCAAACGTCTTTTGGTCGGCGGATTTACCAAAGTGTTCGAACTAAATCGCAATTTTCGAAATGAAGGGATTTCACGGAAACACAATCCGGAGTTCACCATGCTGGAAGTTTACTGGGCTTACGCCGATTTCGAGAAAATGGCGAACCTACTCGAAGAATTAATTTGTCATGTCGCTGAAAAGATCTGCGGCTCACTCGCAATCAATCATCGCGATGCCGGCGGAAAAGTGGTGCGCACGATCAATCTAAAACGGCCGTGGCGCCGGGCCCGTTATGTCGATCTTGTCCGCGAAGTCGCGGGTAAGGATTGGTTCAATATTTCCAGCGAGCAACGCCGTAAGCGTGCGACCGGCGAGTTGAAACTCGAGATCTTGCCGCAGCTGGCCGATTTCGAAGTGACGCAGCACGTGTTTGAAAAGTTGGTGGAAGAAAAAACGTTCGACCCGTTGTTCGTCACGCATTGCCCGAAGGAATTGGTGCCATTGGCGAAACAGAATGCGACCGATCCGTCGTTGGTGGATGTCTACGAGCTGATCATTAACGGGGTGGAAATGTCTCCTGGATATACCGAGCTCAATGATCCCGATGTGCAGCGGCAGCGGTTGCTGGCACAAGCAGGCGAGGAGACGCAAAGGCTCGATGAAGATTTTTTGCTCGCGCTCGAGTACGGGATGCCCCCGGCGGGAGGCCTTGGTCTCGGCATTGACCGTTTGGCGATGTTATTTACCGGCGCTGAATCAATCCGGGATGTGATTTTGTTCCCGCTTTTGAAACCAAAGCGCGACTAAGGCTTGGTTTCCAGGTGCGGCGGCAAATTATTACTTCGTCTCGCCCGAATTCTTCGCCGCCGGCGATGTGGTGGGCGAAGGAGTGGGGGATGGACTGGAATCTGATTGCGCTTTCTTCGACTCGTCGTTCTTATCGGGCGCGAAAGTTAACCGCTTCGTTTTGAAACGCGGATCGTCCTGATCTGTCTCTTCGCGATTTTCATTTGCCTTTTCGCTAATCTTCTCGATCGCGCTTACGTCCGAATTGAGAAGGCTTCCTTGAAACTTTGGGTCCGTGCTGCTGCTCCGCAGACTTTTTAGCGAATCGACCTCCTGGACCTTTTCCTTGGGGTGAGTCTTAAAGTGCAACGGCCCTTCGTCTCGCAGCATCGGATTCACCGATTCGGTGGTCTTGCCTCGATAGAGCGTGTCGTCACTTTCGTCCGTCTTGCTTTCATCCGGCGTGCCCTCCGGCGTTGCCCCCTTTTCTTTTACGGTTGCGCTGGTGGTCCCTATGCCAGTCGTGGCAGCGCCTGGAGCGTTGACGCCGCCGGGATTTTCGGTTTGAGCAGGACCCGTGACCGCAGGCGACATAATTCCAATCGCGACTGCGAGAGTCGAGAACGCGATGGGGAGTTTCATGGGCCAAACCGATTGCACGCCGATGCGTTGAAATCAACGGGTTTTGCTGCCCGGGTTCAACAAATTCCTGACCGCTGCTTACAAAAAGTGGGCTTAAGGCGTTGCCGTTGCAGTTGCGGTCGCGGTTGCGGTTGCTGAGGCCGTTGCAGTGGCGGAAGCGGTCGCGGTTGCTGACGGAGAGCGATGAGGATTGTGCTTTCCTTTTTCCCAGCCGTAATGATGCCCCGGCGGCGTGCCGGATGGAGGCTGTCCCGGCGTGCCATGGGCGCTTGGACTTTCACCCGCCTCGAGGCCGGTGTCCATCAGGCTCCCCTTAAATGTTTTATCGGTTGCAGCGCCCTCGGTGCTTTCAGAGGATTCTTTCTCGCCCGGGTCTCGATCACCGGTCTCGATCATCTTTTAGCCGCGATCGAACGCGTTTGAATTCTGATGCGAACCCTCGTTGGAAGAGCCGTCCTCCGCGGTTTCGCGTCCGAAGACGCTACCGCTTTTGCAAGGGTTGTCTTGTGAATTGAATTTTGTGCCGTCGCTGGCGGACTGGCCCTGTTGGCCGGGATTATTATCCTGATTGAATCCGGGTCCGCTCGAGCTGCCGCGGCCATGATCGCCGGATTGTCCCGGCCCGGCTACGACATAGGAAATGAGGCCGATGCTGCAGATGAATGCGAGAAATGTGCGAAAGCTGGATAGGTTCATAAGCTTGCTGTTTTCGGCGCTATTCCAGAACAGAAATCGGCCTAAAATGCAACCCATTTTACAGGGAGATCGCTTCCTAATCGGCAGTCGGTTTAAGTCCGACCGCTGTAGCTGAAAGAAGACCCGCACAAGATCGACATCTGCGCCACGAGATTTCGGGCGTTACGATGCTAAGGTTCTCAACAAAATATTGAGACCGCCGATCAACCCGACTCCAAGGGAGAAGCTTTTCAGGACTAAGCCTTTACCGTGTTTCAACATTTCTCCAAGAAGCGCGTGTGCGGCCAGATAGAGAAATCCGCCACCGACGTGGGCCATAAACAGACTTAGCCAAAACGTTGACCTGCTCGCCAGAAGGAAAAATCCGATTATTCCACCTAACAGAGTGGTCGCTTCCACTGCCGCCACCCAACCGAGTGCGCGCGCTCTTTGGAATCCGGCGCCAATTAAGAGGCTGCCCAACGCGAGGCCTTCCGGAATTTTGTGGATGCAAAGAGCAGAGAAGAGCGACCACTGACCGGCTGTGGTCGATTGTGCTTCCTGTCCAATTCCGAGCGCCAACCCGTCGGTCGTACTGTGGATTGCCAGTGCGACAATCAGCGCCGAAGCGATCTCACTAAAATGTTTTGTGGCGTCAGCGTCAAAATGGCTGGCCGCGCAAGCGGGACAAACGTGATGAACATACTTGCTGAGGAAGAAAAAAAGCGCGTAGCCGGTCGCAGCCGCCAATGCGACCGCCCACCACGGGCAATCATTTAAGCTTTCCGGTAAAATCGCAAAGAGGGTCACGCCGAGCAGTGTGCCGGCGGCGAAACTGATCAACGCGCAAAGCGGCTTGTGAGTTAAACGCAATAAAGTGCTGATCGATCCGCCGACAAGCGCGAATACACAAGCAGCCACGACCTGCCAGAAGGTGATTTGCCCGTTCAAGAGCTGGCCACCGTTTCGTGGTCTTCGTGGCAGTGCTGCGTCTCGATCGTGACGTGCACCAGTTCGTCGTGGTCGCGGAAAAGCGCTCGATAATAATCCGACGGCCGCGGCTCGTGGGCGACGATCGAAACAATAGCGGCAAATTTTCCGGCGCCCACCTGCCAGACGTGGAGATCGGTCACAATTGAATCGCCGTCGCTTTCTACCGCGCGCCGTATCTCGTCAGGCAAATCGGAGGAAAGCGGTGTCCGATCGACCAAAATACCGCTCGTGTCTCGCAACAATTGGTAAGCCCATGAAAAAACAACGCCGCTTCCGACCAAACCCACGACTGGATCGAGCCAGCCCCAACCGAAAAACTTGCCGGAAGTTAGTGCGATAATCGCCAGCAACGTTGTGAACGCGTCGGCCAGCACGTGCAAGTAAGCTGCCTGCAAATTCAAATCGCGTTGATGCGAATGATGTCGATCCTGTCCGCCGTGGTCGTGCCCTGAATCGTGGTGAGCGTCTTTGAGAATGAGAGCGCAGGCGACATTCACGGTCAGCGCGACGAAGGCAATACCAATCGCCTCATTAAAATGAATCGCCAAAGGAACAAAGAGGCGGTGGACGGATTCGCCGGCCATCAACAGCGCAACGACTGAGAGCACAACCGCGCTGGCGAATCCTCCGAGGACGCCGATTTTGCCTGTTCCAAAGCTGTATCGCTCGCTCGATGAATGTCGGCGCATGAAATAATAGGCGATCGCCGTGATCAGGAACGCCGTCACATGCGTGCTCATGTGCCAGCCATCGGCCAGCAGCGCCATGGAGTGAGAAAGAACGCCGGCGGTAATTTCGACGACCATCATCACGCCGGTGATGGCGATGACGATGCGGGTGCGGCGTTCGCCTTTCGTGAAGTCGCTCACGAAATCGTGGGAATGGCGGAAACGGGAATGCTCGGCCCGGTTCATCTTCCCGAAGATAGCGCGATTATCGCGACGTCAGCAAAAAAACCTCGCAATTGGCCGACGATTAATTTGGACGAAGCCGAGCGCGAATTAGTGCATAGCCGGCAACGGCGATCAGTAGCGCTCCGAAGGTGCAAACAATCGCCGCGCCGGAGGGCAAGTCCCACCAATAGGAGAGAAACAGTCCAGCGACCCCGCCGACAAGTGCGATGATCCAGCCGATGAGCAACCGGATTCCGATTCGCTGCGCAAGATTGATCCCACAAACGGCCGGCACAATCAGGTAACTGAAAACCAGGAGCACGCCGGCAATGCGGACGAAACTAGTCACGACCAAACCAAAGAGTGCGTAAAAAAGAAAATCCCACAAGCGGACGCGCAAACCTTTTTGATAAGCGCCATCGCGATCGAACGAAACGAGCAGAAAATTTCTGCGGAAGGCGAAATGAAAAATCCCGACCGCGGCGAAAAGCGCGAACCTTTCCCAAACTTCGCGCGGTGTTACCAGAAGAATATTTCCAATCAACATGTTTTTGATTTCTTCATCGCCTTCCGCGGCGCGACTCAATAACAACACCGCCGCGGCGGCTGCTACGACGTAAGAAATTCCGATGACCGCTTCCTGCGGAATCTGGCTCGCGCGTTTTCCCGTCACTGAAAAGATCGCTGCGCCAACCAAAGTGAAGGCGAGCGCGATTCCGAATGTGGTCCAGCTCTCAAGATCGAGATGCAACAAAACGGCCAGACAAATCCCGAGCGACGCCATTTGTGCCATCGCGATGTCGATGAAGATGATGCCGCGTTGGACGACGTGAAGACCGAGATAAACCAGCAGCCACGGCAAAAGAACGCAGGCCACGATCGGCCACAACATTACTTCCCACATATTATTTGAGCGCAGCCGCAAGCCGCGAGATGAGCGTATCGATTAATTTCACGTAGGTGTCGGTTCCGGGAATTCCTCCAGGAAATTGCGAGAACTCCACCACTTTCGCTCCGGTCGCGCTCGCGACTTTTTCGGCAATGCGCCGGTCGTGATACGGCTCGACAATCACCGCTTTCACATGCTGCGCTTTCATTTGCGCGATCACTTCGGTCAAATGCGAGGGCGAAGGTGGGATTCCAGGTTTGGGTTCGAGGAAGATGTCGATGTTAATGCCGAATCGATGCGCGAAGTACGGCCACGAATCGTGATAAGCAACGACATGCTGGTCCTTGAACGGCAACATGGCCGCGCCCCATTCTTGCAGTTTCGCGTTAATGGTCGCTTCGAATTTTTTGTAATTGCCGTCGTAAAATGCCGCGTTCGGCGCATCGAGGGCAGCAAACGATTGCGCGATGTGTTGCGCTATCGCTTTGGCAATGATCGGATCGACCGTGAAGTGCGGATTGCCAAGCGCGTGAACATCGCCGGCAGCGCGGGTCGCGGTTGTCGGGACATTCATCAGACGAATTCCTTGCGACGCCTGGATACGTCCAGGTTTACCAACCTCGATTTTCGGATTACGCGCATTTTGCAGAAGCGGCGGTAACCAGCCGAGTTCCAGCTCGGCCCCGCCGTCGATCAACGCGTCGGCGTTGCGCAGAGAAACAACAAAGCTTGGACGCGCATCGACAAAGTGCGGATCCTCGGTCGCCTTAGCGAGGACGATGATGTTGATCTTGTCTCCGCCAATTTCGCGCGCGAGCGAGCCGAAATCGGGAAGTGTGGCAACGACATTCAGCTTTGCCTGCGCGGAAATCGCAACAGCGCTTGAAATTAGAAGAGTTAGAAAAATTCGTTTCATAGGTTGATTAAATTTTGAGCGACGCGCACCGCGGAGTTTGTCATTCCGAGCAGAGCGAGGAATCTCCCAATCGAAGCGAGGATCACTCTGGTTGGATCGTGTGACGCTGGACCTTTTAGGGGATCCTTCGCTTCGCTCAGGATGACAGAGTGTTAAATGCATCATTTAAAATTTATGGGCTCCGTGTGCGCCGAGAATGAATTCAAACTGGAGAAAAACCGAATCGACGTCCCGGCCGGCCAGGAAAAATGTGTCGTCGAGAAAATCATGATTGTACTGGAGCCGGATTTTTGAGAACTCGGTCGGATACCAGGTCAGGTTCGCGGAAATACGCGAACGCGATTGTCGATCCAAATCATCGGTGAATCTTGAATCCTCGGCGTCGTAGTAATCGCCGCGGATTCCGGCGACCCAGCCTTTTTTGAATCCCCAAAGCACCTGCGAATAAAGTCCCCAATCGTGAAATGTTTCAGCGACCGGGAATGATTCGTCGATTCCGCGGCCGGCTTCGAATCGCCGATACATGAATTCAGTTTGCCATTTCACGAACGGAAATCCGCCCTCGGCGTTCGCGCTTTTCCATTTGTAAAGAAGATCTGCGCCGTAAATCTGCGTGCGCGAATTCGCGCCGGTCTCGTTCGATCCGAACGCGCCCGATACTCCTGCGAGTACGACTTGGGTCGGGCTAAGATCGACCGAATTTTCCCAGCGCGGAATCCAAACGAAATCCTGCAGACCGCGCAATTCGCGATCGGTGGTTCGCCGATCGAAAAATATTCCGTCGGCGCCCGGATTACGAAATGAGTAACCGGTGTTTCCGCGGCCGTTTTGCACGCCGAGAATTAATTGCGAATACCATGGCACCGGCACGATCCAGGAAATTTGCGAGCCGACGCCCCGCAAACCGTCCGGGCCGAGGAAACGTCCGGCGACGATCGGATAATCTACAAAATCCCAGGTGTGCGGGTGCGTCGGATTGATTCGGCCGAACGCAGCGAAGAATTGTCCGCCCTTCAATTGCAGGTTGAACGGCAAACTCGTCGTTTGCATGAACGCTTCTTCAACTTCGACATCGGTGTTGTTGTCGTTGTCGAGTTTGAACACGATGTTGGCGAAACCTTCGAAGTAAGGATCGACCGCGCCGTCGAAGGCGAGCTCGATGTTGCGCGCGTTGAATCCGCGCTGCATCGGGTCGTGATCGCCGACTTCGATGTGGTCGAGATCGCGCGCGGTCGAGCCGGCGAGGGCAAACAATCCGTCGAACGAAATGTTCATGTAATTTTTGCCTCCGCCGCCGATCGAGATCGGTTGCGTCAGAGAAGCTCCAGCTCCGGTGCTTGAAATTGTTTCTGGCGCCGATGAAACGACCGATGTGTCGGTCGTTGGAAAATTTCCGGACATCCCGGTTCCATTGGCGTTTACACCGGGGCCGGGCGAAGCAGCCGGCGCGGCTGTCGATGCGACCACGGACGTGTCCTCAGTTTGAAAACGCGCCGGCGCGCTCGGAGCCGGAGTTGGTGAATTTGCGGCGGCAGCGATCGGCGAAGGTTCCGGATTTTGCGGCGGCGAACCTGCATTTCCATTCGCCTTCTCAATCGCGGCTTGCTGATCTTTCACTTGTTGTTGCAGCGCCTTTACCGTTTCGGTGAGCGCTTGCACCTGCTGCCGCAGATTTTCCAGATCCGGCGAAGCAGCTGGAGTAGACGCCGCATCTTGGGCGCGCGCGCTCGCGAGCGCAGCGGTCGTTACTCCAATTAAAAGAAATTTGTTCATTAAAACTCCTGATTAAAAACTCGGACGAAATCGCCCAACGGATTTGCGTTCGCGCACGTTAAACTGGCGACGGAACGAACGCGCGAGGCGCCGCCATCCCACAGACGCGGGACAGTTAACGGTCAGGAGTGCGCAGGCGGCGCGTGCTCGAAAACGCGAGCGAGAAGAAATGAGGACTCAACCCATTGCGGAGTCAGAGTCGGAATTGAAGAAAATTGATCGACGAGCGCCGGAACGCTGAGGAGCGGAGCGGCTGGCGAATAATTATAGCTGCCGGAAGCAATGAAGGTTATCGCGCATGAGTGGTCGATGCGATTCGCATCAGGGTGAATCCGTTCATGTAACTGCGGCGAGACGCTGAGCGTAAGCGTCCAGAGAAAAGCGGCGGAAGCGAGAAGTCCGATCAAAGCACGGGTCGTCGTGCTGCTTTTCATCGAGGCCGAGCTTGCGTCCAACCGAGGCAGTAAGCAACAGGTTTTTGAGGAAGTCACTTCGGCGATTCGCCAGTTTTTTCGGTCTTAGGTTTCCACAAATGGAATGTGTAGGTGAAGACGATGTAACCCATGATCCGCTCCGGGTGATAATTTGCGAAGTAGATGGCGGGGTTCATCTGAAAATCCGGAGTGATATTCCAGGTAAAGCCGATGGTGGATGAGTTCTCGGCACCGCTTTGAAAATCCACTTGGACACGCCATTGCTTATTGAAGTCGTAGGCGTACCCGAGGATCGCTTCGTTTTTGTATCCGGCATGGATCGCTCCGACGATGAACTTATTGTGTTCGGTATAATATCCCGCTTCGATGTAAGGCTGCGGATCGACGTGACTGCGGGGAGACCAATTGGTGATACCGATCGAAAGCAGATAAGGCTCTTTCGTCAGGATACCTAACTCAGTAGCGAAAATTTCTTCATTTGGTTTGAAGCCCTGGAACACGGCAACCTCAGCCCATTTCGTTAGGCCAAGCTCGGCTTGCAGCTCATACGGGTTCGCGATCCGCTTATCCTGAATTTGCAGACTCAAAGATAAATCGCCCTCCTCCTGCAGATCAGGTGTCACGATCTGGCTGAGTCCTTTGGTGGTCGCGAACGACAAAGCGCAAAGAGAGAGACTGGCGAAGCCGACAAGCAGCATCTCGATCTTTGAGTTCGCGCGCACGCCGCAACGATTATCGCTGCGGCGTGCGCGAGTCGAGCCAGGATCTTTTCTGGCCAAAACAAAGCAGCCCCGAAAAAATTTCGGGGCTGCGTGTCTTTGATTTTCCGGACTATCGACTACGGAGTCGGCGACCGGTGCGGGTTGTGCCTGCCCTTTTGCCAGCCGAAGTGATGGCCCGGCGGAGTTGGGCTCGTCTTCACTTTTGTGCTTGCCAGTGCCGTGCCCGTCAGGTGGCCAGACTGATTCACGTGCATTGACGTTGCACCGCTATGCCCTTTTCCATCACGTATGCAGATAGCGAAAAGCAAGCAGCTATGACAATGGCCAAAGCCGTGGAATTCCCTAACTTCATGGTTTTGCCCTTTCCTTTTCAGTTTTCCTCGCCTTCGCCGACCGAACGGTCCGCAGAGCGAAAGCCTGAATTAAGTTTGACGACCGTTTTGGTCGCAACGTTCATTCCATCCAGCTACAAATCGCGATCGACATGTCGGAGATCATCCGGCAAAGGCTTAATTGCGCGTCGAACGCGCGCGGTTCGATTACACTGCGCGTTGCCCAAGCCATTGCACGGCCAAGCGCGTGACCTGCCGCGCGTTCTTAAGCTTCAGCTTTTCCTTAATATTCGTGCGATGCGTTTCGACAGTTTTTGGG
>WNFG01005472.1_pt1 | contig 14056 bp, 5 predicted proteins | sample 5400431 | NCBI WGS metagenome assembly WNFG01 (sample SAMN13153346, study PRJNA577476) | soil metagenome | isolation source: 120 cm saprolite under Douglas fir tree site 2 hole 3 replicate 2 | place: USA:California | collected 2015-04-18
TCAACGGAAAGCCCAATGTGCGCAGTTCGGCCTCGGCCTTCTTGTAGTCGCCCGCCTTCAGCGCGTCGGTGGCGTCCTGGAAGTGCTTCTGCGCCTCCTGCAGTTGCTGGTGATCGACCGGGCTGCGCGCGACATTGAAGCTCTGCACGCGGCGGTTCAGCGCCTCCATCTGCGCCACATCGATCGGCTTTCCCGGCTTGGCCGGCGCCGCCGCCTGCTGGGCAGTGGTGCTGCCTGCGCCCTGCGACTGGTACAGCGGCACGCCCTGCTTACCCATCGGGTGGGCGAGGTTGATCGGCGGCCGGCCCGCAAGAATGATGGGGTTCGAATTCGACGTACCCTGTGACTGCGGTGAACTATTGCTTGAGGTGGTCGAACGGTCGACCGCCTCCTTGAATTCCTTCACCTGTTTGGAAGAAACCGTGCCGGTATTCGTGGGGGCAGGGTTTGCGCTCTTGACCGTATCGGTCGCACCGGGGACGCTCATTTCATGCTGCCTTTCAGCGCTTCCTGTTGTCCGAGCCTGTTGCCGTAGCCGATTGCCGGGCGAAAGAATGTGACGCAAATCACGGGCGCCGCTCGGGGCGACGCGTATGGATGGTGTGGCCAGGTTGCGAGTCGCCGCGGGTTGGTCGCGCTTTTCCCCCTCGGCATATGCCGGGAGCGCCAGGGCAAATAGGGAGAGAGATATGGGAATCGAAGAGACCGGTACGGTCAACGCGGCCAAACCTCTAGCTCACGCCAACGACGCCGCTCCTGCGAGATTGGTGAAGCAGTTCAACGAGGCCGTCAACCAATCCGCCAAAGCTGGGCAGCGGACCAAGCAGGAGCCTTCAGGCTCGTCATCGTCATCTGGATGTTGTCGTGGCGGGTCCGCAGCGACCTGGTCGGCATCGCGTCTTCATCGCCTGTCCGCGGCAGCCTCCGGATGCTCGTTGAGCAAGCGCTCAAGTCGCAGTCGGTCGGGATCGTCGAGCAGCTCGTCGATCCGCCGCTTGACCGCCTTCCAGGCGTAATCGAACGTATATTCTTCCGACAGCTTGGCGTCGTTGAGCAGGAAATGATGCCACGCGGCCAGATCGAATCCAAAGTCGCGTCCGGTTTGTTGCGTCAGCGCCTGGCGTGCCTCCTTCATGACGCTGAGGCGCTCGTGGTCGCTCGCCGGCTCGGTTTCGCTTCCGCCCGATGACAGGATCTCGCCGCCAAGCCCGAGCATGTCCATTTGCAAGGGCGTTAACCTCCCGTAACCGCGTATCGTCATGACTTTGTCTCCACCAAACTTCGCTGCCCGAGATCGAGGCCGGTGCGCCGGGCGTATCACCCACCGGACGGCCTCACGGAACCCGGCCGCCGCCCAGAGCCATCACGCGTTTTTGCCAGAATTCAATATATCGTGTCGAGTGTCCAAATTGCTGCGGCGTGCTGCCGCCCAGTAAGCTGTCCACGGTTTGCAGTGCGCGGCGCTCGGTGACAACTTCGCGGATCGCATAGTCCAGGGGCGAGGTTCTGAACATCGCCGGATGCGCTGCGGCGAGATTGCCGGCATTTGAACTCAACACCTGCTCCCACTGCTCGGCATGGACGAGCTCATGGGTTCCGGCGATCAATTGCCCTGCCTCCGTCTTGCCGAATGTGGCCGCGTCGAGTGTGATGGTGCGCAGGCCGGTCGCGCGATCGACCCAGAAATAGGGTGACGCTCCAGACGCATCATAGACCACATTGTCGACCAGGCTGGACGCAGTGCGACCGAGCGCCTGCGCCGACCGGTCAATAATTGCTGTTGCCCGGGCGCTGCGATCACCGATCCCGAACGCATGCGGCTCGCCGCGCGCGATGGTGCTTGCCGCAACATCCTCGCCACCGCGCGCGACGACGCGGCCGGCCGCTCCAGCATCCTCCGCCAATCCACCGAGCCGTCCGGCGGCGTTGGCGGCATCGGCGGTGTTGGCGACATCGGCGACATCGGCGAGTTTGGCGACTTCGGCGACCTTGTCGACGTCGTTCAACACTGTCACTGCCCGGCCGGCGTCCCCGGCCACGGCAGCGCCGTCCGCTCCCGGAATGAAGAACATGGCGACGGTCCCGGCGGCGTTGCCGATGAACTTGGCCGGGTCGTTGTTGAAGCTCGTGGCGGCACTATGCCACAGCGCGCCCGCCAGCTGCGCATTGCCTTTCGGATCGGCGATCCAGCTTGCAGGCTGGGCCAGATTCGCGATCTTGCCCAACGTCTCGACGGTCTGGACCCCGGATTTGAGGCGCGCGATGTTCGCGCCTGGATTGGCCACCCACTCAAGCGGATTGGTCAAGGACTGTACGCCGTCCGCGAGTTGCACAAGCCCCTTGCCGGCGCCGTAGAGGGATGTCCCGACCCCTTCCACAAGCCCGATCTGGTCGGAGGCAATCTGCCCTGCGACGCCGCCATTCTGACGCAACAAGGCGCGGCCTTCGTCGGCCTTGTGCTCGAGCTGTTGCTCTTTCGAATCGATCCACGAGCCGATCTGCTCTTTTTTTGCATCGGCGTCGCGGACGGCAGTTCCGACGACATTCGCACTCGCCTTGGCATCTTCGACCGCGGTATTCCAAGCATCGCCGGCAGCCTTATAGCCGTCCCCCGCGGCGTGCCCGGCGTCTTTGAAGAATCCGCCAACGTTGTCGAGAAATCCCACCGCGGTCTCTCCTTCATGCCGACGCTCGGGGTTTAGTCGCTTTCGTGACGAAAAGACGAAACCGGTTCAGTGATCTTTATCACATTCCGCTAGGGGCTGAGTGCGACGTGCAGTTGCTACCGCCAAGACGACCGACGACTACATCGACGCGGGCATGAGCACCGTCAGCGCAAGTCTGATGGCGGCCAGAGCCGGGATCCCGACGACCGCGGCGGCAGGTGCAGTCTGCTGCCTTTCTCCGCGCGAAGAGGAATGAGCACGTCTTCGTCGCACGTCATCCGCCATCGGTTCAAAAAAGTATCCAGCGCCCAGGCTGAAACGGTCGACGCTGCGTGATCTGCAGCACAAAATCCGTTTCGTTTCGTCGGCACAATGATCACAGCTAGGCCTCCAGCGTCGGCATGAAGCAGGCGCGGGAATTTCAAGTCGCCTTGTGCATCCTCGTGAACCCCAAGGCTTCGCCGATACGCTTGGGCGATATGGAAAGGTAGAGAAAAATGACAGTCGGGGCCGCTGGTACGTCCAATGACGCGAACGTTCGACCGCAAAACGACGGTGGCGTTTCGCCGAAGCAGGTCGAGGAATTCAAGGAGGCGGTCCGTTCGACCACCTCGAACGATGCATCAGGCACGCAGTCTGCAAAAGGCAGGCCTACTTCAGAGCATTCGCAGGATACGTCAAAGTCATTCGCCCTCATTCTTGCGACCCGGCCGCCGATCAACCTTGGCAACCCCACAGGCAAGCAGGGCGCTGCGCGGCCCCAGCCGCAAACGTCACGGAATACTTCGGCTTCCAGGAAGTTGAGGACCTCGGCGCTCGCATCGCGAACAATGAAGGACCGGTAACGGATGCGGATCGCGCGGAATGGATGCAGGCCCAACAAGAGCTGCAGCAATCGGTTACGGACTATGCAGGGGAGATAAGCAAGCTGCCTCCGGATTCACCCGATCGCGCGGCAGCCGTAGCAGAAATGACGCGACTGAGCGACAAGCTTACGGCCCAGGAGCTGCCGGTGCTTGCACGTTTCGATAAAGGATTTGGTGAGAGCTGGAATCATTTTCACGATAAAAAACCGGGATCCGAAGGAGCAGTGCTTCAAACCCGGATGAAGATGTACGGAATTACTGATGAACAAATGCAACGCTACATCGCTACCGGTCAGGAGCCGGATGGACTGAAGAAAGCAGCCAACGAAGCGAGGCGCAGTGGTGATTGGCCGGCACTCGGTGTCGTTCGCGCGAGCTATCAGATGCGGGCGGACTATCTTCGCGCAACTACCGGTCCCGATGATGCGGCAAGCCGCAAACAAGCGGATCAACTGGATGCTGCATCTGCAAGTCTGACGAACAATCGCAACGCAATCCATATGAACTGGGGCTCGGAAAAATATTCGAAGCTAAGTCAGAAATATCCGGATGACACGACCCGTCTGCCAAACGTTCAAAAGCAAATGGATGAAGCCAAGCAAGCGATTGCTTCTGTGCGCGCCCGTGTCGTTGATCAGGTCACGGCTCATCCCGAACGCTACGGTAAAAACAGCCCGACGCGCCAGCTCGCCGGCGATGCGCTCACGACCGAAGCGCGGATCTCGGGATCCGAAGCAAAAGCAAAAATGGCGCGCGAGGCAAAGGCAAACATTGAGTCCACGGCACAGCTCAACAAGACATTAAAGCCGGACCAGCCGCAGGTCGTACCTGCTCCAGCGAAATTGCATCCCGACTTGGTAGAAGGGGGCGTGGTGGATCAGAAGCGCAGTGAAGCGGTCAAGATCGATCCGAGTCTTGGTGATGTCGTCCATGGCGGCGATCGTGCGCTGCAATTCCATCGCGAGGCCATGGACACAAAGAAGCTGCGACTGAACATCAATGAGCAGCAAATAGCGCATCTCGATTCGAAGGGCCAGCAGCCTCCGGCTGAACTTGTGGCAAAGGCGAACACGCAAGTCGAAGAGATTTTCAAGAACACGCTGGAAACCAACGATCGGCTGACACGCCAGAAGCCGGCCAGCCTGAGCGTGAATCAAACACAACTCCTTGCCGAACTTGACGGCGATGCAACCACTTACGCCGCGAAAATATCCAGCACTGCTCATCAGAAAAGCCAGATTGAAATGGATTCGCGGCTGAAGGATCGGAGCCAGCAATCGATTCAAGGTCAACTGGACGATCTGGATAAGGCGCACGGTGATTTCGACAAAGCCAAGCGCGATCGAATTGAAACGGACGTTCAAACGAAGCGGGCTTTTGGCAAAATTTCTATGGAGGAGTATATCGAATTCCAGAAAGATCCGGCCGCGTACGCAAAAAAGCAGCCGGATTCCGAAGGGGAAGCGAAAATCCGTTCCATGCTTGATACGGCAAAAGCAGAAGGAGGCAAGATTCTAGCGGATGCGGAGAAGGAGTCAACGAAAGCAGCGCAGCTGCTCGAATACAGCAAGAAAATCGATGGTCTGGATGGATTGAACACGTCCCCTGATATGGCGACCGGTCTTGCAAAAGACGCGCTGGCGCGCAGCGAAGCGCACATGAAAGCGATTCCTAAGAGTGGACCTGAGCGGCTTTCGCGCCTGCAGGCAGCAGCAGATCATCAGTCCGCGGTGATCGGATTAAGCACTGTAATCCGTGACAATGCTGATGCACGAATCGCGAGTCACGCGCTGGGTCACCATGAAGTGGAAATTGCCTACGGAAATCAGCCGGCGCCAATGATCGATGATCCGGTCGGCAGAAGCGCAGAAAATCTTGCGAAGGTAACAGCGGAAGAGACCGAAACAAAACGAGGCGCGCTGAAAGATGCAAAGAATGCCGTTTCAGAAGCGGATCAAATTCGCAAGGATATCGGAACGGAGCTCGATAAGGCACAGGCAACATTGCCGAAAGCGGTTCAGGAGCAAAGAGCGGCAGACGTTCAGGCTTACAAGGACACGCTGGCGCTGCAGGAGGTTCGATCGCACGGAGTTGTTGCTCAACTCGGTGCTGATATTGATCCAAAAGCAGCGCGTGAACAGCTGGAGCAAGGCAGTCGCATCATCAGCGATGAGATGCCATACACGCACGTTTCGCGGATCAACAAGCAGCAAGCGGCGATGGAGCATTCCCGCAACGAGATCCGCGCGCAGGCGCTCGCCGATCATGGTGATGCAAGTCTCGTAGTTTCGCAGGGTGCGCAATTCACGGGCGGCGCTGAATATGGAATGCTTGTGATGGATGCGCTTGCGACTGCATACAAGAGTGCCGGCGATTTAAGAGAAACGCTGACGATTGATGGTGGAGGCGCCGCGGCGAATACTGCAAACAAGAAGCTTCATGAAGAACTGACGAAGCGAGCGGATGCAACGGTCAAGCACGCGCTGGAAATCGGCAAGAGTGTGGACAATTTGAAGCTCGCCGATTCCATCGACAACAAGCTTGCCAAGGATGTGGGTGAATTCAGCAAGCTGCAAGGCGAACTGGGCAAAGACGTGGAGAACCAGCGCGGAGACGCGTTCGGAATTTTCACCAATACTGTTGTGAGAATCCGCGGAGAAATTGATGGAGAGGGTGGCGACCTGAACAAGATTGGTCTGGAAGTAGGAAATGAGTATTTGCGATTGGGATCCTCGAAAGGGCGAGTGCAGGCTGCGGAACTGGCCAGGACTGCCCAGGCGCTACGCGATATGCACGCCGCCGGAATTCCGGATCATGTCGTCATCGCAGCTTTGCGCGATCCGCGATTTGCGGAACTTCATCCGAAGTTTTTCAATCAGGATACATTCGAACAAGCGAGAGCAGACAACAAAAAGATGTTCGATGAGATTTCCGGACAGATCAAAGGTCGATACGGCGTAAATCTCGTTGATGAAAAGTTCCTGGGAGCCGGATACGGCATTCGGGATACTCAATTGGGAAAAGTATTCGATAGCGCACGTTCGAACCGGACGGACAACATTGTCACGTATCTTGGCAACAAGAACACCGACCTGTTGAAGGAAGGAAAAGCGGAGCTCATGGAATATGCCGATAAGGCGAATCGTGACTGGCAGAAAGTCGCGCCATACGCGGCCGCAAGCCAGGTGGTGGATCAGGTTGTAATTACGATGGTTTCCGGCGCGGCGCTGGCTGGCGTTTTTGCGCGAGCCGCTTCGCTCACCCGGATTCCGCAAGCGTTTTCCGCGGCGCGGGGACTAGCGGCCGGGATGTCGGTTCCTGGGCGCCTCGCGGTGCTCGCGGGCGTGAATGCAGGCGAAGCAGGTCTCGGGATGTTGACCGGCGCGGCGATGGGCAAGGTCGGTGAAGGCATTTTCGGCGAGGGCACCACTGGCGCAAAGATGTTCGGTTACATCGGTGGGGGATTTCAGCTGAGCAATGCATCGACAGCAGCGATGCGTACCGGTCTGGGATTTCAGGCCGCCATGGGGTTGACCCTGGGAGGCGTTCCAATCGTCGCTCAACAACTCGGAGCGTCGCCAGAGCTTGCGGAAAAGATCGGAATGGCCAGTGGCATTTTCATGCCGACGGTTCTTGGCACGATGAAAAATCGCAACACGCTGGAACGCGCGGAGCACGTCATGGTGAACGAGTTTGGGCTCGATCCGAGGAAAGCGCGCGGTCTGGCGGGGGATCTGTTCCATGCGGAAAGCACTATGGATCCACGCTACGTGAAGGACGGCGCTTTCGATGTGGAAGGATTTACGCGTGAGCGCGGCGCAAAGCTTTTAGATCAGAAATTGCCGGGGTTGAACGAAAACGCCCGCACGCAGATTCTGGACAATGCGACTGTGGATGCCGCGCGGAGTCGGATCAGCATTGAGCCGCCGAAGAATGGAGGTGTTAGAGAGCAGGTTCAGTACATCGATGAATTTCACGGACGCCTGGAATCGGAGCTCGTGAAAATGGGGGTGAAATCGGACCGCGCACGTCAGTTGGCGCAGTCGGAAAAGACTGAGATGTACGATCAGGCGCTAGCTGCCACCAACGCGCGCGCGAAAGGAGAAGAAGGCCCACCTCATGGTGATGCCGATCCAAACAGTGCAACAGGAGCCGGCGCCGCGACGCGTCACAAGGTAGAAGAATTGATGCGCGGGACCAATCAGGATGTGCAGCTGTTGAATGGCAAGCCGTCGGACCTCCCATTAAAACTTGTCGCGATGGACAAGGCGAACGATAGAGCTTTGGTAAAATTTCCTGATGGATCGATGAGGCAAGTGAAAGCGAGTGAAGTCGTGTATGTGCATGACGGTCAAGCGCTGGGGAATTTGCCTCCTGCGGTTCAAAAGAATTTCGACAAGCGCTTCGGGGAATTAGGTGACGATCAGAAGCAGCAGTGGAACGGCATGGTGGAAGAAGCGCAGAAAAGAAGTCCGGAGCATGTTTCCGTATTGCGCAAGCTGCTGGCGGGTGGCGCAAGCATGGATGAAATTCGGGAAATACATCAACGCACGCTGAATTTGTCACATGAAGACATCGGTAGATATTTCTCACCCGGGAATTTGCCGCAACATTTGGAGAAGGCATGTGCCGCAGCTTGCATCCAGCAAGCGGGAGGAGTTTTCCATCCACAAAAAGGAGCCGAGCTTCGCGACCCGACAGTACAGAAGCAGGGACAGATCGATATCATGCAACGACAGGACAGGGGGTCGAAGCAGCGCACAGACGCAGCGTATCCGCTAGGGGCGCCACCTCTGCCCAACCAACCATGGGTGCCGGCACGCGAGAACCCGTATGGTGGTGGATATCCGAGGGAATTTGCAAATACCGTGAAGCAGCATCCGGATTATCAGAAGTTCGATGTACCGATGTCGTTGGATCGCAATTATTTGCCGCAGCACCTGGCAGAGATCGCTTCGAAAGGAACAGCATATGTGAATGGACAAGGGCCTAACGGTAAAAATGTTGTCTACGAACTCAACGGGACGCGCCCTGGTCCGAAGGGTGAGGGTGAGCAAGTTCTCGCTCGCTCGGCTGCTGATCCGAATGGAACGTGGTGGAACAAAAGCGATCTCGTCCCACACAAAGATGGAAACATTTATCTTCCCGATGGGACGATGTTGTCACATGTGGCGGTGCCAAAAAATCAGCAGTTGAAAGCTGCTGATGTTGGCGCTTCACTGGACTTGGATTCAAACATGCAGAATGAAATTCGCGCAGCAACCGGGAAAGGAATCCGTCGTCATAAAGTGCAGGATGGTGACGGAGCTCTGCGTGCCATCCACGATTCGGTCAAGGATATCGGAATTGCAGGTGCAGTCGTACAGTGGAAAAACGATACCGTGCAACATCAGCTCATTGTTAAAGGCGCACGCGATCTCGGCGGCGGCCAATACAGCTTTGATGTATTTGACCCCTGGACCGGCAGAACGCAAACCGTATCAGGTGAGCAATTGAAATCCCACTACACTACTGGTGTTGGAAAGAGCGAAGGAGAATTGAAGTACGTACAGCTGCCGGATGACATGACACTGGGAAAAACATCCCTCGTAGATAAAAGGGAAGCTCTGGCGCGCAACCAAATCGAAATACAAAAGTTACCGGAGCTCGCTACGATTGAAAAGGTAACGGATCCGGTGAGCCGAAGCGTTCAGACGCAAATGTTATTGCACAACGGGAGCGTGGATGAAATGAAATCCGTTCTTACCAGCAATTTTCCTGCGCTGCAAAATGCGGATGCACATGCGCTTCAGAGTCTGATCAATGTTTATCAGGCTAATCCTACGTTGGAAGCAAGAAGTGCGCTGATTGGGCTCATGCCTTTTCTGGGAAGATTGCCGGAAGGGGCGCGGAATCATGCCTTGGAACAGTTAAACAGTATGGTTCCTCAGGATCTGCAAAGGACAGCACGACGTCTGGCAGATTCACCAGCAGTATGGATGAACGCATACGATGATGCGGCGGGCATGCAATTCGCGCGGCAGATTTTCGGTGGCGACGTCCCAACAGGAAACAACCCGGGCAGTGGCGGCCCCACGCCTTCGAATACAATCGTAAAGTCGGCGCCTCCTGTCCAGAAGCAGTTGCCACCAGGCCCGACGCCGACGGGGACATCGCGAGACCTCTATGCCGAGGCAATGGAACGTCTCCCGGAAGCACAGAGACGTTTAGCCGCATCGAAGGCTCAGCGTGGAATCCCCGACCACATGTTGGGCATGGCCACTCCCGGTGGACCATCCTCGAGCACCCAACGACAAATGATTGATCTCTGGTTAGCCGAGGAAGAGCTCGGACTTGACGAAATGAAAATGCTGACGCGTATGCTAGTCGATGAACATCCGGTCCTGAACGATTTGATTGCAGCGCGGACCGCAGCTGTCGGCCCCGAGTTGCGCGCTCAACTGGACGGGATTATGCAGCGCTTCGCACAGGAAGCTGGCGTCTCGATCACGGTGGTCCCAGACGGCGCCGTGCAGGCCGTGCGCACGTCGGGCGATTTCGGCAGCATGCGTTCGAGGCCTGGCCATTATGAGATCGAGCAGTCAGTCTACAACGATGACGTCAGACTGCGAAAGGAACTCACACATCAGATAACCGCGTATTTTGGTTCTCGGATTTCGCCGCAAGATTGGCAAGATTGGCGGTCGCCAACCGTGGCAAACCGAAACGCAGCGGGATGGCTTGAACATCTCGTAGATCCAGAAGATCCAGACGACTGGTGACGTCGGCTGAGCTAAATCAAAGGTATGGTGCCCCGTGTGCGAAATATCAGATGGCCAGGGTGATCGCAACGTGTCGAATGGAGTGTCGGTGCCTCGCTGGATCCGGATCGACCGCAGCGCGTGGACGGTCTGCGGCACCCGCTCGCACTCCACCGAGCTCACGACCGGAACCGCGTCGGACATCCAGGCCGCCGCCTGATCCTTGGTGATTTGCTTGGAGAAATCGAAGGCCATTTCGGCTTGGGGATTCGTGATGTCCTGTTTCGTCGTGAGTTTTGCGCTGATCGATTCGCCCGGTTTCAAGCCGGTTGCGTCCTGGCCGAGAATGGGGTCGCGAGCACGGGCGTCCGCTGTTTTTGCATCGGTTACTGACGGCGAAGATCCTTTGCCGGGCGCCGCGGATCTCGAATCCTGCGTCGGCGCTTGTGATTTGGATCCCGCGGGTTTCAGCGCATTGAGCACCTGGTCTGTTGTTGAAACACCGCCTGCCTTGTAGGGATGGTGAGAAAGCCGGTAATGAAATTGCTGCGCGAGAGGATCGTGACTTTTTCTATCCTTGAGCCGTTCGTGCAGATCCTTTTTTTCGGCGTCCGGCAAGTTCGCGATCGCCTTTCGCAGCTCCGCCACCTTCGCATTTTCGTTCAAGTGAGGATTGTTCAGAATACCCATCATTTGATTGTCCACGGTCGGCGTTTTTGCACTTGAGAACTGCCATTTTCCTGATTGAGAGCGTTGGCGAATTTCGCGTGAGCCGAGCTATCGGCAGACTTTGAACCTGCAGCCAGACAAGGCGGCGGCCCTTACCAATGTCCAGCACTCGATCGTGGGCGCGAGGATGGATTTGTGCCGCTGATTTGCCCGACGTGTCAAATATCTCGGCATCGCTCGAAGCATCCTTGCCGGCGACTGCCGTGCTACTTTGCATGGGGTTGTTCTTGATATTTTGGTTGGGAGCGAGACCCGCGCCGGTCTCGCGGCTGTCTTTCCCGGTGATGATGGTAGGATGGCTTGCCAAGCCGTAGCTCGCGGGCCGCGCAGTCCGTCTTCGCTCCCGCTACGCCGGACACGCATCGCCCTTCGGGCGTGGCTGCGCCACGCGTAGCCCGCAGGGCGAAGCGTGGTGGGCCAGACCGTTATGAGCGGGAGGATAAAGGGTGCGAACGTTGATTTTCCTACGTTTTCGTTTCTGATTGATTGCGTTTGTTGTGTCTTGTTTAAGCCCTTTCTGGTGCGAAACTGGTGCGGCCCCTCTACGATTGAGTCGGCATCTGAAAATCTGCTCTGGCTGACCGCTTGTCAGCTTCCAATTTGGACCTCTCAACTACGAATCTGAGGGGCGGACGTTCGAATCGTTCGGGCGTGCCATTCAAACACTTCAAGAAAAATGGTTTTCGGCGCCGTTCTTGGAAGCAGCCCTGAACTAAAAATCCTGTTTAGTCTGGGGAAGTTTTCCATATGCCGTTGGATTTGGCTTCCAGGATAACGGGGGTCTTAAACATTCGTTCGATGTTTGCGTCGTCAGCGCTCATAACCTGAATGTAATAGGTTCAAATCCTGTCCCCGATTTGAACCCATCAATCGATGCCGTTGTGCAACTGATCCCTTCCGCCGCCGATCTCATCATGGTGCCCAACGCGCATCTGCATCGATCTTAGCCGCCAATCGTGTGCCTGCACTGTCCGTGTCTTGATGAGTCTGTGAAGATGCTATGAGGCGGACGAAGGCCCGCCGAAATCTTCCCGTACTCTCCTTCGTCCAGACTTTGCAATCGAGGGAGATTATCAAATGAACCAGACATCCTCCTGTGCGATTTCTACGAGCACTCTTCACTGCGCGTTGGAGCTGAGCAAGAACAGCTGGCTTTTGGCGATCCAGTTTCCGGATCGGGAGCAGCCGAGCCTCTATCCAATCGAAGGCGGAAACACGGAAAAGCTGATGGCAAAGCTTGCTGCAGCCCGGGACTGCTGGGCCAAGGTGAGCGGTTCGCCGCCAGCAATAACCGTCTGCTACGAAGTAGGCTATGACGCGTTCTGGCTGGCGCGGTTCCTTATGGGGCGCAGCATCGAGTGCCTTGTGATCGACCCGGGCAGCCTCCAAGTAAACCGGCGCGGGCGACGAGTTAAGACCGACCGAGTCGACGTCAAGATGCTGTTGCGTACGCTGATCGCCTGGTGCCGGGGCGAGCGACATGTTTGGTCGCTGGTGCGCATCCCAAGTATCGACGAGGAGGATTTGCGACGCTCGCACCGAGAGCGCGGCCGGCTGGTGCGCGAGCGTACAGCCCATATCAATCGGATCAAGGGACTACTGTTTGGCCAAGGTATTCGGGGCATCAACGTCAAATCCCAATACAAGACCTTGGCAGTCGACAATCTTGTGACCGGAGATGGTCATCGCTTGCCGCCCCGGCTCGCCTACGAGATTGCACGGGAAATCCAAAGGCTTGCCATGGTGCAGGAGCAGATTGCCAAGATCGAGCGCGAGCGTGACACGGCCCCGACCGGCTGCGAGGCGACCGAGCGCAAGCGTCATCTCCTGCTGCAACTGAAGAGCATTGGGCCGGCGATCTCAGCTTTGCTTTCGCGTGAAGTTTATTACCGCCAGTTCGCCAACCGGCGGCAGGTGGGAAGCTTTCTGGGCCTTGCCCCAAGCCCCTACAATAGCGGCGCGGAGGAGCGCTGCCAGGGGATCTCGAGAGCGGGCAGTGGCCACGTGCGGGCCATTATGATTGAGACCGCATGGCTGTGGATACGGCATCAGCCGAAGAGTGCACTCACCCGATGGTTCGTTGAGCGAACTGCAGGTCAAAGCACGCGCGTGCGGAAGATCATGATCGTCGCCGTTGCGCGCAAGCTCGCGATTGCCCTTTGGCGCTACGTCGAGCACGGCATGGTGCCACAGGGCGCGATCCTCAACCCACCAACGACGGGGAACGCAAGATGACAGGCTAACGGTTCCGACGCTCCTTTGGGTGGAGCGTTGGGCGGGTCGGATGCGTGGCTGGCGAAAACCATCGCAGATTTGGCCTCGCCAATCTGCCGTTGTGAAGATGAGCCCCATCCTTCTCGCGCGATCGTCCGTGCATGCAGCAGAGTGGCAAGCCGTAACGGAGCTGCCGGATATAAGGTGATGCGATCGTCGCACGAGCCCATGGACATCGGCGCTGGACCTGCTGAACGCGCTTCACATGGCGGGGAGCTACGGAAGTCGAGAGGTGTTTGATATCGGTCGGGTGCTCGCCGTATAGCCGCGTGTGCTCGATCTCTTGAGGACAAGCGCTGCGGGCGGCGAGAGCGATCCCGACGCGCCTGAGCCTGCCGTCGTGCTCAGGCCGGTCAAGGAGTGGCCTGGAAATTCGGCGCGCGTGGCACGGACAGCGCGACGGCCATCCTTGACCGGCCCTGCGCGCGACGGCGTTGAGATATTGGCGGGTCGGGACGAAAGGATGGGCTCTGCAGGGGGCCAAACAAAAGGATACGACCTCCGATCGAAGCCGTGCGGAAAGGCCTTGACAACTTCGCGCTCATATAAGGTTTTCGGATGCCGGCCCATGACGGCGGTGCCACGTACACCGGGGCCGGCCTACGAAAACCTCCAAAGGAGATGCTATGGGGCGGGCGTCGACGAGGATATTGCATCCGTCGACGTTGATGTGAACCGATGGAGAGCAACCCCATGCAGAAGTTGAACGACCTGAGCCGATCCCTCACGCCTCTCAAACCGGATGGCACGCTGATCGCCGTGATCGAGATGAGCCTTTCGA
>WNFG01003019.1_pt1 | contig 14054 bp, 10 predicted proteins | sample 5400431 | NCBI WGS metagenome assembly WNFG01 (sample SAMN13153346, study PRJNA577476) | soil metagenome | isolation source: 120 cm saprolite under Douglas fir tree site 2 hole 3 replicate 2 | place: USA:California | collected 2015-04-18
CTGGCGCTACAAGGGCGCCTACGTGATCCTCAATCAACTCAACGACATCTTCTCGCGGATGACCCATCCGTTTCTGCGTCCGTTCCGGCGCATTCTGCCGCCGCACAAGACCGCCGGCATCGACTGGTCGCCGCTGCTTCTCCTGCTGGCCATCTACATCATCCGCGGTGTGGCGGAGTACATTTTCAGGACGTGGATTTTCCGCGGTTAAGAAAGCCGGACATGAAGACGCTTCAGACGATTCTTTCCGGCCGCTTGATCCCGGTCGCGATGCTGTGCCTCCTACCGTTCGTGACGTCGAGCGCGCGAGCGGCGGACGCGGGGAAGCACAAGACGGTCGCCGCGAACAGCCCGATCGTTGCCGCCGACGATGGCACCGTGAAGGGCACGCTCTCGCTCGATGGAAAGGTCATCACGCTCCATCACATCTACGGGCGCAAACGTGAGTCGTGGCCGGCTGACGTGCAGGAATTGAGCGTCGATGGTATCGGCGATCTGTCCTGCGGAATCGTCGACGTGGTCATCACCAATCTGCCAGTTTCCGACGCGGTGCTGACGAGCATCCTGCAGAAAGAGTTTCACGGATCCGAGAAAATCCGAGGCGTCTGCCTGACGTTCGAAGGGTCGGGCAAGCACTCATTCGTTCATACCTTCCTGCTGGCATCGGGCGCGACCAAAGGCTTCGGGATCACGCAGTCGACGGGCGAGATCAAAGAGGAGCACGGCAGGGTCATCGGGGCCGTCAAATGCAAGAACGAGGAGAATCTCGAAGTCAGAGTGTTCGACGTCTCATTCGATACCGGAGTAAAGCTGGAATACACACAGACCGTGACCGCGGAGCCGATTCCGCCGGATCAATTCCTCGATGAATATCTACGAGTCATGCCCGGCAACTGGAACATCGAACGATGGGTGGAGTTGGGCTGCGCCTCGGCATCGGGGACCCTCTCGATCGTTGAGCGAAGCAGGCCGAACGAGTTTCGAGGCACGTTCCACCTGCAGGTCAGCTTCCCCGGCAAACCGGAGAACACCGTTGAAGAAGACGTCACCATCACCCGCAATGGAACGAAGGTCCATCTGGAGGGGGGCGAGGTTCGAGGCGCCGATTCGTCCTGGACCCGCGATGTATTGGACTTCGAGCTGAGAAAGGGCCTGTTGGTGGGCGGCGCTGCTACCGAGAGCGTCGTGCTCAAGAAGATTCAGTATCCGATGACGGTGAAGCCGTCGCCATAGGCAGGCTTGAGGTCGCAACTGTCGTCGTTGTTGATCGACGACGGCGACGCCGCGAGCGCGGTGCCGCAGAACACGGTCGAGGCGAGAAAGACGAGCAGTGTCTTCATGGGTTCGGATTGACGTTCGTCCCTGTGCACAGCGTGGTCGTGCCGTCTGTCAGCGTCGTCCCGGGCGGACAGACGAACACCCCGCCGGCAGGGCCGAGCGGCGGTTTCCCTGGCGCGGGTGAGCGCCAATAAATGCCTTCGAACAATTCATACGCCGCGGGCGAGCAGCCGTTGCCGAGCGGCGCGGCATCCAGCTCCGCGGTCATGCGGCTTCCCGCGACGGTGCCGAACATCGAGATCGTGACCCAGTTCTGGCTCGGCCGGGGACCGGCCGTGGTCGTCGAACCCGTCGGCGCGAGGTTCGCCTGCGACGAGTACCTGCGATCGCCGCCGTTGTTCAGATTCAGATACATCCAGCCGCCGGCATCGGTGCCGTAAAACGGCGGATAGACGTAGGAAGCCGATCGTGTGGCTGACGTTACGGAAAGATAAGGGTAGGAGTTGCAACCCTCCGGGCTACCTGGCGAGCAACCAAAGGCAAACGGGTTCTCGTGCTCGTCGAAGCGGACGATCTCGCCGGTGTCCATCGAGTCGTTGTTCACGTACGAAGCGCAGGACGCGCCGGAGACGTCATGCCCTTCCCGCCAGATCATGAAGTTCGTCGCCAACGCGCCAACGCCACCCTGGATGTAGCGGGCGGCAAAGCTCGAGGGCAGCGGCTGGCGGCGGTCGATCGTTCGCGTGAACGCGGGCGTGTAGCGGTCGTAGAACGTGTACGGCAGACTGGTAGCTACGTTGGAGCCCGCGCCTCCGCCTTCCGGTGTGGCGCGGATGTGGACCATCGGATTGCCAGCCGCGTCAAACACGCTCCGGAGTCCAGTACCGGCCGGGTTTGCGCCGATCTGCTGGTAGTCGCCGATCAACACGTTGTCGAAGAGAAGGTCGGTCGTGTAGTAGGCCGGATCGGTGGGCAGGAGGTTTGTGCAATTCGCGACGACGTCGATGGTCGCATAGCCGATGGCGTTCGCATGGACGCCGCCGGCGGTGCTGCACGCTTTGACCGCGCCGCCGGGGTTGAAGACGCCTGTGGTCAACGAGCTGCGTAACGCCGAGATGAGGCTTAGAGGCAGCAACGCCGGATTGCCGGCGCAGTCGAGCGTCGTTCGCAGATTGCCGCCCGCGGCCGACAGCACGCCCGGCGTCGTTGCGGGCGTGGTACCGCTCGGCGGTGCCACGGTGCCTCGGACGATGACGTCGTAGAGGTTGATGCCCTGCACGTCGTAGCCGGTGAGGAACAGGTTGAAGGTGAGCACAGGATAGCCCCAGTCAGTCCAGAGCGTGACGTGCGCGATCTGCGGATAACGCGTGACGTTCGTGATGGTGAACAGGGTCGTCTGACCTGGCACATTCGGGTTGGGGTCGACCTCGAAGTACGGCAGCAACAGCGTGGCCGCGGGACCGACCTTGACATCACAACTGTCGTCGTTGTTGATCGACGGCGGCGACGCCGCCGATGCCGCGGTGCAGAGGAAAAGCGAGGCGACCAGTAACCGTGCCGTCTTCATGGATTCGGGTTGACGTTTGTCCCGGTGCACAGAGTGGTCGTGCCGTTCGTGAGCGTCGTCCCTGGCGGACAGACGAAGACGCCGCCGGCGGGACCGATCGGTACGTCGGTGTTGATGGGTGGCCCGTTGAAGACGTGGCTGAACGCACTCTGGAAGGCCGCCGGCGTGCAGCCGTTTCCGAGAGGCGCGGCATCGTATTCGGCGGTCATTCGGTTGCCACCGACCGTGCCGAACATCGTCACGGTCACCCAGTTCTGGCTGGGGCGGGGGCCTGCAGTCGTCGTTGCCCCGATTGGTGCAAGGCTGGTCCGGGCATTCGTCGGCCCGGCGTCGCCCGTCACCGAATACGTCGTGCTGCCTCCATTATTGAGATTCAGGTAGAGCCAGCCGCCGACGTCGGGCCCGAACAGGTTCGGATACGTGTCACTACGAGATGAAAACGACGATGACGACGGAAGGGCCGGCGCGCAGAAAGCGTCTGCGAACTCGCATATGCGGGTAACGGATGCATTCTCGTGCTCGTCGAAGCGGATGACCTCGGCGATGGGTATGGCGGAGTTCTCAACGTACGTCGCGCACTTTCGTCCTTCCGTTCCTTCGCGCCAGACGGTGAGGTTCGTGGCAAAATTCGATGGCCCTCCCTGGATATAGCGGGCGGCAAACGTCGACGGAAGCGGCTGGCGGCGATCCATCGTTCGCGTCGCCGGCAGCGTGTACCGGTCGTAGAAGGTGTAGGGCAGACCTGTGGCCACGTTCGAGCCTGCGCCGCCACCTTCGGGCACCGCGCGGATATGCACCATCGGGTTGCCGGCCGCGTCTAACACGCTGGGGAAGCCGGTGCCGGACGGGCTTGCACCGAGTTGCTGGTAGTCGCCGAGCAGCACGTTGTCAAAGAGGAGATCGGCCGTGTAGTAGAGCGGGTCGAGCGGTGTACGGTCGGTACAGCTCGCGACAAGGTCGATCGTCGCGTAGCCGATCGCGTCGAAGTGGACACGGCCCGTGGTGCTGCACCCGGTGACTCCGCCGCCGGGGTTGAAGACGCCGATTCTGAACGCCCAGCGCACGGCCGCCAGGATGGACGCCGGCAGGGTTCCCGGAGAGTTGGCACAATCGGCAGCGGAGCGAATGTTCGGGTTTGTGCTCACTGACAGCGAGCCTGGTGTCGTTGCGGACGTGGTGCCGCTCGGCGGCGCGATGGTGCCGCGGATCAGGATGTCGGCCAGATTGATGGCCTGGACGTCATAGCCGGTGAGGAAGACGTTGAACGTCAGCACCGGAAAGGCCCAGTCGGTCCAGAGGGTGACGTGCGCGATCTGCGGATAGCGCGAGACGTTCGTGATCGTGAACAGCGTCGTCCGTCCCGATGTGCCGTCGGTGTCGACTTCGAAGTACGGCAGCAGCAGCGTGACTGCGGGACCGACCTTCACATCGCAACTGTCGTCGTTGTTGATCGACGATGGCACAGCGGCCGATGCGGCGGCGCAGAGGAGAATTGAGGCGACGAGCCACAGCGTGGTTTTCATGGATTCGGATTGACGTTCGTGCCGGTGCATAACGCGGTCGTTCCATTCGTGAGCGTCGTGCCGGGCGGACAGACGAAGACGCCGCCTGTGGGTCCGATGGGGATCGGGCCCTGGTCCGCGGTGGAGATTGACGCGGCTGGTGAGCAGCCGTTACCGAGCGTTGCGGCGTCGAATTCCGCGGTCATCCGGCTGCCGCCGGCGTTGCCGAACATTGTCGCGGTCACCCAGTTCTGGCTGGCGCGTGGTACGCCGAACACAGTCCGGGCCGAGGTGCTCAATCCGGTCGCGTGGTTCGTGACGGAGTAGCGGGAAGAGCCGCCGTTATTGAGGTTGAGATAGAGCCAACCGCCCACATCCGTTCCCCCGAGGCTCGGATAGACACCGCCTTGGGTGTTCGTCGAGGACGCCGCCGACAGCGTAACAATACACGAGTGAGAAGGTACCTGGGTAACACACGAATCGACTACAAACGGATTCTCGTGCTCGTCGAAGCGAACGAACTCGCCGATGGACATATCAGCGTTGTTGACGTAGGAGGCACACGACGAGCCGGATCCGTTGAGGCCTTCCCGCCAGATCGTGAGGTTCGTCGCAAACGCGTTGACGCCACCCTGGATGTAGCGGGCGGCAAAGGTGGACGGCAGCGGCTGACGACGATCGATCGTCCGTGTCGCCGCGGGCGTGTAGCGGTCGTAAAACGTGTAGGGAAGCCCAGTCGTCACGTTCGACCCTGCGCCCCCACCCTCGGGTACTGCCCGGATGTGCGCCATCGGGTTGCCAGCCGCATCAAACGTGCTCCGGAGTCCAGTGTCCGCCGGGTTTGCGCCGAGCTGCTGATAGTCGCCGATCAAGACATTGTCGAAGAGCAGGTCGGTCGTGTAGTAGGCCGGATCGTTCGGCAGGAGGTTCGTGCAATTCGCCACGACGTCGATGGTGGCGTAGCCGATGGCGTTTGCATGGACGCCGCCGGCGGTGGAGCATGATGCGGCTCCGCCGCCAGGGATGAATACGCCGGTGGTCAGCGAGAAGCGTATCGCGGTGAGGATGCTGGCCGGAATCAACGACGGATTGCTGGCGCAGTCGAGCGTGGGTCGCAGATTGCCTCCCGCGGCTGACAGCGCGCCCGGTGTCGTGGCGGGCGTGGTTCCGCTCGGCGGCGCGATGAGGCCTCGCACGATGACGTCGTAGAGATTGATGGCCTGCACGTCGTACCCGGTCAGGAAGAGGTTGAAGCTGAGCACCGGAAAGGCCCAGTCGGTCCACAGCGTGACGTGCGCGATCTGCGGGTAGCGGGTGACGTTTGTGATGGTGAACAGCGTCGTCTGGCCCGGTACATTCGGGTTCGTGTCGACCTCGAAGTACGGCAGCAACAGCGTGGCGGCGGGGCCGACCTTCACATCGCAACTGTCGTCGTTGTTGATCGACGATGGCATAGCGGCCGATGCCGCGGCGCAAAGGAGGAGCGAGGTGACCAGTAACAGCGCGGTTTTCATGGATTCGGATTGACGTTCGTGCCGGTGCATAACGTTGTCGTGCCGTTCGTGAGCGTCGTTCCGGGCGGACAGACGAAAACGCCGGGTCCGATCGGGGGACCCGGCAAGAACGAGATCAACCCGTTGATGGGCGCGGCCGGCGTGCAGCCATTTCCGAGCGGTGCGGCATCGAATTCCGCGGTCATCCGGCTACCGCCGGCGTTGCCGAACATCGTTGCAGTTACCCAGTTCTGGCTGGCGCGCGGAGTGCCGAACACGGTCGGGGCCGAGGTGGTCGTTCCGCCCGCGTGGTTCGTGACCGAGTAGACCTGTCCCCCACCGTTGTTGAGGTTCAGGTACATCCAACCGCCAACGTCCGTTCCGACGATGGATGGATACGTGGAGCTGGCGGTGTTCGTCGAGGAGGCTGCTGCAGGAGTGGGAACTGGAGAACGGCAGGGCGTACAGGTCGTGTCGATGAAGAATGTGGTCGGGTTCTCGTGCTCGTCGAAGCGAATGAACTCGGCGATGGCAATGGAGGCGCTGTTGACGTACGAAGCGCACGACGCGCCGGCTCCGGTCAGGCCTTCCCGCCAGATCGTGAGGTTCGTTGCAAACGCGCCGGTGCCACCCTGGATGAAACGGGCGGCAAAGGTCGAGGGCAGCGGCTGACGGCGGTCGATGGTGCGTGTCGTAAATGGTGTGTAGCGGTCGTAGAACGTGTAGGGGAGCCCGGTCGGTACATTCGCCCCCGCACCACCGCCCTCGGGGACCGCGCGGATGTGCACCATCGGATTGCCGGCCGCGTCGAACGCGATTGCGGGGCCGGTGCCGGCCGCGCTTCCGCCGAGCTGCTGGTAATCACCGATCAGCACATTGTCGAAAAGCAGATCGGTAAGGTAGTAGGTCGGATCGGACGGCAGGAGGTTCGTGCAATTCGCCACGACGTCGATGGTGGCGTAACCGATGGCGTTCGCATGCACGCCGCCAGCGGTGGTGCACGCTCTGACTGTGCCTCCGGGGTTGGATACGCCGGTGGTCAGCGCGGTGCGCACGGCGGTGATGATGCTTGCCGGCAGCAACGCCGGATTGCTGGCGCAGTCGATCGTCGATCGCAGATTGCCGCCCGCGGCCGACAGCGCGCCCGGCGTCGTGGCGGGCGTGGTGCCGCTCGGCGGCGCGATGACGCCGCGCACGATGACGTCGTAGAGGTTGATGGCCTGCACGTCGTAGCCGGTCAGAAACAGGTTGAAGCTGAGCACCGGAAAGGCCCAATCGGTCCAGAGGGTGACGTGCGCGATCTGCGGGTAGCGCGTGACGTTCGTGATCGTGAAGAGCGTCGTCCGGCCCGGCACAGTCGGATTCAGGTCGACTTCGAAGTACGGCAGCAGCAGCGTGGCCGCGGGACCGACCTTCACATCGCAACTGTCGTCGTTGTTGATCGACGACGGCACCGCTGCCGTTGCAGCGATGCAGAGGAGGAGCGAGGCGACCAAACACAGCGCGGTTTTCATGGGTTTGGATTGACGTTCGTACCGGTGCATAACGCGGTTGTCCCGTTTGTGAGTGTGGTGCCGGGAGGGCAGACGAAGACGCCGCCTGTGGAACCGATCGCCGGCAGGCCATTGCGCGTATCGGAGTACAACGCCACCGCGGGTGAGCATCCGTTGCCGAGCGATGGCGCGTCGAGCTCCGCGGTCATACGGCTTGTTCCGACGTTGCCGAACATCGATACCGAGATCCAGTTCTGACTCGCGCGGGGAGTGCCAAATAGTGTCGAGGCAGGCCCGAGTGCGATCGTTCCGCTTGCATGACCGCCGACCGAGTAGCTGGGCGAACCCCCGTTGTTCAGATTCAAATACAGCCAGCCGCCAACATCAGGGCTGGCTAGCGGGGGATACGCGCTTGAGGACGATGATGTGGCCGACGTTACAGGCAGAGTAGGTCCGAATCCGCAGGGCGGACCGACGATGCTATGGCAAAGCAAGACAGCATTTTCATGTTCATCGAAGCGGACGATGTCGACGATGTAGAGAGCAGCATTATTTATGTTCGCAGCGCAGGACGCGCCTGTTCCGGTGTACCCCTCGCGCCAGATCGTCAGATTCGTAGCAAAACCGGATGGGCCGCCTTGGATGAAGCGTGCAGCGAACGTCGAAGGCAAGGGTTGGCGGCGGTCGATCGTCCTGGTCGCCGATGGCGTATAGCGGTCGTAAAAGGTGTACGGCAGCGAGGTGCCGGCGTTCGATCCTGCGCCACCGCCCTCTGGCACCGCGCGAATGTGGACCATCGGGTTACCGGAGGCATCGAACGCGCTGAGGGATGTGCCTGCGGGGTTCGCCCCAATCTGCTGATAGTCGCCGATCAGCACGTTGTCGAAGAGCAGATCGCTCGTGTAGTAGAGCGGGTCGAGCGGCATGCGGTCGGTGCAGCTCGCAACGACGTCAATGGTCGCGTAGCCGATAGCGTTCGCATGGTTGCCGCCCATGGTGGAGCAGGGTATGGCGCCCGGACGTGGGATAAGGCCCGCGGTGAGTGCTCCGCGCACGTCCGCGATGATGCTTGCTGGCAAGACCGCGGCATTCGAGGCGCAGGCGAGCGGCGTCCGCAGATTGCCGTCCGAGGGCGATGACGACGCGCCTGGCGTGGTGGCGGAGGTTGTGCCGCTCGGCGGTGCGATGGTGCCGCGGATCAGGACGTCCGCAAGGTTGATGGCTTGAACGTCGTAGCCGGTGAGAAACAGGTTGAACGTCAGCACTGGGTAGGCCCAATCGCTCCAGAGCGTGACGTGCGCGATCTGGGGGTAGCGCGTGACGTTGGTGATCGTGAAGAGGGTCGTCCGTCCCGAGGTACCGTTCACGTCGACCTCGAAGTACGGCAGAAGCAGCGTGGCCGCGGGACCGACCTTCACATCGCAACTGTCGTCGTTGTTGATCGACGACGGCACCGCTGCCGTTGCAGCGATGCAGAGGAGGAGCGAGGCGACGAGCCACTGTGCCGTTTTCATGGGATCGGATTGACGTTCGTGCCGGTGCACGGAGTGGTCGTGCCGTTCGTCATCGTCGTGTTCGGCGGGCAGACGAAAACGCCGCCGGCGGGAGCGATGGGCCGCATGACGCTCAGGAATGCGCCGGGCGAGCAGCCGTTGCCGAGCGAAGCGGCGTCGAATTCAGTCGACAGACGATTCGTGCCCACTTTTCCGAACATCGAGATCGTCACCCAGTTCTGGCTCGGCCGCGGCCCGGCCAGGGTCGTCCCGCCCGGGGGAGAGAGGTTTCCCCGTCTGTTCGTCGGCCCCGGTACGCCGCCCACGTCCGTCGTCACCGAATACTTTGGGGTGCCGCAGTTGCTGGCATTGAGATACAGCCAGCCGCCAACGTCAGTGCCACCGAGGGGTGGATATGTGAGGCTGGCCGTGTTCGTGGTGGATGTTGTGGGAAGTGTTGGGTAACCGGAGCACCCGAAGTAACCGAAGCAGGAGAGGGTGAAGGGGTTCTCGTGCTCGTCAAAACGGACAAACTCGCCGAAGGCCATGCTGGCGTTGTTGATATACGACGTGCATGACGACCCCGGTCCGTTGAACCCTTCGCGCCAGATGGTGAGGTTCGTTGCAAACGCGTTCGTTCCGCCCTGGATGTAGCGCGCCGCGAAGGTCGACGGCAGCGGCTGGCGGCGGTCGAGTGTCCGTCTGGCCGCCGGCGTGTAGCGGTCGTAGAAGGTGTACGGCAGCGCGGTGCCGACGTTCGATCCTGCGCCGCCCCCTTCGGGCACCGCGCGGATGTGGACCATCGGGTTGCCGCCGGCATCGAACGAGCTTTGAAGTCCGGTACCGGCCGGGCTCGCGCCGAGCTGCTGGTAGTCGCCGAGCAGCACGTTGTCGAAGAGGAGATCGGTGGTGTAGTAAAGCGGATCGAGCGGGGTGCGGTCGGTGCAACTGGCGACGAGGTCGATCGTCGCGTAGCCGATGGCGTTCGCGTGAACGTTGCCCATGGTGCTGCACGAGGTGACTCCCCCGCCTGGGTTGAATACGCCGGTCCTCAACGCATTGCGCACCCCCGCGATGATGGACGCAGGCACCGTTCCCGGGGTGTTGGCGCAGTCGTCCGAGGAGCGGATGTTCGGGTTTGTACTTACCGAAAGCGCGCCCGGTTTCGTCGCCGAGCTGGTGCCGCTCGGCGGTGCGATCACGCCGCGGATCAGGACATCGGCCAGATTGATGGCCTGGATGTCATAGCCGGTGAGGAACACGTTGAACGTCAGCACCGGAAACGCCCAATCGGACCAGAGGGTGACGTGCGCGATCTGCGGATAGCGCGTGACGTTGGTGATGGTGAAGAGCGTCGTCTGTCCCGACGTCCCGCTGGTGTCGACTTCGAAATACGGCAGCAGCAGCGTCGCCGCGGGACCCACCTTGACGTCGCAACTGTCGTCGTTGTTGGTCGACGAGGGCACGGCCGCCAGGGCCGCGCCGCAGAGCAGCATGGAGAGGAGCAGGAGGCCTGTCGTCTTCATGGCGTTGGGTTCCCGTTCGTGCCTGTACAAAGGGTGGTCGTGCCGTTTGTGAGCGTCGTACCGGGCGGACAGACGAAGATGCCGCCGGCGGGAGCGATGGGCCGCATGGCACTCAGGAATGCGCCGGGTGAGCACCCGTTGCCCAGCGGCGCGGCATCGAATTCCGCGGTCATGCCATTCGGGCCTACTTTTCCGAACATCGTGACCGTCACCCAGTTCTGGCTCGGACGAGGCCCGTAGAGGGTCGTTCCTCCCGGGGGGGCGAGGCCTCCCGGCCGGTTCGTCGGCCCTTGTCCGCCGCCGATGTCGGTGGTCACCGAGTACTTTGTGGTGCCGCAGTTGCTGGCGTTGAGATACAGCCAGCCGCTGACGTCGGCACCGCTGAGGGGTGGATACGTATAGCTGGCTGTGTTCGTGGACGAAGTCGTCGGAAGGGTGGGGTAACCCGAGCAGCCAAAGTAACCGAAGCAGGAGAGCGTGTACGGGTTCTCGTGCTCGTCAAAACGGACAAACTCGCCGAAGGCCATGGATGAGTTGTTGATATACGACGCGCAGGACGCCCCCGCCGCGTTGAACCCTTCGCGCCAGATATGGAGGTTCGTCGCAAACGAATTGACGCCGCCCTGGATGTAGCGCGCCGCGAAGGTTGCGGGGAGAGGCTGGCGGCGATCGGCGGTCCGGTTGGCCGCCGGCGTGTAGCGGTCGTAGAACGTGTACGGCAACCCCGTCGCCACGATGCTGCCGGCGCCGCCTCCTTCCGGCACGGCGCGGATGTGCACCATCGGGTTGCCGGACGCGTCAAACGACGCTGCCGCCCCGGTGCCGGCGGGACTGGCGCCGAGCTGCTCATAGTCGCCGATGAGCACGTTGTCGAAGAGCAGATCGGTGGCGTAGTAATTCGGATCGGTGGGCAGGAGGTTCGTGCAATTCGCTACGACGTCGATGGTGGCGTAGCCGATGGCGTTTGCATGGACGCCGCCGGCGGTGCTGCATGAGCTGATTCCGCCGCCGGGGTTGTAGACGCCGGTGGTCAGCGAGCTGCGCACGGCGTTTGTGATGCTTGCCGGCAGCAGCGCCGGATTGCTGGCGCAGTCGAGCGCCGCCCGCAGATTGCCGCCCGCGGCCGACAGCGTCCCCGGCGTGGTACCGCTCGGCGGCGCCACGGTGCCGCGGACGATGACGTCGTAGAGGTTGATGGCCTGCACGTCGTATCCGGTCAGGAACAGGTTGAAGCTGAGCACCGGGAACGCCCAGTCGGTCCAGAGCGTCACGTGCGCGATCTGCGGATAGCGCGTTACATTCGTGATGGTGAAGAGGGTCGTCTGACCCGGTACTTTCGGGTTTGGATCGACCTCGAAGTACGGCAGCAGCAGCGTGGCCGCGGGACCGACCTTCAGATCACAACTGTCGTCGTTGTTGATCGACGATGGCACAGCCGCAAGGGCGGTGCCGCAGAGAATGAGCGAGGCGAACAGAAGGCCGGCGGTCTTCATGGGATCGGGTTCACGTTCGTGCCGGTGCACTGCGTGCTCGAGCCACTGGTGAGTGTCGTGCCGGGCGGACAGACGAAGACGCCGCCGGCGGGGCCGATCGGAACCATGGAGCTTGGGAACGCTGCGGGGGAGCAGCCGTTGCCGAGCGATGCGGCGTCGAACTCCGCGGTCATGTGACTCGTGCCGAGGTTGCCGAACATCGTCACCGTCACCCAGTTCTGGCTCGGACGGGGGCCGATGGTCGTCGTCGATCCCACCGGCGCGAGAGCTGTCCTGCCGTTCGTCGGTGCCGGCGCCCCGCCGATGTCCTTGGTTACGGAGTACGTCGTACTGCCGCCGTTGTCGAGGTTCAGGTAGAACCAGCCGCCGACGTCTGGAGTGGTTAACGCGGGGTAGAGGAAATCGGCCGATGAGAACGAAGAGGTTGCCGGGAGCATCGGGGGCGGAAAAAAGCAGGTGCAAAAGATGGGCGCTCCGAGGGTGAACGGATTCTCGTGCTCGTCGAAGCGGACGATCTCCGCCACGACCATCGCCCCCGACGCTTTGGCATCGGCGCAACTGCCGGCGCCGAACCCCTCGCGCCAGATGCTGAGATTCGTGCTGAACGCGGTCGGTCCTCCCTGGATGAATCGCGTTGCGTAGGTGGAGGGGAGCGGTTGGCGGCGATCGAGTGTCCGTCTGGCAACGGGCGTGTACCGGTCGTAGAAGGTGTACGGCAGCGCCGTGCCGACGTTCGATCCCGCACCTCCCCCCTCGGGCACAGCCCGGAGATGGACCATCGGATTGCCTCCGGCATCGAATGTAGTTGCCGGCAGGCCGGACGGATGCGGTCCGATCTGCTGGTAGTCGCCGATCAGGACGTTGTCGAAGAGAAGGTCGGTTGCGTAGTAGAGCGGATCGGACGGCGCCCGGGTCGTGCAGCTCGCCACCAGGTCGACGGTGGCGTAGCCGATGGCATGCGAATGGACGCCTCCGATCTGGCTGCACGAGCTCAGGGAGAACGTGCCCAGCGTGAGCGCGGTCCGGATCGCGGCGATGATGCTGGCCGGGAACGTTCCGGGATTGGTCCCGCAATCGAGTGGTGAGCGGAGGTTGGGATTGGTTCCCGCCGAAAGCTGGCCGGGCGTCGTCGCCGACGTGGTGCCGCTGGGCGGCGCCACGATGCCGCGTATCAGAACGTCGGCCAGGTTGATCGCCTGAACGTCGTAACCGGTGAGGTACTCGTTGAACGTCATCACCGGATACCCGTAGTCCGTCCAGAGCGTGACGTGCGCGATCTGGGGATAACGGACGACGTTCGTGACCGTGAAGAGTGTCGTCTGTCCCGTTTCGCCGCTCACGTCGACCTCGAAATAAGGCAGGAGGAGCGTGGCCGCCGGACCGACTTTCACGTCACAGGTATCGTCGTTGTTGGTTGTTGTGGGGGAGGCCGCAAAGGAGGAGGTGGCAAGGAGAAACAGGACCGGGAGCCATTTCATGGATGATCCCTCCGGGTCACACGTTATGCTCCACTGTCATAAAAGTCACGGTTATTTTTCTGTTTTGGTGTGAGATTGACAAAATCAATGGGATCGCAGCATGTCGGGGCGGTGCCTCTCCCAGGTCGTACGGTGCCTCTCCCAGCGCGCGCCGTGCCTCTTCCAGCGCGGACCGTGAATCGTCCAGCGCGGACCGTGAATCGTCCAGCGCGGACCGTGAATCGTCCAGCGCGGACCTTGAATCTGCTGGCGTACGTGGAAACACATCGAGCGTACGCGGAAACACATCGAGCGTACGCGGAAACACATCGAGCGTACGCGGAAACACATCGAGCGTACGTGGAAACACATCGAGCGTACGCGGAAACACGTCGAGCGTACGCGGAAACACATCGAGCGTACGTGGAAACGCACCGAGCGTACGCGGAAACACATCGAGCGGGAGCGGAAACACATCGAGCGGGAGCGGAAACGCACCGAGCGTACGCGGAAACGCACCGAGCGGGAGCGGAAACGCACCGAGCGTACGCGGAAACGCACTCGTCTCACGTTTTCGGCCTGCGTGACGTCGCGGCGTATACTCGATCAAAACTGTGCCGGGAGGGTGTCGATGCAAGGTCTTACGCCGCTCGATATTCAGAAACAGACGTTCGCGCGCGTGTTCAAGGGCTACAACGCCGATGAAGTGCGCGGATACCTTCATCTGATCGCCGAGGAGATGGAAGGGCTGG
>WNFG01003021.1_pt1 | contig 14053 bp, 12 predicted proteins | sample 5400431 | NCBI WGS metagenome assembly WNFG01 (sample SAMN13153346, study PRJNA577476) | soil metagenome | isolation source: 120 cm saprolite under Douglas fir tree site 2 hole 3 replicate 2 | place: USA:California | collected 2015-04-18
TTGGCCGGGATAGAGGACCGGGCCGGGCGCGCCGGGGATGAGTGGCGCACGGGTGAGCTGATCCAGAAGCCGCTCGAGACGGGCCTCGAAAGCGGAGGGCTCACCGAGGGCGCCGGGGTCGATCGCCATGAAGAATTGTCCGAGGTCGGGACGCCCCTCTTTCGAGAAGAGGCCGACGATGTCCAGGCCGAACGCGGCGCCGCCGAGGATTCCGGTCAAGACCTCGACGAGGAGTGCGAGGCCATACCCTTTGTAACCGCCACTCTCTTCCGTACCGCCCAGCGGCTGGAGCGCCCCTTTGAGGGCAACGTCCGGCGTCGTCGCCGGGGAACCGTCTGGCCCGATCGCCCAGCCGGTGGGAAGAGCCTCGCCTCGCCTGGCTGCGACTTCGATGCGGCCGCGCGAGACCGTGGACGTCGCCATGTCGAGGACGAGCGTGCCGTATCGGCCCGCGGGCGCGGCAAAGGCAATCGGGTTGGTGCCGAGCAGGCGAATCCGTGCCCGCGTCGGCGCCACCATCGGCGAGGAATTGGTCAGGCTGAGGCCGATCAATCCCTTTTGCGCCACCCGCATCGCGTACCAGCCGGCAATTCCAAAATGGTTCGCGTGGTGCACCACCGAGATCGCCGTCCCCGCTTCTCTGGCGCGTTCAATCGCGTCATCGGTCGCCACGCGTCCGGCGTGCTGCCCCCAGCCGTTGTTTGCGTCAAAACGCGCGAGCGCAGGCTTTCCCATCTCCTTCCTCGGGCGCGCGGCGGGGTCCAGAGATCCCGACTCGACGAGCTTGAGGTATTGGGGCAGCCGCGCCGTTCCATGCGAAGCGATACCGCGCAGGTCGGAGGCGAGGAGAACCTCGGCGACATCGGCCGCGACGTCGTCGGGCGTACCAACCCGGCGAATCAGGGCGTCGACCCAGTCCCGCAGACCTTCCGCGTCGATGACGAATCCGTGAACGGGGTCGGGGTAGTGGGGCATGGCGGAGAGAGTCTATCTCCCACCCTTGAGCGCCTGTTCGCGGATCGCGGAAATCGTCGTGATCGGCGTGATGACCTCCTCGGGAAGGCGCAGCTCCAGCAGCGCGGGCACGCCCGAACCCATCGCGCGCTCAAAGGCGGGAGCGAACTGCTCCGTGGTCTCGACGATCTCCCCGAACGCGCCGAACGAACGCGCATAGGCGGCGAAATCCGGATTCGTCAGCTTCGTGCCGTGCACCCGTCCCGGAAAGCTGCGTTCCTGCCACATCCGGATGGTGCCGTAGATGCCGTTGTTCACCAGCACGATGATCATTGGAAGGCGGTGGCGCATCGCCGTCGCCAGCTCCTGTCCGGTCATCAAGAAATCGCCGTCGCCGACGAAAGTCACGACGGTGCGATCGGGATGCAGCGACTTCGCCGCGATCGCGGCCGGCAGTCCGTAGCCCATTGCGCCGCTGGTCGGGGCCAGCTGGGACTTGAACCCCCGATAGCGGATGAAGCGGTGCACCCAGGCGGAGAAATTGCCCGCGCCATTGGCGAGGATCGCGTCGGCCGGCAATCGCTCCCGCAACCCCGCGAGAATCTCCGCCAGCTGCAGGGGACCCTGGACGTGCACCGGGGCGTTCCAGGCGACGTAGTCGGCGCGGGCTGCCGCGGTCTCGGCCGACCACGGCGGGCTCGCCGGGGGGTGCAGCTGAGCGAGGGCGGCGGCGATCTCCGGCATGCCCGATTGGATGGGCAGGTCGGCCGCATAGACGCGGCCAAGCTCCTCCGCGCCGGCGTGGACGTGCACCAACGTCTGCTTGGGAACCGGGATGTCGAACAGCGTGTATCCGCTGGTCGTCGCCTCGCCCAATCGGGGGCCGATCACCAGCGCGACGTCGGCTTCCTTGATGCGCCGAGCCAGCTTGGGGTTGATGCCGATGCCGACGTCCCCGACATATTGCGGATGATCGTTGTCGAACAGGTCCTGGAAGCGGAAGGCGCAAGCCACCGGCAACCGCCAGGCCTCCGCGAAGCGACGCACGTTGCTGCAGGCGTCGGCGGTCCAGCCGCTGCCGCCGAGGATGGCGATCGGCTGCCGGGCGCCGCGGAGGATGGTCGCCAGCCGCGCCATCTGCTCGGCAGACGGCGATGCCGCCACGCGATGATGGTGGGGAATGCCTGGAGCCTGCGTCTCTTCGGCGAGCATGTCCTCCGGCAGGGCAAGCACCACCGGACCGGGCCGGCCGGAGGTCGCGGTATGAAAGGCGCGGCTCAAGTACTCCGGGATGCGCTTCGAATCGTCGATCTGCGCCACCCACTTCGCCATCTGGCCGAACATGCGGCGATAGTCGATCTCCTGGAACGCCTCGCGATCCGCGAAGTCCCGCTGTATCTGGCCGATGAGGAGAATCAGCGGCGTGGAATCCTGGAATGCGGTGTGGATGCCGATCGAAGCGTTGGTCGCGCCCGGTCCCCGGCTGACCAGGGCGATTCCGGGCTGGCCGGTGAGCTTGCCGTAGGCATCGGCCATGTTCGAGGCGCCGCTCTCGTGCCTGCAGACGATCAGCTCCACCCGATCCCGCACGTCGTAGAGCGCGTCGATGACGGGGAGGTGGCTCTCGCCGGGAACGCAGAAGACGCGATCGACGCCCTGCCCGACCAGGGTCTGGACGAGAATCTGAGCGGCGCTCCCGGACAGCATCGATTGTCGCCCCATCGGCCAGGTCTCCGGCTACCGATACGCCTTCGCGTCGGCGGCGATCGCCGCAGCGTCGAATCGGTTCATCTCCTCAATCAATTCGTTGGTGACGAGATCGGTCGCCGGGACCTTCGCGCTGATCACCTTCCATTTGACGAGAAAGTCCTCGTAGGCGTCGAAATCCTTGATCGAGCTCTCGCCCCAGCGCTTGACCCCGCCCGCCTCGAGACGCCAATGCTCGGCGCGGGCAAGCAGCGTCTTGACGTCCTCCCGCAGCGCTTGCTCGTCGCTCTTTCCACTCGGCCTGGTCTGAGGATAGACCTCGTAGAGAATCTTCACCGCGGCCTCCGGATTGGCCATCGCGAAAACGGTGCCCATGGCGTAGCCCTTGCCCAGCGCCACCGCCTGGGCGCGGTCCTTCTGCAGCGTGCTTTGCAACGCCAGGAAGCCGTTCGACGGAAAGCGGGCGACCGGGCCGGAATCGAGCAGGCGCACGGGCACTCCCGCGCTGTCGATCAGAGCGTATTGCGTGTCGTAGAGCGAGAGCGCCGTCACCTGCCCGGCACGCAGCAGCGCCGCGGCTTGCGCGGCCTCGCCCACGACGACGATCTGCACGTCCTTCTCCGGGTCCAGACCGTTCATCGCCAGCAAGCCGCGAGCGACCGGAACGCCGCCCGACGCCATCGAGGCAACCCCGATCTTTTTCCCTTTCAGCTCCTTGATCGAGGCGATCGGGCTCTGTTTGGGCACCGCGATGCCATAGATGTTTCCCTGGTATGCCGTGTAGAAGATCTTCGCCTTCACCCCCTGCTGGAGCAGCACGGGAACCGGCTCGATCGACGGCAGTGAATAAGGCAGATCGCCGGTGGCGACCAGCTTCGCGCAATCCGTCGACCCCGGCACCGGAACGAGCTGCACCTTGATGCCCGCCGAGGAGTACCAGCCCTTCTTCGTCGCGATCGCGAACGGCGCGGCGGCGGAGGTGACGGTCTTGGCGCAGAACCCGACTCTGACCGTGGTTTCCGCCGCGCGTGCCACCGGGGTCTGCCACGCCAGCGCCGCGAGCGAGGCCAAAAGCATTGCGATCGTCGACTTCCTCATAGGGCACCTTTGATCGAAGCGGCGTTCGCCGCCGCCTTCTGCGAGGGATCCCAGAACAGCACCCGGCGGCGTACGGATACCAGGATCGCGTTGAGCGCAAGGCCCATCACGCCGAGAATGAAGAGAAGGGCGAATTCGCCCGCCACGTCCATGCTGAAGTTCCGGCTCTGGATCAGCATTCCCAGGCCCGCCTCGGCGCCGACGAACTCGCCGACGATCGCGCCCACCAGCGAGAAGACCATGGCCACCTCCAGCCCCGCCATGATGAACGGGAGCGCCGACGGCAAGCGCAACATCCTGAAAATCTGCAGCTCGCTGGCGGAGAGGGACTTCATCAGATCCACCCGGTCCTCGTCGGCCGAGCGAAGCCCGACCACGGTGTTCACCAGCAGGGGAAAGAAAGCGATCAGCGCCGCGCTCACCACCTTGGAGGTGATGCCCAGCCCAAACCAGATCACCACCAGCGGCGCGAGAGCCACCTTGGGCACCGACTGAAACATCACGATGAAGGGGTAGAGGTAATACTCGACCGATCGGCTGGCGGCGAGCGCGGTGCCAACCACGAATGCGATCACCGACCCGAGCGCGAAGCCGAGCAGCGTCTCGGCCAGGGTGATCCAGAAGTGCTCGAGGTAGATGCCGCTCACCGTGCCGCGATAGAGAGCGGCACCGACCTGCGAGGGCGGCGGGAGAATGAACGCCGGGATGCGCAGCAACCTCACCACGGCCTCCCACAACGCGAGGGCCGCGACCAGCAGCGCGATTCGTAGCGCCGGGTTGCGCGACTCCCTCATGCTTCCATTCCGTTCTTCGCGTTGAAGTGCGAGCGGATCCGGCTGACGATCCCGCCGAACTCCGGCACCGAGATGACGTCGAGACCCCGCGGACGGGGGATGCTGACCGGGATGTGTTCGGTGATCCGCCCGGGCCGGGGGGTCATGATCAGGACGCGGTCGGCGAGGAAGACCGCCTCGGCGATCGAGTGCGTGATGAACAAGATCGTTTCGCGCCGCTCGAGCCAGATCCGCTGCAATTCCAGATTCAGGCTCTCTCGAGTCATCGCGTCGAGCGCGCCGAAGGGCTCGTCCATCAGCAGCATCGCCGGGTTGTGGATCAACCCGCGGCTAAGCGCGACCCGCTGCTGCATGCCGCCGGAGAGCTCCCAGGGGTACCGGTGCTCGAAGCCTTGCAGGCCGACCACGGAGAGTAGCTCGAGGGCGCGCGAGCGGTTGGTCTTACGATCCAGCTTTTGCACGTCGACCGGGAGCAGCACGTTGTCGAGTACGGTGCGCCAGGGGAACAGGACCGGAGACTGGAAGACGACGCCGATGTCCCGCCGGGGGCCGGTGATCGAAACGCTGTGCAGCTTGACCTCGCCGCGCGTCGCTGGAACCAAGCCCGCGAGGATCTTCAAGAGGGTGGATTTTCCGCAACCGGAGGGCCCCACGATCGCCACGAACTCGCCTTCGGCGACACTGAACTCGATCTCATCGAGCGCGAGGACGGTCCCGCGCGGAGTTTGATACTCCTTGCGCAGTCCCTTGACCGCAATCACGTCGGCCGAATGCCCCATCGCGCCTCCCGTTCGGACGTTATCAAGGGTCGCCTCGAGCAGTTAGCGTTACTTTCCGTTTCAACAATGCGGGGCCGACGAGACGAGATAGTGTTTCGCCGGCGAGCACGGCAATCGCAGACGTTGAGACCAGGGCGAGAGCGGAACCGAGAAAGACGGCGGCCCGCGACTTGCCCTCGACCGCGAAAGCCAGGGTCGCGAGCTGGGTTTTGGACGGATCGGGCAGGTAATGGCCCGCGCAGGTGTCCTCAAAGACCCATGCCGATGCGAATCAAGGGCCGAGCCTTTTGCGCAGTGGAAAACAGTCATTCAGCACTTCGTAAACAAATCAGGATTTCTCAAGCGAGCGGGCAGCCAGCGAAAGACTTGCCTTGACTTCTCGCCCTCCTCCGACCTACGAGGTTTGTTGCCAGGGGGGAAGCCCGAGGGGGCGATCCAGTCTACTGGCTCTTTGTTTGAATCATTTAACGACACCATTGGAGGTCGTATGACGAGAGTTCTCACTGGCACAGTGGCCATTCTTGCACTTGCTTTGTTGTATCCGGCGACGAGTCGGGCAGGTGTGCAACGCACCATGAGGCTAGAGGCAATCAGCTTGGATCCGGATCAGGTAAGCAGCAGCACAAATGGGACCACGACAATCGATTGCAGCACCATCACCGATTGCCAAGCGGTACCCGTGGATCCTATTGAAGGCAATTTCAATCCTGCAATCGTTTTCAACATGCTTGCGGACGACACCGTCCACGTCGAGGCCGGAATCTGGATTCCCGATCAAGACTGCCCGGGGGATCCGCCCAATATCGCCAGCGGTGATCTGATGAGGCCGGCAGGGCTGTCCCGCATTCGAATTCTATTCACACCGCCCCTGGACGACGGCACCCCGCTCTCGATCATCTGGTCGCTCACCGCGTCCGACGGAGGGATGTGTCCGATAACCGCATGCCAGAACTACGCGGCCCTAGGCACTCCGCCGCCGGACCTCTGCCCAATCTAAACCGAACGAAGCAGCTAGCTTCCACTGAAGAGCCGCGGCGACGCGGCTCTTCGACTTTCGAGGCCCCGACCTACTTCGAGGCTGGCCCCTTTTTGAACTCGGCGAGATCGTGCTCGAGCTGCCCGAGCAAGCCTACCGCGGGACCCGCTTTCGCCGAGGCGGGCATCATCGCAATCGCCCGCTCCACTGCTTCGACCGCTTTCGCCGGATTCCCGGATCGAAAATGCGCCCAGGCGAGCGTATCCAGGTAGAGGGCATTCGGGTTCGGCGACGACTCGACCGCGCGGGAAGCGTATCGCAGCGCCCGCGCCGGATCCCGGAGCTCAGGCACATCGCAGGTCGCCAACCCCCAGGCATATTCATTGAAATCCTGCGCCGTCGCCTCGGGCCGCTCGGCGGTCTCTTTCAACATCGCCAGCCCCTCCTTCGCCGACGCCACCGCCTCCGACCGCCGCCCACTCTTGAGAAGAAGAGCAACGCGGCGAAGCAGCATGTAGGTCATGTCGGTCCGGAAGCGGACGTTTTTCGGATCCGCGGCGTTCAAGCCCCGCATGAGCTTCACCGCCACTTCGTAACTGGCGACGGCTCCCTCCGGATCGCCAAGCAAGGTGAGGGTATTGGCCTTTACCGCGTTCAGCATCGCCAGGGTCCGCTGCACCCCCGCATTGTTGGGGTCGCGCTCGAGAATCGACCTGTATTCCTTTTCGCCAGATCGAAAGCTCTCCTTGGCTTCGTCCAGCTTGCCGCTCAGGCGCAGGGCGTTTCCCAGCAACGTCATGTTGTTCGCCACCGCGATGCGCAGCTTGAGATCGTCCGGACTGCGCTCCAACACGGGCGTCACCAATTCGCCATACCGGCGGCAACTGTCGACGGCTCCCTGGGTGTCACCGGATGGCAAGAGGAAGTTGCACAGCCGGCCGATGGTCTCCGCGAGGTCCCGCTGCAACTCGGCGCGATCCGGGTGAAGCGCGATCAGCGCTTCGGTCATCGCAATCGATTGCCGGTCGTCGGCGATCGCTTCCGCCAGCCTGCCATCGGTGAACGCGCCGTCCCCCAACTTTCGCTGGCTGTAGGCCAGTCCGCGCCGGAACGAGTAGTTGTCCGGTTGCTTCAAGACCAGCGCCTGGCGGATCTGGTGGGCCTTTCCGTAGCTTGCCACGGCACCCTTCACGTCTCCCACGTTCGCGGTGATGCCCCCCTGCACATCGGCCACCCGATCGTACGCTGCCGCCAGCTCCTCTTGAAGCGCGCTGTCCCCTTCGGCTTCGGTCGCCAGCCCATCGAGGTACTCGAGCGCCTTGGCGACCACCAGCTTCCGGGCCGGCGTCGAGCCCGGCAAGGTCGCAATCGCGTCGTCGAACTCGAAGAGAAACGAGCTCGCCAGCCGACGCACGTCGTTGAAACGCCGCTCCGCCTTGACCCTCTGCGCCTCGGCTACGCGCCGCTGCCGCTGCGCGATCCGGGCCTGCCAGCCGGTGGCAATCATCCCGCCGATGAGCGACAGCGCGAGCAAGCCCACCGCGACCGCGCCGGCGGTGTGGCGCCTGAGGAATTTGCCCGCGCGGTAGCGAAGGGTGTCTTTGCGCGCGAGAACGGGCAGCCCTTCCAGGTATCGCCGCAGATCCTCCGAGAGCTGCTCGGCGGAGCCGTACCGGCGTTCGGGGTCCTTGCGAAGGGCTTTCAATACGATCGTGTCGAGATCGCCGGCGAGCTGCCGCCAGTGAATCTGGCCGGTGCTGGCGATGCCCTGCGACAGAAGCTCGGTGCTCTTCAGCGAAGCGTCCTGCGTTCGCTGCACGCTGGTGCTGGGTTTGGCGGGTTCTTCTTCGCAGATGATCCGCACCGCTTCGTTGTCGGGGCGCTGGGCGACCGCGTAGGGCCGGCGCCCGGCCAAGAGCTCGTAGAGCACGATCCCCAGCGAGTAGACGTCGGTGGCGGTGGTGATCCTCTCTCCGAGGACTTGCTCCGGACTGGCATAGTCCAAGGTGATCAGCTGGAGGCCGGCCCGGGTCTGAGGAATCACCGCATCGGCCACGAGGAGCTTGGCGACGCCAAAATCGAACAGATGGGGGACGCCGTCCGCGGACACCAGGATGTTGTTGGGCTTGATGTCCCGGTGGATGATCAAATTCTGATGCGCGAATTGCACCGCGGAGCAGAGGGTCCGAAACAGCTCGACCCTTTTCCCGATCGGCAGCGCGCGTGACGCGCAGTAGCGGTCGATTCGCTCCCCCTCGATGTAATCCATCACGAGATAGGGCAGCCCTTCCTCGGTGGTCCCTCCGTCGAGCAGGCGAACGATGTTCGGGTGCTGCAGGCTGGCGAGAATCTGCCGTTCCTGCCGGAAGCGCTCCATCATCTCGGTGCCATCGATGCTCGCCCGTGAGATCTTGACCGCCACCTTCTTGCGGTACGCGTCGTCGGCGCGGAAGGCGAGGTACACCTTGCCCATGCCTCCGCTTCCAATCTCCTCGATCAGCTCGTAGACGCCCAGGCGGCGGCCGATCCATGGCTTAGGGCTTTCAACCAAGAGTTCCTCCTCCCACCTGCTCGCCAACCGTCCGATCCTGCTCGTCGATCATCCAGATGCTCCTGTCATACACGCACGCGAATGCTTAGCCATTCGATGAACAAGCGAAAGTGAGAACTACATGGAAACGACACAGCAGATCGAGCTTAGAAAGTTGGCACAGTTGGACGTGGATGCGATCGAGCTCTACGAAGCCGCGATCCAGCGGATCTCCGTTCCGCTGTTGCGCGACAAGTTATCGGAGTTCAGAACGGATCACGAACAACATGTGGTGAACCTGAATGCGGAGCTGGTGAAAACGGGTGGAAAGGCCATCGAGGCCAAACCCGACTTGAAGGGCACGGTGCTTCGGGGCTTCACCGCCGTCACCAGCATGATGGGGGACCATGCTGCACTGCTGGCGATGACCGCGAACGAAGAGATCACCAATCGAAGCTATGAGAAAGCGCTCAAGATCGATTGGTCGTCATCTCAGCGAGAGCTGATCCAGCACAACTTCGATGACGAAAAGCGCCACCTGGCGTGGATCAAGATGGCGGCAAAAGAAAAGCCCTGGGAGCACGAGAGCCAGGCCTCGGTCCACTGAACGATTCGGCTTTAAGCCGCTTCGATCAGAGGTCGCGCTTGCCAAACAGGCGCAGCGAAAGGGCCAGGCTCGCCAGGCAGTACACGGCCGCATATCCGATCATCGCCGTGCTCGGCGTCGCCCCTCCGGCGAAGGGCGAAAAGCCGAGGGCCCCGACCAGCGGCGATTGCATCTCGAATGCCGCCCGGCGCCAGAGCGCCTCGCTGGGCATGACGATGCTCGCAATCACCCCGATGGTGGCGACGCGCTCGCTGTTGGTGACCAACGCGAACTGCTCAATCCAACCACCGAGAAAAGCCAGGCCGTGAAGTCCCAGCGCGATGATCCCGTTGCTCAGCGTCGAGAAGAGGGTTCCGAAGAGAAAGGTCACCGTGAGGAGGAGGACCCCTTCCAGCCACATCAGGCTCAGGCCCTGAAGCAGATGGCGCGGCGAGTAGCCGGTGATCCAGTGAGTCATCACCGCCAGACCGGTCACCATCAAAGTGAGAAAAATCGTCAGCATGCCGACGAAGCCGAGCCATTTGCCGATCAGAATCTGGTGCCGCCGCAGCGGCTTGGTGGCAATCGCCTGGATCGTGCCCGAGGCGATCTCTCCGGAGAGGGTGTCCACCGAGGTGAGCACGGTCATCGCGAGGACGAGAAAGTTGAGGACGTAGAGCCCGACCAGGAATTGGGTGTTCATGATCTGCTTTCGCAGCAGTGGCGTGACCTTCGGGCCAAAGGTCTGGTAGTGCTGGGCGATTCCAAACAAGGCGAGAAATGCCAGCCCGACGAGCAGAGCCATCCAGAGAAGCTTCTTGCGCGCCGCCTCCTTGAAGGTGAGCCCGGCAAGCGTCCAGATGGCCATCTAAAGGCCCCCGTCTTCGCCGACGACTTGAAGGAAGCGCTGCTCGAGGGAAGGCCGCTGCGGCGTGGCCTCGTAGACGTCCACGCCCCGCCCGATCAGATAGCGGAGGAGATGCGGCACAACGTCGGCGCTGGTCACGGTCATCGAGATGCGTTCGCCCTCAACGACGATCGAGGTGCCCCACTGGGCCAGTCCAGAGGCGATCTCCGGCGCGATGTTGCGCGCTCGGAGGTTGACCGTCGTCTCCCCCTCGAAGCCGGAGTTGATTTGCCTCGTCTCCAGAACCTGACCGTGCTTGATGAACGCGACCCGATCGCAGGTGATCTCCACCTCGCTGAGCAGATGGGAGTTCAAGAACACCGTCGTCCCGCGCTCCCGCTGGGACTTGATGATGTCGCGCACCATCCGCCGCCCGATCGGGTCCAGACCCGACGTCGGCTCATCGAGGAAGATCAGCTCGGGCTCGTTGAGCAGGGCTTGAGCCAGGCCGATCCGCTGGAGCATTCCTTTCGAAAAATCGCGCAGCCGCTTGTCGCGGTGTGCCGTCAACCCGACCAGATCGAGCAGCTCCGGGATGCGCCGTCGTAATGTGTGGCGCGGGATTCGATACAGTCGGCCGTGAACGTGGAGCAGCTCCCGGGCGGTCAGCCAGCCGTAGAATTGAAAGTGCTCCGGCAGAAAACCTATCTTCGACCGCGTCTGCACATCTCCCGCGCGGCGGCCGAGCACCTCGGCGTCCCCGCTGGTCGGGGACACCAGCCCGAGGAGCATCTTGATCGAGGTGCTCTTCCCTGCCCCGTTCGGTCCGAGGAAGCCAAAGACCTCCCCGCGCGGGACCTCCAACGTCAGGCCCTCGACGGCCACGTGGTGGAGGAAGATCTTTCTGAGCCCTCGCGTGCGGATTGCGAGGTCGGCCGCCGGCATCGTGGTTCGCGTCTAGTTCAGCGATTCCGCCAGGGTCAAGGCATCCGCCGGATCGCCCCCGCCGAAGAGCGCGTAGACGATCCCGTTCTTGACCCAGAGCAGGGAATAACCGTGCCGGCTTCTTTCGCCGCGCGAGGCCCGCTCGATCAGCGTTGCCTGGACGCCGTCGACTTCGACCGTTCGATAGGTGGCCCCGATCGGAATGCCCAGCACCACCGTCGAGCCCCAGTCCACCGACTGGCTGAATCCGCGAGCCGCTTCAGCGCTCATCCCGCCCAGTTGGAGGGCAACCTCCGCCAGCTGCGAGAGGTCCAGCTCGGGCGGAACCGTCACCGTCGGGCTGGCAGCCTGGAGAAGCTCGATGCAGCCACCATCGCCGGCGGGGGCCTCGGAGGGGGATTCCCCGCGGTGGACGCAGGTCCCGTACTCGGCGATGACGATCTTCGGGATGTAGGCCGCGATCGTCGCTCCATCGAGCGCGTCGGGAAGCTTAAGATCTGAGCGGCCCGCTTCTTCGATGACCGATTGCAAGCGGTCGCGGTCGATGGTCGCGTGGAAGGATTGCTCACCCAATATCTTAAGTTGCGGCGAATCCGACCGGTTCCCGAGCAGCCTCACGGTGAATCCGACCGCCTCCGTCGCCAGATCGCGGCTGGCCATCACTTGCGGCTCGCCCGGTTTGACCGTCATCACCACATCGTCGGAGAGCAGCTGCGCGAAGGTCCTTCCCAGCCGGCGCCGTTCGGTCGGATTGCCCAGGGCCTCGAAGTCGAGCGGCACCGCGGTGATCTTCTGCACCCGGAGCATCGCCGCGAATCGCTGGGCCCAGCTGCGCGCCGGGGCAAAGGTGAGCAGCGCGACGATCAGGCACGCGGCGGCGAGCCCCCAGGTGGCCAGACCCCACCGCTTGCTGAAAAACGCCGTGGCCAGCGAGGGAGGTTGGTTACCCAGCGCCGCGCGCCTCGCCCGAAACTGGGCGATTGCCGCCCGGGTGTCCAGCGGGACGTCTCGCCCCGGCGGCGCCAGGGAGGAAAGTGCGGTGCGGACGCGCTCGGCCTCCACCGCCAACGCGTAGCATCTATCGCGGCACCGGGCGCAGGAGGTCCCGTGTTCCTCAACCTTGGCCAATTCTTCCCGGCTCAATTCGTCATCGAGCGCCGCGCGCAATACTTCATCCGTCAGACAGGCCATGGTCACTCCTCGCGTCCGTAGAGTCGAACGTACTGTTTTTGAAACTCAGCCTCGGCCCGGATAAGCATCGTCCCGACCGAGCTCGCTTTGATCTCCAGCGCTTGGGCCAGCTCGGCATAGGAAAGCCCGCTGGATCTCAAAATCAGGATTTGAGCCTGCCACCGCCTCAGCGAAGCCAAAACCGCGCGGACCCGGGCGCGCTTCTCGGCGCGCAACACGTCATCGAGGGGCGTCCCCGATAAGGCGGTGCGGTGGGCATGCTCTCCAGCGGCCAGCTCGTAAAACTCGCGTCTGACCTTGGCGCGAAGATCCTGGATGCCCAGGTTCGTCGCGGTGCGGTAGAGCCAGCCGCCGAAACGGCGATCGGTGCAGTCCATCGAATCCCGATAGGCCTTCCAGAAGACCTCGCTCGCCACCTCCTCGGCGCGGGCGCGATTGTCCAGGAGGCGAACCAGGACGGCGACGATGCGACCGTAAAAAGCGGAGAAGGCTTCGTCGTAGGCGTTGTCGTTGTGGGCACGCCTGGATCCCTCGAGGAGCTTGCGGGCATCGCTCATCGTGTAACCCAGACCTTCGGCTCCGTCCGCGCTCAAAGGGAACCTCCCTATTCTTCCTGCCACGGGTGCTCAACGCCGGCCACCGTGGGAATGTGACAACTTCGGCCGCTGGGCGTTATGGTCTAATCCACCAGTAAGGAGGTATCAGCATGTTTCGTCCTACCCTGCCCCGCTTTCGCGCCCTCCTCGGCGCAGCTCTTCTTCCGATCGCCTGGAGCGCTTGCGTCCACCAGGCCTCGCTCAAGCCGGATCCCGCGGCTCAGTCCCTTCCCGGTAGCCCCCTGACGGCCCTCGCCGAGGTTGGGGGGGTGCGCGTCCTCGCGACGGGAGAGGCGTTGAAAGCGCAAGACTCCCAGGCCTCCGATCAGCTGACGCCGATTGAGATCAAGGTCGAAAATCACAGCGGCCGGCCGCTGTGGATCTCGCACGAGGACTTTTCGCTCGACGGTGATGCCGGCGCCTCGTACGGCGCGATCGCGGCGACTCGGGAGAATGAGCGACTTGGCAAGACCCGGCTCAGCAGCTTGGCCCCCGACGCCCGTTATCAAAGGATGAATGTCTACGTTCCGGTAACGGCGGCCTGCGATCAGCAAAAGCTGGGGGACGCGCCGTATCTGGCGTACTCCTACGCCGGCCCCACGCCATCGGTCGGCTTGCAACCGTACATCCCCGACGCCTACGGTTCGGTCTGCCAGTCAAAAACTCCCCAGACTCTGGCCGATGCGCTCCCGGAAGGAACGCTTCCCGACGGCGCAACCACTTCCGGAACTGTCTATTTTCAAGGCCTGGCCAAACGGGAATCGACCGTCCGGCTCAACGTGAGTCTGGTCGATTCGAGCAACCGCCAGCCGATCGGCAAGGTGACGATTCCGCTCGCGGTAACCCGCTAGAGAGCTGAACAAGCTAAACCATCGAAGCGATCTGATACGGCGCGAAGCTTGGCCTCGGATGCAAATCGTGCGTGGCTTGCCCTCTCGGAATTTCGTTCCTCCCCCTCGAATCGCACTACCGCGAGGCCTCCCGGAAGTTTTTTTTGGCCGGCGTCGAGGTATGAAGGGCTTGCATTTCATAAAATCGTGACATGTGTCG
>WNFG01003026.1_pt1 | contig 14044 bp, 8 predicted proteins | sample 5400431 | NCBI WGS metagenome assembly WNFG01 (sample SAMN13153346, study PRJNA577476) | soil metagenome | isolation source: 120 cm saprolite under Douglas fir tree site 2 hole 3 replicate 2 | place: USA:California | collected 2015-04-18
TCGAGACCGCCGGCGGGGGCAAGTGTGTCGACGTAGATCGCCACTTTGCTCTGCACCGCGCGCACCCGCGCGATGACCCGAGTGAACACCGAGCAATCGAGTCTGGCGCACACCATGAATGCGCGCTGGTCGTTCAGTGCCGGAGGACCGGCTTGAACCGCCGGCCCTCTGGCGGGGGGGGGAGGAGCAGCCTTCGCCATATCATCGTGATTAGGAGCGAAACCCCAGGAACGCCGCTCCTCGCCGAGGCGCAAGAAGTCGTGAAACTGCAGGGCCGGAGACGACGTGGGTTCGCCAATACGTGGCGAAGGTTTCGGTGCCGGGAGAATCGTGTCGCCACCCAGCCGGAACGACCCCGATGTCCCGGGAACCCCGGTCGCGAATTGCGGCACCACGAGGTACTCGAGGGTCGCGGGCGTTCCGTTGGCCGGAAAGACCGTGCACCCGGAGTCGAGCGCCGGATCGATCGACCGGTAGGCCGCGACGGCCAACACCACGGAGTCCCCTTTCGCTGTACAAGGACGCAGGTGCGGCTCCGTACCGCTGCTACATGCCGCTATTCCCGCTGCCAACAGCCACAGCGGTTTCCGGGACATGCGGTTCATTCCTCTCCCTTTCCGTTACCGCACCGGTGCGCCGCAGAGCCCATTGGAAGCAGAGCGGCCCGGCGATCTGGTGCACACCGACCATGGCGACGAGCAGTGCTTGGAGCGACACGTTCGACTCGGGAAATGCGCGCCGCAGCAGCGCGGCGAGCGTGATGGCCAGCCCTCCTTGGGAGACCAGGCCCAGCCATCCGTACTGCGCGAAATCTCCTCCCGCCCAGCGAAATCCCCAACGCAAGGCGTTGATTCGTAAGCCGACTAGCAGCAACACCCACGGCCACATGTCGGCCAGCGCGTCGAGTCCAAGGTTGGTCCCGGCGAGCGCAAAAAATACGACATAGATCGGAACCGCGCATCGCTTGAGCTCGCTGCGGAGGCGCTCCCCCTCACGAGCATCGACGTTGCGCACGGTAACGCCGGCCGCGAGCGCAACGAGAACGGGATCGAGGTGAGCCAGCTGGACCGCCTGTGACACGATGAAAGCGGCGATCAACAACGCCCATTCCACATATCGCTCGCGCAGCACGCGGAGATATTGCGCCGCGGCGAGTCCCAATGCGGCGCCGCCGGCGAGCGAGCCGAACAGCAGGAGCAAACCGCGACCGGCGATTCCTGGTATGACCGCCCCGCCACTCGCGAGCGGCTGCGCGATGGCGAGGACGACGATCAACAGCAGCACGCCGGCGACGGCCTGCACGATCGTGAGATCCACCATCGTACTGGCAAGCGATCCCTCCGCGCCGACATCGGTGACGAGCGCGAAGGTCGTCGTGGGCGATACCATCGCCGCCATGGCTCCGAAGACGAGCGCGAGCGCGATGGCGTCGCGGAACGGCTGGTGGGCGGTCAGTGGGAACCACGGACTGATCGTGAGGACGACGAGCGCGACGACGGCGAACGGAATCGCCATTGCACCCGCCATCATTCGCAGCATCGTGACGCGGCGTTCCCCGCGTAGCGCGAGGGAGCGGACGTCGAGCTCGCAGCCGGCAGCCAACGCGATGAGCGACAACGCTCCAGTCGCAATCGGGCTGAGCGCCTGCACCTCGTCGGAGCGAATCAGCCCGAGCCAACCGGATCCGACCAGGAAACCGACGACGAGATAACCGACAATGCGTGGCACCCGCAGCCGGCTCCGCTGCGCGATCCCGCCGCCCAAATACGCGGCGAATAGCAGGAACCCGAGTGACAGCGTCGCGCGCGCTTCCACGGGAGCGAGGCCGCCCGCACGCGTGAACCGCTGGAGTACCGCCATGATGACGAACGTGAATGCAAGCAGCAGCCATTGCATGAGCGCCGAAAATACGGCATCTTCAGCGGCGGAACCATGCCGTTCGTTCACCTCCACACGCATAGCGAGTACTCTCTCCTCGACGGCGCGAACCGTATCCCCGACCTGCTCGACCGGGTGCAGGCGTTGGGGATGGATTCGTTGGCGATTACCGACCACGGCAATCTGCACGGCGCCTGGTCGTTCTACGCCGAAGCGAAGGCGCGCAACATCCGGCCGATTTTGGGCTTCGAGGCCTACCTCGCGTTCGGCAGCCGCCTCAGCCGCGAGAAGCCCGGCGCCGACACGCCACTCGGTTCCCCCTACTCCCATTTGGTGCTGCTCGCCAGGAACCGCATCGGCTATCAGAACCTGATCAAGCTGTCGTCGATCGGATTCCTCGAGGGCTATTACCGCCGGCCGCGCATCGATAAGGAAGTGTTGGAGCGCCATCGCGAGGGGATCGTCGCGCTGGCCGCGTGTCTCTCGGGTGAAATCGCGCTGTATCTCCGGCAGGGCAACTACGCAGCGGCCAAGACGAGCGCGGCGTGGTTCGCGCAGACGCTGGGCCCGGACGGCTTCTGGCTCGAGGTCCAGAATCACGGCCTGCCCGAGGAGAAGATCGTCACCGAAGGGATGTTCCGCCTCGCCGCGGAGCTGGGGCTGCCGGTCGCCGCGACCAACGACGCGCACTACTTAAAGAAGGAAGACGCCGAAGCGCACGATGTGCTGCTCGCGATCGGCACCGGGAAAGATCTCGATGACCCCAAGCGGTTCCGCTTCTTCGGCCAGGAGAGCTACGTCAAATCGGAGGCCGAGATGCGCGAGTTGTTCGGCAATCGGTCCGATGTCCTGGCGGAGACCGCGCGGATCGCGGAGCTGTGCGAGTTCGATTTCGAAAAGCGCTACTTCCTGCCGCAGTATCCGCGTCCCGCGGAGTTCGCGACCGATCAGGATCTGCTCGTCCACTTGGCGCGCCAGGGCGCGGTGGAGCGCTACGGCGACCCCCTGCCTGCCGCGGTCGAGCAGCGGCTCGAGTATGAGCTCGACGTCATCACGCGCACCGGGTACGCCGGCTACTTCCTGATCGTCTACGATCTCGTCAAGGCGGCTCGCGACCGCGGCATTCCGGTCGGCCCGGGACGCGGCTCCGCCGCGGGCTCGCTGATCGCATACGCGCTGCGCATTACTACCGTCGATCCGCTCAAGTTCGACTTGCTGTTCGAGCGGTTCCTCAATCCCGAACGCATCTCGATGCCCGACATCGATCTCGATTTCTGCTTCGAGCGGCGGGGTGAGGTCCTCGAGTACGCGCGCGAGCGCTACGGACGGGAGTCCGTGGGCCAGATCATCACGTTCGGCACGCTGAAGGCGCGCGCCGCCTTCCGGGACGTCGCCCGGACCCTGCGCGTCGAGATGGCCGACGTCGAGCGCTTGACCAAACTGATTCCATCGGGGCCGGCGTTCAGCATGACGTTGGCCGAGGCGAGCGACAAAGTTCCGGAGGTCCGATCCGCCGCCGCTCAGGACGAGCGCATTCGCAAAGTGCTCGACCTGGGGTCGCGCATCGAGGGACTGGCGCGGCACGCATCGGTACATGCGGCGGGCGTCGTAATCGCTCCCGGACCGCTCACCGATTACGTCCCAGTCTGCACGGCTCCGGATTCCAAGGGCGACGCCTCCTCCCCCGACGCGATCATCACGCAGTACGACATGGTGGGTCTCGAAGAAGTCGGCATGCTGAAGATCGACCTCCTCGGCCTCAAGACACTCACCGTGTTGCATGACGCCACGCGCATGGTCGCCGATCGGCACGGCGTCACGATCGACCTCGAACGCCCCGATCTCGACGATCCCAAAGTCTACGCGTTGCTGCGGTCGGGCCGGACGGCCGGGATCTTCCAGTTTGAATCGCCGCTGGCGACCGACTGCCTGCGCAACATGAAGTGCGATCGCTTCGACGATCTCGTCGCGACTAACGCGCTGCTCCGCCCCGGCCCGCTCGACACCGGGATGTATCTCGTCTTCATCAATCGCAAACTCGGCCGCGAGAAAGTGCGCTACCCGCATCCCGCGCTCGAAGAGATTCTCGCGCCGACGTACGGCGTGATCGTGTATCAAGAGCAGGTGATGCGGATCGCGAGCGCGCTGGCCGGCTACTCGCTCGCCGAAGCCGACGTGCTGCGCAAGGCGGTCGGTAAGAAGATCAAAGAGCTGATTCAGGAGGAGCTCAGCAACTTCGTGAAGCGCGCGATCGCGCGCGGCCACGAGAAACGCACCGTCGAAGAGATCGCCGCGCAGATCGAAACGTTCGGCCGCTACGGCTTCAACAAGTCGCACTCCGTCGCGTACTCGATTCTTTCGTATCAGACCGCGTGGTTCAAGACCTACTATCCCGCCGAGTTCATGGCGGCGTTGCTGTCGTCGGAAATCGGCAACACCGATCGGGTGGTGCAGTACATCAACGAGGCGCGCGAGCTCGGCCTCCAGGTGCTGGCGCCCGACGTCAACGAGTCGGGTTACAAGTTCACGGTCGTCGGCGACACCCGCATTCGTTTCGGACTCGGCGCCGTGCGCAACGTCGGTGAAGGCGCGATCGCCTCGATCATCGCGGGCCGTCGCGACGCGCCCTACCGTTCGCTGGTCGAGCTGTGCGACCGCGTGGATCTCCGCCTCTGCAACAAGCGGGTGATCGAATCGCTCATCGATGCGGGCGCATGCGATTCCCTGGACGGACATCGTGCCCAGCTCGTCGCCGCGTTGGATCACGCGTTTGGCGAGGCGCAGGTGCGCCAGCAGGAACGGACCTCCGGTCAGCACGCGCTGTTCGGCGAGCACACGCCCGCGGCGTCACCTCCGCAGACGTTGCCCGACGTCCCGCCCTGGACCGAGCACGAGCGGCTGGCACGGGAGAAAGCGGTGCTCGGCTTCTTCATTTCCGGCCACCCCCTCGCCAAATACCGCACGGAGGTGGAGCTTTTCGGGAATCGGACGACCGCGACACTGGGCACGTGGAGCGAGCAGAAGGTCTACGTTGCGGCGGTGATCACGGCCTTGAAGCGGCAGATCTCGAAAAAGAGCGGTGCCGAGTACGCGCGGCTGACGCTGGAAGACTTCACGGGAACGGCGGAGGCGTTGGTATTCCCGGAGGCGTGGGCCAAGCTGAACGGGGTGATTCAGGTGGACGGGGCCTATCTGCTCACGGGCGGCTACATCCCGCGCGATCGTGGTGAAGAGCAGGCGCCGTTCATTGTCGATTCGGCACGCAGCCTCGACGACCTGAAACCGAACGGCGCGATCGGCGTCGCACTGCGCTGGACTGCGAACACCCGGCCGGACCCCGAAACGGCCCGTGCGATTGCGGCGCTGTGCGCCGCGCATCCCGGTCCCACGCCTGTCTTTCTCGAGTGGAACGGCGCGAACGGATCGGGCAATGAAACCGTGCGGTTGCGCAGCCGCTCGTTCCGCGTGGACGCGGCCGACGATCTGTTGGCGGCATTGCGCGATATCGTCGGGGTTGATGGGGTGGCATTCGTTCGGGCATAGGAACCCGATTGGTTTCAGTAGGGGCGCTGCATGCTGCGCCCCTACTGAATTCATCACCAATAGGAATTGATGGCCATATACACATTGGATTTCGAAAAACCGCTGCTCGAGCTGGAGAAACAGATCGAGGAGCTGAAGCGTGTCGCGGGTGAGAATCCGGATGTGGCGAAGAACATCCGGCCGCTCGAAGACCAGCTCGCCGCGCTGCGTCTCGAGATCTATAAGAACCTGACGCCGATGCAGCGCGTGCAGGTCGCCCGTCATCCCCGCCGTCCCTACCCGCTCGACTACGTGAACACCGTCTTCACCGATTTCGTCGAGCTCCACGGCGACCGGCTCTATCGAGACGACCCGGCGATCGTGGGAGGGTGGGCGCGGCTCGATGGCACGAGCGTCATGGTTATCGGTCATCAAAAAGGCCGTGATACCAAGGAGAACCTGTATCGCAACTTCGGGATGGCGCATCCCGAGGGCTACCGCAAAGCGATGCGACTCATGCGTGTGGCCGCCAAGTTCGGCGCGCCCGTCATCACGCTCGTGGACACGCCTGGCGCCTACCCGGGACTCGGGGCGGAAGAACGCGGCCAGGCGGAAGCGATCGCCAGCAGTCTGATCGAGATGGCCTCGTTGCAGACGCCCATCATTACCGCCGTCATCGGCGAAGGCGGCTCGGGTGGCGCGCTGGCGGTCGGCCTCGCCGATCGAGTACTGATGCTCGAGAATTCCGTCTACTCCGTCATTTCTCCCGAGGGATGCGCCGCGATTCTCTGGAAGGACGCGAGCCAGCGGGAACGCGCCGCGGAAGCACTCAAGATCACCGCCCAGGACCTCCTGAAGCTCGGTGTGATCGACGAGATCGTGCCCGAGCCGCCGGGCGGGGCGCATTCGGACCCCGACGCGGCGGCCGCCTCCCTCGGCGACGCGCTGCAGCGCCATCTGGGGCAACTCCGGAGACTGAAGGTCGACAAACTCCTCAAACGTCGCGAAGAAAAGTACCTTTCCATGGGTGCGCTAACCGAGAAGTGATTTGACCCATGTCTTGGAAGTCCGGTTCAAAGGGAACCGGCGCGAATACTATACGTGGCCGTCCCAAGAATCCCCCTCACTCCGCGTCGATGACGCCGTCATCGTCGAAGTAGAGCGAGGGCAGGATTTCGGTATTGTCTCGGCGCTCGGGGACCTGGCCGAGAAGAAATGCAAACGCTGTGGGGCCTGCAACGAGGAAGCGAGCCCCCCCCCCGCCCCCTCCGCCCCGCCCGCACCTGTGCTTCAGGCCCTCGTGCGGCGCGCCACCGACGAGGACCGCAAGGTCGCTGCCGATCTCCGGTTGAACGAAGAAGAAGTACGCCGCACCGTGCGGGATCGCGTCCGCCAACACGACCTCCCAATGAAAGTGTCCGATGCCGAGTGGCAATGGGACAAGCGCAAGCTGACGATTTACTTCACCGCCGAGCAGCGCGTGGATTTTCGAGCACTGGTGCGCGATCTCGCGAGTCTGTTTCGCACGCGCATCGAGCTCCGCCAGATCGGCGCTCGCGACGAAGCGAAGCGCCTCGACGGCATCGGCCGCTGCGGGCGGCAGCTCTGTATCGCGAGCTGGCTGCCTGAGGGCCGCCCCGTGAGTCTGTCGCTCGCCAAGGCGCAGGGGTTGTCGCTCAACCCCGTTCAGATCTCGGGACCGTGCGGCCGGCTGCTGTGCTGCCTCCACTATGAGCACGACTTCTACGTGCAGCAGCGGAAGCGCTTCCCGAAAGAAGGAAAGGCGCTGAAGACGTCCGAAGGCATGGAGCAGGTCGTGGCCGTCGACATCTTTCGCGAGCGCGTCACCCTCCGCTCCGACGCCGGCAGCACCCGCGTCGTCTCTCTCGATCAGCTGCGCGTGTAGTGGGGGGGACGAAGTACTTCCTGACCACAGCCATCGACTACTCCAATGGCGATCCTCACCTGGGGCACGCCCTGGAGAAAGTCGGCGCGGACTGCATCGCCCGGTATCACCGATTGCGCGGCGACCAGGTGCACTTTCTGATGGGCATGGACGAGCACAGCCAGTCCGTGATTCAGGCGGCCGCGCGCGGGAACGTGTCGCCCCGCGAATGGGTGGACCGCATGGCGACGACCTTCGCGAATTACTGGCGCGCGCTCGAGTGCAGCAACGACGATTGGATTCGCACGACGGAGCCGCGGCACGTGCGCGGCGTCGTGGCCCTGCTCGAGCGCATCCGGCAGCGCCGCGCCGATGACTTGTACGTCGCGGATTACGAGGGGCTGTACTGTACCGGCTGCGAGGAGTTCAAGCAGCCGGCGCAGATCGTCAACGGCCATTGCATCGAGCATCCGACGCTCGAGCTCATCCGCACCAAAGAGCGGAATCATTTTTTCCGGCTGAGCGCGTACGGCCAGCGGTTGCTGCGTCTCATCGGCACGAACGAGCTCCGCGTCGAGCCGGCGATTCGCCGCAACGAAGTGGTGCGCCTCATCGAAGACGGATTGCAGGACGTCTCGATCTCGCGCCAGCGATTGCCCTGGGGCATTCCCTTCCCCGGTGACGCCGAGCAGACGGTCTACGTCTGGTTCGACGCGCTGATCAATTATTTGTCGGCGACCGGATTTCCCGAGCCCGGCTACGAGCGCCTCTGGCCCGCCGACCTCCACGTCGTCGGCAAGGGAATCACGCGTTTTCACTGCATCATCTGGCCGGCGATGTTGCTCGCTGCGGGCCTCGAGCTGCCGCGACTCGTGTGGGCGCACGGCTACGTGCAATGGGAAGGCACGAAGATGAGCAAGACCGCGGGCACCGCGGTGAGTTTGGGCGCCGCGATCGACCGCCATGGCGCCGATGCCCTGCGCTACTTCCTGTTGCGCGAGGTCGGCTTCGAGAATGACGGCAACTTCACCTGGGACCGGTTCGACGCCCGCTATACCGCCGATCTCGCGGACACGTTCGGCAATCTCGTCTCCCGTACGCTGTCGATGGTACAGAGCTACCGCGGCGGCATCGTTCCCGATCGCAGCGCAAGTGACACGCCGCTCGAGCGCGCGGCACAGGAGACCATCGCTGCGTACGCCCTCGCGATGGACAACCAGGATCTTCTGCGAGGCGCCGCGCTCTTCATCGAGCTCGCGTCGCGCGCCAACCGCTACGTCCAGGAGACGGCGCCGTGGAAGATCGCGAAAGAAAAGCGGGATGCGGAGCTCGACGCGATCCTCATCAGTCTCGTGCGCACGGTCGCGCGACTCGCGGTCCTCGCCGCGCCATTCATTCCCGCGAAGGCGCAAGAAACGTGGACCGCAGTGGGAGCCCCACGGCCACTCAGCGACGTGCGCCTGACGGATCTCGCGGATCTCTCGGTCGGCCGGCAGCGCGTTGCCAAGCCACCGCCACTATTTCCCAAGGACGACGCAGCTTAACCGCCTGCCGCAAAAAGCGTGACGGAGCGCACACCGTCCGATTTGACGGGTTCGTGCGCCAGGTCGTATGTTTGCATCCCCCTATGAAGAAGAAGCACGCAGAGCGTCGCTGGACCGTCATGGTCGTGCCTCACGGCTCGGGGGCATCACGTGCCGTCGAGGTTTCGCAGACGGTCCTCAAGGCGCTCGTCGGCCTCGGCGGCGTGATCGCGCTGCTGGTCCTCGTGCTCGGCGGCGCGGCGCTGTCGCGCGGCGTCAACGTCACGAAGAGCCGCGCGCTCGAGCGCGAGAATCAATTGCTCGCGAGCGAGATCCAGCGGCTGCGCGAGCGGCTCGTCGGGCTGCGTGACACGCTCAGCGTCTTCGGCGAGCGCGAACAGGCGCTGCGGTTGATGGCGGGACTCTCGCCCGTCGACAAGGACGTGCAGCAAGCCGGCATCGGCGGACCCACCGGTCAGTGGGCCGAGCGCGACAGTTTGTCGGCCGCCGGTCCGAACGGCGCGCAGGCGCTCGCGGTCCGCATGGACATGGATCAGCTGACGCGCCGCGCCAACATCCTCGTTCGCTCACTCAGCGAAGCGTACGATTCCGCATCGAGCCAGCGCGCGCGCTACGCGGCGATGCCGTCGATCATGCCGACCAAGGGTTGGTTGACGAGTGCCTTCGCTCGCGAGCGCGTCCATCCGATCCTGCACCTCGCGCGCCCGCATGAAGGCATCGACGTCTCCGCGCCGATGGGGGCGGAGATCGAGGCGCCGGCGGGCGGCGTCATCACTCAAGTGTCATGGGTCGAAGGTTACGGCAACATGCTCACGCTGGACCACGGCTACGGTCTGGTCACGCGCTACGCGCACTGCTCCAAGATTCTGGTCACGCGCGGGCAACGCGTGAAGCGCGGCCAGAAGATCGCGCTGGTTGGCTCGACGGGATTGTCGACCGGCCCGCATCTGCATTACGAGGTGTGGGTCAACGGGCGGCCGGTCGATCCGATCAAGTACGTGTTGCCGGACGCGATCGTCGATTGAGGCCTGCAGTTTCGCCATTGACTCGCGCCGCTTCATGCTCCTGATTTGATCCATCCGCTAGTTCGCTGCTGACCCGGGCCGGAGGCCGCCATGAGCGCCTCGTTGAATCCTCGTGTGATTATCGTCGCCGTGTTTCTGCTAGGGCTCGGAAGTAGCTGCAAGTCATTTCGTCCGGCTCCCGTCATCCCGGCCAATGGTAGCAGCCGCATTATGATCACCGAGACAATGATCGCCAAGTCGGGCGGACAGACGGCGTGGGAGGTGCTGCGGCGCGAGGCGCCGCAGATGTCCTACGGGGAGAATCGCAACGGGCAAGCGACTGGGATGGAGCAGCGCGGCCGTGGGAGCATTCTGTTAAAGGATTCCCCGATGCTCTTCATCGACGGCGTCCGCATTCAGGAGCTCGCCACGCTGCAACAGCTCCCCGCCGCTACGCTGCACAGCATCGAGGTGCTCACCGGCGCGGAAGGAACTACGTATTACGGGACGGACGCCGTCGGCGGCGTCATCCTGGTTCGCACGAAGAAGGGCAACTCCGACCAATAACATCCGGCGCAAAAAAGAGGGAGCGAAACGCTCCCTCTTGTTGCGGCTTGCCAACTACACCGTTACGGCAACCGATCCAGACATTGAACGAAGTTCGGGTTATTCTGCTCATCGAGCGGGATCGGGAAGTTCACGTCCGTGCCGTAGGTCAATCCGTTCTTGAAGTACAACCCGTGCGGGAACACGGTGCTGTCCGGACGACCAAAGCCTGCGCGGACCGTAGAAGCCCGCTCCAGCCGCCGCAGGTCATTCAACCGGTGTCCCGTCCCCCAGAGCCACCGCGCCCGTTCGCTGAACAGCAAATTGATCGCCGCCGTCGAGTCGGCGGGCGTGGTCAAAGGCGCCAGACTACCAGGAGCGACCGGCTGCGGCGCCGCAGTTGGGGTCGTCGTTCCCTGCACACCGGCGAGGATGTACGCCGGTGGTGCCGCGCGCAGCGCATTCAAACTCCCCAGGAATCCGACGGTGTCGCCCCGGCGCAGGCCCGCCTCGGCGTTGATCAGCCGCGCCTCCAAACCAGTGGCCAGCGTGATCGACGCTTTCTCATCCGTATAGCGCAGCTGATCGAACTGCGGGGTCGCCGCATCGAATCCCCGGTTCGTCGCTGGTACGCGCGTGAATGGCGTGCGCGGATCCAACGTCGTGCGCCAAGAAAATCCCGCCCCGCCTTCGCGATCTGCCACACCGTACCGCTTGAACTTCCGGATTCCAGAGTACACGCCGTTCTGCTGGCGCGTAGTGTTGAGATCGTGCTGGATGACATAGGAGAACGTCGTCGGCACGACGGCGGCGGATGCCACAGTATCGGCGTCGACCAGTCGACCCATGTCCAACAGCGTGCGCGCCTTTCCCACCGTCGCCAGCGACGTGAAACTCGCCTTCGCGCTGGCGCTCGTCAGCAACTGCGCTGCCGCTATCGATTGATTGAACAAAACCAACGCGGAATCCAGCAACTGTTGCGTCGTGAGCTGCGCGCCATTCCGCACCGTACCGTCTGGATTGGGATAGCTCAGTGGCACCCCGGAGCAATAATTCTCGGCGAAGAACAACCGCGTGTATCCGGCTAACGCCAACATTTCGGCACGACCGGAATTGGCGGTGCTGTCTGAAAGCGCTTGGAATTTCGCCGCGGCGTTGATTGTCGACAAATGCGCCCGGGCGAGATTCCGATACACCGTTGTCCACGTGGCGCTTGCTGGATCGGTCTGGCGGGCATCCGCCTGGACGCGATCGGGGAACGTCTCCGTGTTGATCCACTCGTCTGCGAGCAGGCCGCTGGCCAGCACCTGCCCTTCGGTGGTGCCGCCAGAGCCTTGCGCGCCCGAGCCCGTGTAGGCGATGCCGAAATCGCCGATGGCCCCGGCGCGGATCGTCGGCAGCGCCAGAGGATCGTTCAAACCGCCGGTAGGAACGACATCCGGCGTATTCGCATCCAACAAATTGCACGACGCAATCGCTACGACGACAAGCGCCGAGCCTCCGACTGAGCGGAGGCCGCGGGCCATGATGTGCCGCATTGGGAGAGTCATGGGTCCGTATGCTCCGGTCAGAAGGTGACGTTGATGCGCCCGATCCAGTAGCGAACCGGGGGCTGGGTCAGGAAGTCGGCCGTTGTGAAGTTGTTCTGGCCGGCCTCGTTGAGCTCGGGATCGAGTCCTTTGTACCTGGTCCACGTCGCGAGATTGCGTCCCGCAATCGTGAAGCTCAGCGTTGACGCACCGATCCGGTTGCTCCAGTTCGCCGGCGCATCGTACGAGAGCGACAGCTCACGGAACTTGATGAAGTCGGCATCCTCCATGTAGCCGGCCTGCGTGCCCAGAATATTGGCGACGGCGGCAGCCTGCTCGGCCAGCGGTGCCTTCGGATCGTTGCGACCGCGGCAGTTGGTCAGCCCGCAGCGGAACTGCTCGGTGCTGTTGAAGAGCTTGTTGCCGAAGCGGCCGTCGACCAGACCCGAGAGCCGGAACCGCTGGAACAACGTGAGTGTGGCATTTACGGAGCCGCCATGATCGGGGAACGGCTGTCCCTGGAACGTGGCGGTCGGACCTAGCGTCACTTCGCTGGTCGCGATAATGCCGTCCTTGTTCGCGTCATTGAACGTGTAGGGCCGCTGGAAATAGCTCCCCGGCGCATAGCCGACCTGAATGCGCTGCGTCGCGCCGCCGAGCCCGAAAATGATGGGCGCGACGTTCGCGCCGAGGTTCTTTACCCGACTCCTCGTGCCCCACGCCGCGAGGTTCAGATCGAACGAAACGTTCGGCTTGCGCAGCACGGAGGCGGCGGCAGAGATCTCGACACCCTTATTGCTCACGGAGCCCAAGTTCCGGAAGATCGACGTTCCGCAACCGCAGCTCGGCGGCAGGACAACGGCGATCAACGCGTCGTGCGACACCTTCGAGTAATAGGTGAACGACAGCCGCGCAGAGAGCGGGCGCAGCTCGGCGTCAAAGCCGCCTTCGGCTTCATTGGTACGCTCCGGCTTCAGAGCGGCGTTGCCCAGGTTGCCGATCGTGATGCCCGGCACGTCGGTGTTATTGATGACCACCGGCGTCGGGTTGAAGAACTGCAAGGCATCCGTGGGTCCCGGATGCAATCCCGAGCTACCGTATGCCGCGCGCAGCTTCAACGCGTCCAGCCAACTCGGCTTCGGGAAGAATGGTTCCTCCGACGCCACCCACGACGCCGACAGCCGCGGATACAGAATGTTGCCGAAGCTCTTCCCGAACGACGTATTGTCGTCGCTGCGGAGCGCGCCCGTCACGAACAACCGATTCTTGTAGCCGACGCGCTCTTCCACGAACCGGCCCAGCGTGATCGTCTCGACGGTGGCTTCATTCACCGAAGGAATCACACCGCCCGCCAACGAATTGGTCCCGGCAGTCAGCTGTTGCACGCCCGCCAGCACACCGTGATTGCGCAGGTGATAGTACAGCAGGCCGCCACTGGTCGTGGAGTTCAGCGTGGGGGTCAGCGCGAACGAGGCTGTCGCGTAGAAATTCCCCGTCCAGTTGTAGATCTGGAACGGATTGGCGTTGCGGTTTCCCTGGTTGGCCGAGGGATTGAACGACGCCGGAATGACGCCAGGGATGGTGGTGTTCTCATCGTAGCGACTGAGAAAGTCGGTGCCGATCACGCCGTGCGCCTCGAGCCATGTCAACGGCCGATAGTTCGCCTGCATGCTTCCCGTGAAGTGATCGACGTTCTGGAAGGTGTGGATGGAAAAGCTCTGCGCCGGTGACAGGAAGCCGTAACCATTATTGACGGTACTGTCGGAACCTCCCAGGAAACCGCTGGAGAGCACACCGAAGACGTTGTTGTCGTTCTGCGGGAGCCGCAGCTTGCCGCTCGTGTAGAGCACGGTCCCCTGAATGTCCAAGTCCGACCGCACATAGGTGAAGAGGTTCGCCAGCAGGTTGACCTGGCGACTCGTGTTCACGGGGTACACACCGTCTTCGTTGTTCAAGTGCCCGGAGAGATAGAACGTCGTTTGCTCGGACCCACCAGAGGCACTGATCCCGTACTCTTGGCGGTGTCCCGTCCGGAACGGACTGCGCTGTTCGATCGGATTGAACCGGCGCACACGCGCCTGGACACAGGTTCCGGCCGCCACGCGGGTCAGCGTGCAGACGGAATCGAGCGCGGTG
>WNFG01009902.1_pt1 | contig 14044 bp, 11 predicted proteins | sample 5400431 | NCBI WGS metagenome assembly WNFG01 (sample SAMN13153346, study PRJNA577476) | soil metagenome | isolation source: 120 cm saprolite under Douglas fir tree site 2 hole 3 replicate 2 | place: USA:California | collected 2015-04-18
CGGACTCCGGCTACTGCAGCGAATCCAATCTCGAAGCGCTCGAAGCACACGGTATCGACGGCTATGTCGCGCCCGGACGCGCCAAGCACCCGACAGCCGCGAACGGAAAAACTGGCGGATCGCTGACCCAGCGGATGCGAAAGAAGATCGACGATGGCGGCTTCGAAACGCCCTATCGATTGCGAAAGCAGGTGGTGGAACCGGTGTTCGGACAGATCAAACAGGCGCGCGGCTTCCGCCAGTTCCTGTTGCGGGGCGTCGACAAAGTGCGTGCCGAGTGGGCTATGATCTGCACCGCCCACAATCTCCTGAAGCTGTTCACCCTCGTAAACGCCGCCTGACCCGGCTACTCTGCAAATAATCGGCCGCAATGCCTATCTGGACAGGCTCCTAGCAGAATATCACGCTCGATCATCCCGATTGTGGGATCAGCCGTGACCAGCGGTTGCCGCTTCCACACAAGGTGTCCATTCGTGTTCGATCGCTGCCGGACGGAAGAGCCGGAGCTGCGGTCGACCGAAGGCGGTCAGTGGGTGGCGTGTCATTCCCAAGGCGTTGCCGGAACAGCCGGGACCAACTCACTGATCCTGTGCTGCAGCTCGCTAACCTACTTCGTGCCATAGGCACGGTCGCCGGCGTCGCCGAGACCTGGCAGAATGTAGGCGTTGCCGTCCAGCCCCTGGTCGATCGCCGCGAGCCAGATCGGAACGTCCGGGTGAATGCCGCGCATGCGCTCAACGCCTTCCGGCGCGCCAATAAGACACACCAGTCGAATGTCGTTCGCACCGCGCTCCTTCAGCCGGTCGACCGCGGCGACGGCGGAGTTCGCCGTTGCCAGCACCGGCGAGATCACGATCACCAGCCGCTCGTGCAGATCGCTCGGCGCCTTGAAGAAATATTCCACTGCAACGAAGGTTTCCGGTTCGCGGTAAAGGCCGATATGAGCGATCCGTGCGGTCGGCACCAGATCAAGCATGCCTTCCGCGAAGGTCATGCCGGCACGCAGCACGGGCGCGAACACCAACTTCTTGCCCGCGATCTGCGGCGACTTCATATGCGCAAGCGGCGTTTCGATTTCGACATCGGCCAGTGGCAGGTCACGGGTTATCTCGTAACAAAGCAGCATCCCGATCTCCTTGAGGAGTTCGCGAAACGACTTGGTTGAAATGTCTTTCTTCCGCAGTAGCGTCAGCTTGTGCTGCACCAGCGGGTGGTTAACGATCGTAACGCCGTCCATGTCTCTGACCCCGAATCTAGAAAACCGTGCCGTCGCTGACGACTTTCACTGGAGGCGACGCGTCTGGACGGCGTTCGCGCGCCAGCCGTCGGCCCGCAGCCCACGTGCCGCCCTCGAGGATTTTCGCCAGCGGCATCGACGTGGCATCGCGCCCGAGCCGGTGCCGCAAACCATCAGCGACGCGGTCGAGCAGCGCCACCGTCAGCGCGCGCCATTCCACGACAAGCGGTGACGCTACCTCGTGTTCTTGCTGGGCTGCTGCCGCATCGCGAAACGCGATCACGCCGGTATCGACGAACAGCCCGCCATTGCGATATTCGGCAAGGCCGGTAAGGCCATCGATATCGGTCACGCTGATGTCAGATGTCTGTAGCGGTTCGATGAGGGAATACGCCAGCCATTGCGAGAGCTTGTGCAGCGGCATCAAGCCGCTGGTAGCATCCGCGGTCGTCAACGCCGGATGCCTCCAGCAATCGCCGAGTTCGATCCCTCCCAGCGTCAGCCGCGATGGCCAGATCGGCCCGAGTTGTTGCAGCAATTCCGCTAAAATCGTTGGAGCGGGCAGCTTTCGACCGTCTGCCAGCATCGCAAGTCGGTCGAACAGGCCGCCGGGCCGCGGCGTGTCGCGGCTACCGAATACGTCCGGTTTCGAGGCCACCAGCAGGCCCAGGCGACGCAGCAAGTCGGCGCGGCCGTCCATCCCGACCAGCGGATTGACATCCGAGATCTGCATGCCGCGCTCGAGGTCGGCAACGGTGAAATTCGCGAGCACGTCGGCATCGACTCGCAAGGGCTCAAGGGGGGCAGCCGAGAATGCGCCGCCCGCGAACATGGCAAGGCTGGCCAGTCCCAATCCTTCCGAACGGCCGATGGCTGATCCGGTTTTTGGATCGTGGTAGCGCCACGATGGACCGGCGCCGGCATCGAGGAAGACGCTGACGATGGCCAGATCGAATTCAGCCCGGGCGCGGGCCGCCCGATCGAGCCAGCCGGCCCGGTCGGCGACAGCAGCCCAACGATCATCCCCATTGGTGACGAAGTGTCGCCAGCGCGAATGAAACGGCACGTCCAACGAAGGATAGGCCCTGCGCATCGTTTCCAGCACCAGATCGACGGCGCAGTCCATGCGATCGAGGTCGACGCGGAAGTTCGGAAGCTTGCCTTCAAGGCCGACCGCGAGCATGCGATGCGCGCGCTCGCGGACCGCCTTCGCACTTAACAACGTCAAAGCGGCTGACGTCTCCGGATTTGCAAGGGACAAGGCAGCCGCCTCTCTCAATATTTTTCGAGCGAACGGCCGACCGGGTTGAGCGGGTCTTGCTGCGGCTCGGGCGTGTAGTAACCCGCGGCTTTCTTTGCCGCGATTTCCACATGCGCATCGGCAGGCACAAGATTATCAGGAATCGGCATGCGCTCGACGATTTCGATGCCCTGGCCGGTCAGCGCATCGTGCTTCATGTCGCTCATGGAAACGAAGCGGTCGATTCGCTTCAGGCCGAGCCAGTGCACCACATCCGGCATCAGTTGCTGGAATCGGGCGTCCTGCACGCCGGCGACACATTCGGTGCGCTCGAAATACTGGGCTGCGGCATCGCCGCCTTCCTGACGCTTGCGGGCGTTATAGACCAGAAACTTCGTGACCTCGCCGAGCGCGCGGCCTTCCTTGCGATTGTAGATGACGATGCCGAGCCCGCCGGTTTGGCCTGCGCGCGCGCATTCCTCTATGCCGTGAATCAGATAGGGACGGCAGGTGCAGATGTCCGAGCCAAACACGTCGGAACCGTTGCATTCGTCATGCACACGGCACGTTATCTTGGTGCGGTGGTCTGGCAGTTTGGCAACGTCGCCGAACAGGTAGGCTGTGGTGCCGCCGATCGGCGGCAGAAACACCTGCAGGTCGGGCCGCGTCACCAGTTCCGGAAACATGCCTGCGGTCTGCTCGAACAATTGTCGGCGCAGATTGTTCTCGGTGGCTGCGAAGCGCGCCGCCAGGCCGGGCAGATGCCAGACCGGGTCGATCGCAATCTTGACCACGGAGACGCTGCCATTCTTATGCACGACCTCGCCATCCTGCTTGAGCCGTCCGGCTTCGATCGCTGCTTGCAGTTCGGGCAGATCAAGACGGGCGCGTGTGATGGCAATACTCGGACGGATGTCGATGCCTTCGGCGATCTCGTTCGCGAAGTTTTCCGCGGCGAGATGTCCCCATGGATCGAGCGAGACGATCCGCTGCGGCTCGGCCCATTGCGGAAACGGCCCGATCGTTTCAGCAGGGTGGGTATTGGTGAGATCCGGGCGCCGGACGGGGTCGAGCGCGCCGGATGAGACGGCGAGCGCGCGATAGACCGAGTAGGAGCCGCCATGAGTACCGATCACGTTGCGGTCGGGCGGGCGCGATACCGTACCAATCACCGGTCCGCGTTCGCGCGCGCTGGCTGCGCCCCAGGCGATCGGGAAGTTGAGCTTGGCACCCGGTGCCGGGTGCGACGTAATGCGAATATGGTCAACCCGATTGGAACGAGTCATCGCCACAAACCCTGAAACGGCGACGGCCCGCCTAGATAGACGGGCCTTGGTCACCAACAATAAAATCAGCAGCGGTTGCAGCTGAGATAGCAGTATAATCGGATTTCGACCGAACACAACGGCGATTTGAACTCGGTCACCGGTGGGCCGCTTCGGCCGTTAACCCTTTCAGCGCGGAGGGCTGCGCTGCCGGTTGTTGCACCGCCGCGGTCATCGCTGAAAACGCGATCGAGAATCGGGATCATTCGTCGTGGGTTTGACGCGCGCGATCGGGCATGGTCGCGCGGCCCGAACGACGACCTGTCGCTTCGTTGCGTTGGCCGATCGTCGCCGCATCAGAACTGTCGGTCGCGGGTGGCGAGCAGAAACGCAGAACTGACGTGCGTGACGCGGACTGTCTCCGGAATTGACTTCGTGTGAACCAAAACTTTAACTGCTGACTTCGATTGAGCCCGACAGGACTCCGAGCTCCGCAGACTGCTTCATTTTCATGCAAGCGCCGCCTTAAATGGAAGCATCCAGAAAGTTATCCATGCGCGTCATCAACGTTGCCGCCGCCCAGTTGGGCCCGATCCAAAAAGCCGACAGTCGCGAAGCCGTCGTCAAGCGCATGATCGCGCTGATGGATGAAGCCAAGGCGAGGGGCGCCGATTTGATCGTCTATCCGGAGCTCGCACTCACCACGTTCTTTCCGCGCTGGTACATGGAGGATCAGGCCGAGGTCGACGCCTGGTTCGAACGCGAGATGCCGAATGCGGCGACAAGGCCTTTGTTTGAGCGGGCCGCCCACCACAAGATCGCAATGAATTTTGGCTATGCCGAACTGACGCCGGATGGGCATCATTTCAACACCTGCATCCTCACCGACAAGTCCGCGAAAATTGTCGGCACGTACCGCAAGGTTCATCTGCCCGGTCATTCGGAGTTCGATACGGAACGCGCGTTCCAGCATCTGGAGAAGCGCTACTTCGAGCCCGGCGATCTCGGTTTCAACGTCTGGCGCGCTCTCGGCGGCGTCTTCGGCATGGCCGTCTGCAACGATCGTCGCTGGCCGGAGACCTATCGCGTGATGGGCCTGCAAGGCGTCGAGATGGTGCTGATCGGCTACAACACGCCCTCGGTCAATGCCGAGAAGAGCGAGGAGGGGCCCGAGAAGCGGCTGTTCCACAACCGGCTCTCCGCGCAGGCCGGCGCCTACCAGAACTCGACCTGGGTCGTATGCGTTGCAAAAGCCGGCGTCGAAGACGGCCACCCCTTGATCGGCGGCAGCCTGATTGTCGATCCGGACGGCGAGATCGTCGTCGAGGCCAAGACCGAAGAGGACGAACTGTTGGTTCACCCCTGCGATCTTGACGCCACCGTCTTCGGCAAGAAGACGATCTTCAATTTCGCCCTCCACCGCCGCATTGAGCATTACGGCTTGATCACCAGCCGCACCGGCGCGGTGCCGCCTCCGGAAAACTAGATGTCCGGTATCTCCTTTCGCGAACTTGATCCGCACGACCGGTACAAGTTGCTGTGTGGGGTGGTCGTGCCGAGGCCGATTGCGCTGGTCACGACGCTCGACGAGAATGGTAGCGTCAACGCGGCACCGTTCAGCTTCTTCAACGTCTTCTCGGAAGATCCGCCGCTCGTGGTGCTCGGCCTGCAACACAAGGCCGATCTCAGTCCAAAGGACGCCACGCGTAACATCCACCGCAGCGGGCAGTTCGTCGTGCATTTGGTGGACGAGGCTCTGGCCGCAGCCATGAACGACTGCGCGATCGACTTCCCCTCCGGTGACAGCGAAGTAGAGGCGACGGGGCTAAAGACATTGCCGTCGATCGATATCGCCGTGCCGCGATTGGCCGCGGCACCTTTCGCGCTCGAGTGCCGACAACATGTCGCGCTCGCCTTCGGGCCCGGCCGTGAGCTTCTTGTTGGTGAGGTGCTGCGCCTGCACGCGCGCGAGGGTCTGATCGACCAGGAAAAGATGTATGTCGATTTTGATGTTTACCGGCCGATCGGGCGCTTGTTCGACAATCTCTACGCCGCCCAGCGCGACACCTTCGCGCTGACGCGCGAAAGCCACGAGCAGTGGCTCGCGCGCAGCGGAGCGGCCGAAACGTCTGATCAAAGTCAGTGATGCGAGAACTGTACCGTGCCCAGCGCCATGGTCACCGCTGCCTGGGTCGGGTCGATCACGGGAATCCCGAGCGCCTGCTCCAGCGGTCGGCGGTGACGCGCCATGCCGGCACAACCCATCACGATGGCGCCGGATCCGTCTTCGTCCTTGAGCGCGCGTCCGACCTCGATCATCTTCGCGAGCGTTCCTTCGCCCGACGCTGTCTCCGCCACGCTCATGTTGAGCGGCCGCTCCCTGGTCAGGCGATCCATCAAGCCCATCTGCCTGAGGCCGAAGGATTCAGCGCGCGCGAGCGCCGTCAGCACGCCGCATTCGGCGATGCCGAACACGGGCCGATCGGTTGCTTCGCGGCAGACATGCAGACCCGGATCGCTGTAGCAGGCAATGACGAAGGCGGCCGAATGGTTGTCGCCTTCGACGAGGCGGCGCAGCGGCATCGCCACGCCATCGGCGTCGGCCTGGCTCTCGATCCCGTAGGGACCCTCGGTCAGCGTCTCGCAGACGATCTCCGGTCCGCCCTCAAAGCCAAGCGGCTTCAAGGCTTGCTCCAGCCCTTGTGTAACGAGATGGTTGGAATTGGGATTGATGACGAGAATGCGCGGCCGGGACATGGTGTTTTCCTGCGGGATGACGCGCCGTCATAGACAGAGGCGCGATAGAAGCAATGACCATGCCATCCAGTGATGCATGGTCCACTGTCTGCTCCGAAAGTGCAAGCGAGTCTGACGGCACGATCTGTGCTTTTATCCAGTGAACGCGAGACCCGAGACTTGAGGAGTTTGCCATGACCGAGCCCGCCTACGACATCCTGATTCGCGGCGGACGCGTTGCGACCGCGAGCGATGTGTTTGAGGCCGATGTCGCCATTTCCGGTGAGACGATTGCAGCCATCGGCCGCGGGCTGCCGGGTGCGCGTCGCGAGATCGATGCGCGGGGCAAGCTGGTGCTGCCGGGTGGTGTCGACAGCCACGCCCATATCGAGCAGCTTTCTGCAGCAGGCATCGTGAATGCCGATACATTCGAGAGCGCTACCGTCTCGGCGGCCTTCGGCGGCACCACCACCGTGATCCCGTTCGCGGCACAGCACGTCGGCATGAAACTGCCGCAGGTGCTGGAGGATTATCATGCGCTCGCCAGGAAGGGCGCCGTGATCGACTATGCCTTTCACATGATCATCGCCGATCCGACCAAGGAAACGCTGGAAACGGATCTGCCTGATCTGATCAAGCAGGGCCATGGCTCGATCAAGATATTCATGACCTATGATCGTCTGAAGATTGAGGACGAACCGCTGCTCGACATTCTGCTCGCGGCGCGCGATGGCGGCGCGATGCTCTGTGCTCATGCCGAAAACCACGGGATTATTTCATGGATGGTGAAAAGGCTGCTGGCGCGCGGCTATACCGATCCGAAGTATCATGCCATCAGCCATGCCCGGGTTTCGGAAGCGGAGGCTTTCAACCGGCTGATCGGCATGGCCGCGCTCATCGACCAGCCGATCATGATCTTTCACGTGTCGACGGCGGAAGGCGCCAAGGTGATCCGCGATGCACGCGGGCAGGGGCTGAAGGTGTTCGCGGAGACCTGCCCGCAATACCTCTTTCTCACCGCTGACGATCTCGACAAGCCCGGCGTGGACGGCGCCAAATGGATGTGCAGCCCGCCGCCGCGCCGCGCCGCCGACCAGGAAGCGCTGTGGCAGGCGCTTGCCCTCGGCGATCTCCAGACCATTTCGTCCGATCACGCGCCCTACCGGTTCGACGAAACCGGTAAACTGCGCGCCGGTCCCAATCCCAATTTCAAGCAAATCGCGAACGGTCTGCCGGGCCTGGAAGTACGTTTGCCACTGCTGTTTGACGCCATGGTGTCCGGCGGCCGGCTGGGGCTCGAAAAATTCGTCGAACTCACCGCGACCGCACCGGCGAAGATCTACAATTTGCATCCACGCAAAGGCTCGATTGCGGTTGGCGCCGATGCCGATATCGCGATCTGGGACCCGCAGCGCGAGGTCACGCTGAGCGACGCGATGATGCACGACCTCGCCGGCTACACGCCTTTCGCCGGCCGTAAGCTGCGTGGCTGGCCGGTCACGGTCCTATCGCGCGGGCGCATCATCGTGACGGACGGCAGACGTTCGGTCGAAGCGGGCTCCGGGCGCTTCCTGGCGCGCACGGGAGGCGAGGCGGCGAAGCCGACTGGCCGATTGGTATCAGATATGGACCCGGAGCAGAATTTCGGCGCGAGGCTGTTGTGACCCGTCCGCCGCGATGTGTTCGGATTGAACGATGAGAATCCTTGCTTTCGGCGGCACCGGTTTCGTCGGGCTCAATATCGCCGCAGTACTGCTCGAGCGCGGTCATGCGGTGACATTGTTCGATCGCGCGGGTTTGCCGCCTGGCGCAAGGAAAGAGTTTGCCGCTCACGCGGATCGGCTGACAGCTATCCAGGGCGATGTCACGGATAGTCAGACCGTGGAAGAGGTGATTGCCGCGGGTTATGAGGCCATCATTCTGGCAGCCGCGATCACTGCCGGACCGGAGCGCGAGGCACGCGATCCCGAGAGCATTCTGCGGGTAAACCTGCTGGCTCAGACGCCGATCCTGATCGCGGCGCGGCGCTTTGGTGTCAAACGCATCATCAATCTGTCGTCCGCGGCGGCCTACGGCGCGAGCGCATTCCGGAGCATGCTGCTCGATGAAGCGACTCCCTGCGATCCGGCCTCGCTCTACGCCATTACCAAATTCGCGTCCGAGAAAGTTGCGGCGCGTCTGGCCGATCTCTGGCAATGCGAGGTCATCAGCGTGCGGCTGAGCGCCGTGTTCGGCCCCTGGGAGCGGACCAATGACGTGCGCGATACGCCAAGCCCGCAGGCGCAGATTCTGTCCGCTTTGCAAGACGGGCGCGAGGCCATTCTGGTGCGTCCGGGCGTCAGGGACTGGATCTATGCCGTGGATGTCGCGGAAGCCGTGACATTGCTGATCGAGGCTTCGAAGCCGAAGCATCAGCTCTACAACATTTCAACCGGCGTGGAATGGTCGGCCCTGCAATGGGGTCGGGAACTGGCCGCGCTGCATTCCGGCTTCATTTGCCGGCTGACTGATGCCGGTGAAGCGACGACGGTCGACCTGCATAGTCCGGCCGACCGGGCACCACTTTCGGTCTCCCGTCTGGCAGAGGAGTTCGGCTGGCGCGCACGGTTCGGCTGCGCCGATTCCGCTGCCGATTTGAGTGCCTGGTGGACGGCGCATCGAAGGGAAACCTGACATGAGACTAACAGGGCGGACCGCGATCGTGACCGGCGCCGGCTCCGGCATCGGCCGGGCCAGCGCGGCGCTGTTTGCGAAAGAAGGGGCCTTTGTCGCGCTGGTCGATCGCGACCGCGCGGGCTTAGGAGACGTTGACGGCGATCGATGGCAACAAAGGTCAAGCATCGGTGCATGCCGGCGATGTCAGCGAGCCCGATTTCGCGCAAACCGTGGTTAGCGATGTCATGACGCGGCGCGGCCGCCTCGATGTGTTGATGGCTGCTGCGGGCTTTTCCTGCGGGGGGACGGTACTGACCACCGATCCAGCCGATTGGGACGCGGTGTTCCGTACCAATGTCGGCGGCACCTGGCTTTGGTCACGCGCTGCGGTGCCCGAGATGCAGCGGCAGGGCGGCGGCTCGATCATCACGCTGGCATCGCAACTCGCGATCGCCGGCGGCAAGGGCAACAGCGCCTATATCGCCGCGAAGGGGGCGATCATCAGCCTGACCCGGACGATGGCGCTCGATTTCGCCACGGATGGAATCCGCGTCAACGCGATCGCGCCTGGTGCCATCGACACGCCGATGCTGCGGCGCAGCTTCGCCCGTTACGCCGACCCCGAGCCGGTGCGCGAAGCATCCCGCAACCGCCACGCCATGAAACGGTTTGGCAGGGCGGAGGAAGTGGCCGAGGCCGCGCTCCATCTTGCCAGCGATGCGTCTTCCTTTACGACCGGTACCGTGATGGTGGTCGATGGCGGTTGGCTCGCAGCATGAACAGCGCCCTTATCGCTCTCGAAGCCCAGGTTCGTGCCGATCTTGCCAAGACCGCGCATCCGGACGCCGCGTGGCTTACGCCCAAGCTCGGGCCGGATGACAGACCGGCATTGGACGTGCTCGTGGTGGGCGCCGGGCAATCGGGTCTAGCGACGGCGTTTGGGCTGATGCGCTCGCAAGTGAGCAACATCCTTGTGCTCGACAGATCCGAAGAGGGACAGGAAGGACCGTGGCTCACCTATGCCCGCATGCATACGCTACGCAGTCCGAAGCATTTCACCGGGCCCGATCTTGATATTCCCAGCCTGACCTATCAGTCCTGGCACGAGGCGCGCTTCGGCGAGGAGGATTGGCGGAATCTCGACCTGATTTCGCGCGAACTTTGGGCGGAATATCTGCTCTGGTTCAGGTGCGTCTTGGACCTGCCGGTGCGCAATGGTTGCGACGTCATCGAAATCTCGCTTGCGGCCGGTGGATTGCTCGCGGCCAAGGTACAGACCGCTGCCGACGTCGACATTGTCTTTGCGCGGAAGATCGTCCTGGCGACGGGGCAAGAAGGCATGGGCGACTGGACCATTCCGGAGCCGCTGCGCCATCTGCCGTCGTCGCTTTGCGCGCATGCGGCGCGGCCGATCGACTTCGCGCGCTTGCGCGGCAAACAGGTTGCGGTGATCGGCGCCGGCGCCTCGGCCTTTGACAATGCCGCGGCCGCACTGGAGGCAGGCGCGGCCGAAGTGCATCTGTTTTGCCGCAGGGCGGAGATCCAGGTGATCCAGCCCTACCGTTGGCTCACCTTCCGTGGCTTCCTTCGACATTTTTGCGATCTGGACGATGCCTGGCGCTGGCGCTTCATGCGCGCCGTTCTGGAGATGCGGGAAGGTTTTCCGCAAGCGACCTACGATCGTTGTGCCCGCCACGCCAATTTTCATCTGCAAGAGGGCGCGCCGATCGACGCCGCCGGAGAAGCAGCTCGCGGTGTCGAATTGCAGACGCCGAGGGGCGTATTCGCAGCCGACTTCGTGATCTGCGGTACGGGTATCGACATGAATTTTGCAGGCCGACCCGAGTTGCGAAACTGCGCCGCCAACATCGCGACCTGGGCCGACCGCTACCAGCCGCCGCCGGACGAGCGCAGCCCGCGCCTCGGGCGCTTTCCCTATCTCGCGGACGACTACGCGCTTATGGAGCGCGTCACCGGCGAGGCACCGTGGATCGCGGACATCCATGTCTTCGCGATCGCCTCCACCATGAGCTTCGGTGCTTCGGGCTCATCGATCAATGCGATGACTACGGCTGTGCCGAAGCTCGTGTATGGGCTGACACGCGGCCTGTTTCGCGCGGACATCGAACGGCACTGGGCTTCGTTCAGGGCGTATGACGTGCCTCAGGCCGTCGTCGAGCGGCAAACGCCAGCCACGGGCGAGGAACGGTGAACGGCTTTCGATGGCATTTGGAAGCATGGCTCATGCCTACCATGCTTGTCGTCACAGGCGGGTCCAGTTGGCATACCCCTTGCTTTAAGTTGATGTTCTCATTCAAAAAATAGACTTGAAAAAAACAGGGAATAAGTCAGATGAGCGTTACAGGATCCAGGCTGCTTTCGGTGGTTGCCTTTATCGCGGTTTCACTGGCCGCCGGATCGGTGCAGGCGCAAACGCGTTCCGAAACGTTGCGCTACGTGACCGGAGCATCCGTCAATACGCTCGATCCGAATATTCCGGGGTCGACCCGTGAAGCCTTCGCGGTGAGTCTGAGCACCTACGACCGGCTGGTTTCCTTCGGCCGCAAACAACTCAACGGCAAATGGGTGTTTGATCTCGGCAAGATCACGGGGGAGTTGGCGGAATCCTACGAAGTCAGCCCGGACGGGTTGAAGATGACATTTCGCCTGCGCAAGGACGCCAAGTTCCAGGACGGCTCGCCGGTCACGGCGGAAGACGTCAAATGGTCACTTGACCGGGTGGTCACGGCGCCGGTCCTAGGCAAGGCACAACTCCTCACGGGATCGATGACGTCGGCCGATCAGTTCAAGGTGATCGATCCCTTGACCATCGAGGTGACGCTGCCGAAACCGGACAAGCTAGCCTTGCCCAATCTCGCCACCGTCTATCCGATCATCATCAACTCCAAGGCCGCCAAGGAACATGCGACGGCGGAAGATCCATGGGCGACAGCCTGGCTGAAGGAACACACGGCCGGCAGCGGTGCCTATCAGATCGAAACGTTCAAGCCGGGCGAACAGGTGACCATGACCCGCAACGCCGACTGGAATCGCGGCACAGTCGACAAGTCGGCGTTCTTCAAGCGCGTCATCGTGCAGTCGGTGCCGGAGCCGGCGACACGCGCTAACCTGGTCGAGCGCGGCGATGCTGATCTCGTCATCGATCTGCAGGCGAGTGACGTCCAGTCGCTCGAGGCAAAGGGCAAGCTGAAGGTGATATCCACGCCACAGTATAATGCCGTCACCTTCGTTTCGATGAACAATCAGCTGCCGCCCTTCGACAACGTCAACGTGCGTCGCGCCATCGCCTTTGCGTTGCCCTACGACGACATGTTCAAGGCGGCGCTTTTCGGCCGCGGGTCGCCACTGTTCGGCGCAACATGGGCGGATGCCAAGCCATCGAGCGGCGCCTATCCGATTCCGCAACCGCTGAAGCTCGACCTCGAGAAGGCCAAAGACTATCTGAAGGCGGCGGGGATGCCTGACGGCTTCTCGACCACGTTTAGCTTCAATGTCGGCCAGGCTTCGACCGCCGAACCGATGTCTGCGCTGGTGAAGGAATCCCTCGCCAAGATCGGCATTCAGGTCGATATCCAGAAGCTGCCGGATGCGCAGATGTCGACGCAGATCAATGAGAAGAAGCTTCCCTTCTTCACCGAGGGCATCGTTGCCTGGCTGCCCTCGACCGACTATTTCTACCGCAATTTCTACACAGGCAATCAACGCTGGAACTATTCGTCGATCAACAATCCAGAATTGGTGGCGATTGCGCAGGAGGCCCGTTTCGAAACCGACCAGGCCAAGTACGAGGAAGACGGCAAGAAGCTCAACGCCATCCATTTCAGCGAGATACCGCAGATACCGCTCTGGCAGCCCAGCCAGGACGCGGTGATGGCGCCCTCGCTCGAAGGCTACACCTACCAGTTCCACCGCCAGGTCGATTATCGCGATCTCAGTCGCAAGTAACCGGTCGGCATAGATGGCGGCCTTTGGTGCAACATTGATGCGGGCGGGCAGGCGCTTCCTGTCCTCGCTGCCGGCGCTCTTTGGCGTGCTCGTCTTCACTTTCCTGCTGATGCGGGTGCTGCCGGGCGATCCGGCGGTGTTCTTCGCCTCCGGGCCGAATTCCGGCAAAGAGGAGATCGAGGTCATCCGCAAGCAGATGGGGCTCAACAAGCCGATGCCCGAACAACTGATGCTGTATCTCTATGACGTCGGTCGCGGCAACCTCGGCAGATCGATGATGACCGGGCAGTTGGTCACGAAGGATCTGCGCGAGCGGCTGCCGGCCTCGCTGGAACTGACGTTCACGGCGCTGCTGATCGCGCTGGTGTCGGCCGTGCCGCTCGGGGTGCTCGCGGCCCTGAAACCGGGCTCCGCCGTCGACCACGGTGTGCGATTGTTCTGCGCGTTCGGCGTCTGCGTGCCGACGTTCGTTTCGGGCCTGTTGCTGATCTACGTCTTCTATTACCTGCTCGGGCTTGCGCCCGACCCGACCGGTCGGGTCGACATCTTCGCGTCGCTGCCGCCGTCGCGGACCGGCTTCCTGTTGATCGACTTCCTGCTCGCCGGCGATATTGATGGCTGGAGGGCCGCCTTCAGGCAGCTGATCCTGCCGGCGCTGAGCATGGCGCTGTTCGTGGTGGCGCCGCTGGCGCGCATCACGCGGGCCTCGATGCTGGTCTCGCTTGGCAGCGATTTCGTGCGCACCGCGCGTTCCGTGGGCCTTCCCTGGTGGCGGGTGGTCGTCACCTATGCGCTGCGCAACGCCATCCTGCCGGTCATCACCATCGCAGGCATCGTGTTCTCGACCATGCTCGGCGCCAATGTCCTTGTGGAGAAGGTGTTTTCCTGGCCGGGCGTCGCCTCCTATGCGCTCGATGCGCTGCTCTCTTCCGATTATGCGCCGGT
>WNFG01003615.1_pt1 | contig 14043 bp, 10 predicted proteins | sample 5400431 | NCBI WGS metagenome assembly WNFG01 (sample SAMN13153346, study PRJNA577476) | soil metagenome | isolation source: 120 cm saprolite under Douglas fir tree site 2 hole 3 replicate 2 | place: USA:California | collected 2015-04-18
CGACGGCCTTGCCCAGAATCCGGCAGCGGTCCGACAAAGGCAGAGAGCCCCACTCGCGCTGCGCGGCGCGGGCGGAATCGAGCGCGCGATCAATGCCGGCGGGGGTCCCGAGGGCTCGTTCGACGTAGATCCGGCCATCGACGGGGCTGATGGTCTTCAGTGTTTCAGTCATGTCTCATGCTCAAATGATCTCGAAATATCGCGCTAGCTCCCAATCGGTGATCGCTTTGCGGAATTCTCGTTCTTCCCACTGCCGGGTAGCGGCATAGTGCTCGACGAAGGCGTCGCCGAACATCGAGCGCGCAGGCTTTGACGCGGCCAGACGTTCGGCGGCCTCATAGAGCGTCGCGGGCAGGCGCCGGTGCGGCGGATGTTCGCGGTCGTAGGCGTTCCCTTCGATGGCCGCATCCGGCTCGATGCGATGCTCGATTCCCCAAAGCCCGGAGCCGATGGCTGCGGCGAGCGCGATGTACGGATTGATATCCGCGGCTGCAATCCGGTACTCGACCCGCTGGCTCGACGGACCGCCGCGGATCACGCGCAGCGCGGTCGTGCGGTTCTCGATCCCCCAGGTCGCCGAGGTCGGTGCCCAATAACCCGGGACGAGGCGCGAGTAGCTGTTCACGGTGCCCGCAACCATGGCGAGGAACTCGGGCATCAGCGCCTGCTGGCCGCCGACGAACCAGCGCATGGCGTCCGACATCTCATGCGGCTTCGAGACGTCGTGGAACACGCTCTCGCCGGCGGTGGAGCGCAGCGAAATGTGCAGATGGCCGCTTTGACCCGGAACGTTCTGGGACCACTTGGCCATGAACGTCGCCATCAGACCGTGGCGCTGCGCGAGCACCTTGGCATAGGTCTTGAAGAGCGCCGCGCGATCGGCGGCCTCGAGGGCATCGCAGTAGGTGAGGGCGGCTTCGAGAACCCCGGGGCCGGTTTCGGTGTGCAGGCCTTCGATCGGAAATCGCATGGTCTGGCCTAATCCAAGCAGCTCGTGGTACAGATCTGAATGCACGGAGCTCCGGAGCACCGAGTAGCCGAAGGCGCCGGGCGTCATCGTCTTCAACTGCCGGTAGCCTTTCTCGCGCACCGATTGCGGCGTCTCCTCGAACAGGAAGAATTCAAATTCCGCCGCCGCATTCACCCCATACCCCAGGCCGGCGGCCCGCTCGAGTACGCGCCGCAGCGTGGCGCGCGGGCAGACCGACTCGGCGCGCCCCGCGAACTCGCCGAGATACAGGGCCGTTTTCGGCTCGAAGGGAATATCGCGCTGGGTTGCGGGCAGGACCCGCACCGTGGCATCGGGGTAGGCGGTGTGCCAGCCGGTGAACGTCGTGTTGTCATACAGCTGGTCGTTCGAGTCCCAGCCGAGAATCACGTCGCAGAATCCCAGATTCTTATCGAGCGCCGACACGAACTTATCGCGAGCGAGATATTTTCCGCGCATGATTCCGTCGGTATCGAAGACTCCGATCTTGACGTGCTCGATGCCACGCTCGGTCAGAAAGTTGCGGATTTCGACGTCTTGCTTCACGGGCCAATTGTACGAGATCGTCGCCGGCGCGGCTGAACGATCGTTGTCGGGCCGGATTACACCCTTGAAGCCTGCAGGTTCACCTTGCACTTGATGCCGGCGGCTCATGGACGCCGGGCGAATCAGTGCGTCTACGGCGGCGGTCGACTCGCCCGCGCGACGCACGGAGAATCGGCAAAGACCGCGACCGAATCGTCGTTTCCCAGCCCACGCGTGTCGCGTTGTGCGCATCGATGCTGGCCTGCCGCGGCGCTGGTTGCCGTCCACTGTATATGTCCGAATCCCGCTCGGCCCGCCGTCACCGAGACCGGGATCCAGGCAAAACCGCTGATTCTCTGACGCACGACGACCGCTCCGGGCGGCGCGGCATTCATGTCGTAAACGGTGACGAGAATATCGTCAGTACCGTCGTTGCTGAGCTTGATCGCCACCATATCGTCGCCGACAGCCGTGGCGCCGGCCGACAGAGTCAGCAACAAGCCGAGGATGCCGGCAGATTGACATAATTTACGCATTCGCCCTCGCAATTTCATCGTGAACACGTTTCCTTGTTCCCTGAGGTAGAGTCGACCCCGGCGATTGCAGGCGAATTACCGGGGCCAGCGTGCGGGTTACGGTTGAAATTTCCCGCCGCGGCGCCCGCCGACCGCGGTGCCGCGGCGTGCATTGCACCACCCGAAACGGTTGAGCATCTCCCGCCTCGCCGCCCGACGACCGGCCTTGGTGATTTCGCGGCAAATTACGGATGAAATGCCCGCGCACCTCCGCGACATCGATCGACAACTCGTCTGGGTCAGTCTGGCTGCCAATTCAACGACAGGTCTGTCGACGGGAGGAATCAGTTCATGTGGATCGTCGAACTTGCTTTACGCCGACGCTATACGTTCATCGTGGTCGCGCTATTGATTTTCATCATCGGTCCCTTGAGCGTGCTGCGCACCCCGACCGATATTTTTCCCAACATCGACATACCGGTGCTGAGCATCGTTTGGACGTTCAACGGCTTCTCCGCGAAGGACATGGCTGACCGCGTCACCTCCCCTGTAGAACGCGCGCTCACCACCGACGTTGACAACATCGAACACATCGAGTCGCAGACCTTAAACGGCGTCACGGTGATCAAAGTGTTCTTCCATCCCGGCGCGGACATCAATCGCGCGATTGCGGAGGCGGCCGCGAATTCCTCGTCGCTGCTGAAAAATCTCCCGCCCGGAATACTGCCGCCGCTGATCCTTTCCTACAACGCTTCCACCGTGCCGATTCTGCAGCTCGCGCTGACGAGCAAGACGTTGCCCGAACAACAGCTGTACGACTACGGCAATAACTTCATCCGGACCCAACTGGCGACGGTGCAGGGCGCGGCCGTGCCGCTGCCGTTCGGCGGCAAAGTTCGGCAAATCATGGTGGATATCGATTCGCGCGCCCTGCAGGCGCGCGGCCTGTCGCCGATTGATGTGGTCAATGCCGTCAATGCCCAGAACCTCATTCTGCCGGGCGGCACGGCCAAGATCGGCACGCTCGAGTACAACGTCAACATGAATGGCAGCACCCAAACGGTGGAGGCCCTCAATGATTTGCCGGTGAGCACCTCCTCCGGCGGCCAGGTGATCTACGTCCGCGATGTTGCGCACGTACGGGACGGCTATGAGCCGCAAACCAACATCGTGCGCACGAATGGCAACCGTTCGGCGCTGCTGCAAATCGAGAAGAGCGGCAGTGCATCGACACTCACGATCATCGCGCAAGTCAAGGCGATGCTGCCGCAAATCTCGGCGGGGCTGCCGAAGGCGCTCGGCATCCAGCCGGTGTCCGATCAGTCGGTGTTCGTCAGCAGCGCCGTCAGCGGGGTGGTGCGTGAGGCGCTGATCGCCGCCGTCTTGACTGGTCTCATGATTCTGCTGTTTCTGGCGAACTGGCGTGCCACCTTGATCATCGCCGTCACCATTCCGCTCTCGATCTTGACCTCGTTGATCGCGCTGTCGGCACTGGGGCAGACCATCAACATCATGACGTTGGGCGGACTCGCACTGGCGGTGGGCATTCTGGTGGACGACGGCACGGTCGCCATCGAAAACATCAGTCACCACCTCGAGGCCGGCACCGAAAAGCGCGAAGCGATTCTCTTGGCTTCCGCGCAGATTGCCGTGCCGACCCTGGTCTCGACATTGTCCATCTGCATCGTGTTCATTCCGATGTTTCTGTTGTCCGGGGTGGCTCGTTATCTGTTCGTGCCCCTGGGAGAGGCCGTGGTCTTCGCCATGCTGGCCTCGTACTTCTTCTCGCGCACCTTGATTCCGACGCTGGCGATGTATTTGCTGCGCAGCTCCGCGCAGCATTCCGCCGACGCCGGCAAACCGCCTGGGCCCTTCATGCGCTTTCAGCAGGCCTTCGAGCGCGGTTTCGAGAAGTTCCGCAACTTCTACCGCGGCCGTCTGGAGTGGGGGTTGGCACGGCCCCGTGCTTTGGCACTCGGGTTCTTGGGCGTGTGCCTGGGAACCGCAATACTGGTGCCGTTTCTCGGCCAGGACTTCTTCCCGACCTCGGACACGGGAGAGATCCGGCTGCATCTGCGCGCCAAGACCGGAACGCGCATCGAGGAGGCCGCGCGGATCACGGACAACGTGGAGACGCGCATTCGTTCGGTGATTCCGAAGGACGAACTCGGCAGCATCCTGGACAACATCGGTCTGCCGGTCAGCGGCATCAATCTGACCTACGACTCCGCGTCGCCGATCGGCAATGCGGACGCCGATGTCCTGGTCACGCTCAATGCCAAACACAGGCCGACGGCGCAGTACGTAGAGAAGCTGCGGACGGCGCTCAACACCGATTTCCCCGGTGTGACCTTCGGCTTCCTGCCGGCGGACATCATCAGCCAGATTCTCAATTTCGGCCTGCCGTCACCCATCGACATTCAGGTCGTCGGAGCCGACGTGAACGGCAACCGGGCGGCGGCGATGAAGTTAGTGGCGCGGCTGCGACAAGTGCAGGGTCTGGTGGACTTGCGCATCCAGCAGCCCGATGATGCGCCGGCGATCAATATCGATGTCGACCGCACCGAGGCGCTCAAGGCCGGCTTCCAGCAGCGCCAGATCTCGCAAAACCTGCTCATCGCATTGTCGGGAAGCTCACAGACCTCGCCCAATTTTTGGCTCAATCCAAAGAACGGGGTGAGCTATCCGCTGATGACCATGACGCCGCAGTACACAGTGGATTCGCTGGACGCGCTGCGCAATATTCCGCTTGCCGGCGCTAGCACCGGTGTCGCTGCGGGTGCGGGCACGGCGGCGGGCGCAAGCCCCGGTGCCCCCGGAGCGGCGCAGTCGCAGATCTTGGGTTCGCTCGGCACGCTCGATCGCGGCTCGCAGGAGGCCGTGGTCTCCCACTACAACGTCCAGCCGGTGATCGATATCTTCGGTTCGGTTCAGGGGCGAGATCTCGGCGGGGTGGCGCGTGAGATCACCGGCTTGGTCGATCAGGCGCGAGGCAGTTTGCCGGCGGGTTCCAGCATCGTGGTGCGTGGACAGGTGCAGACCATGCAGTCCTCGTTCATAGGCCTCCTGACCGGGCTCACGTTTGCCGTGCTGCTCGTGTACCTGCTCATGGTGATCAACTTCCAATCGTGGCTCGACCCGATGATCATCATCAGCGGCCTTCCGGCCGCCTTGGTCGGCATCGTGTGGATGCTGTTCGTTACCGGCACGACGGTGAGCGTGCCGGCGTTGACCGGAACCATCATGTGCATCGGCATCGCAACCGCCAACAGCATTCTCGTGGTGAGTTTTGCGCGTGAGTCGTTGGCGCAGGGGACGGAGCCCCTGCGCGCCGCCCTCGACGCCGGCCTCGGGCGGTTTCGCCCGGTGCTGATGACCGCACTCGCCATGGTGATCGGCATGTTGCCGATGGCCCTTGGCCTCGGCGACGGCGGCGAGCAGAACGCTCCGCTGGGGCGCGCCGTGATCGGCGGGCTCATGTTCGGAACCATGTCCACCTTGCTGTTCGTGCCCGTCGTATTTGCGGCGGTACACGGATGGCTCAAGCGCCGCGAGGCGCATACGGCCTCGGCGACGCCCGCTTTGTCCGCGAATTAATTGGGAGAGAGATCATGAACGATAGAGATGTGAGTGGTAACGATATGAACGATCACGATGCGACACTAAACCGCGACGCCGGCGATCCGACCGTTACCCGCCGATCATTGAAAACACGGCTGCTGCGCTTGACGCCGCTCGCACTCGTGCTGCTGGCCCTCGCCGTCGGGATCCTGCCGCGACTCAAGGCGCACGCGGCGCTGCGTACGCAAACCCAGTCGTTCAGCACTCCCGTGGTCTCGGTGGTGAACCCGAAGGCGGCGCCGGCGGTGCAGCGCATCGAGTTGCCGGCCGATGTGCAGGCGTTTCAGGAAGCCTCGATCTTCGCGCGCACCAACGGCTATCTCGCGCACTGGTACAAGGACATCGGGACCCAAGTGCCGGCGGGCGAGCTGTTGGCCTACATCGAGACGCCCGAAGTCGACGCGCAGCTCCAGCAGGCGCGCGCCGATGAGCATACCGCTCAAGCCCAGTACGATATCGCCAAGGTGACCGCCGATCGCTGGGTGGGTCTGCTCAAGACCAATGCAGTCTCGCGCGAAGTCGCCGAAACGGACGTTGCCACGATGAAGGCGCGGGCGGCCACTCTTGCGTCGATGCAGGCGAACGTGCAGCGCTTGAGTAAATTGCAATCCTACGAACGAGTGGTCGCGCCTTTCGCGGGCGTGGTCACCGCACGCAACGTCGACGTCGGCGCGTTGATCGATTCGGGCAGCGCCGGCGGATCCAAGATGGAACTGTTCCATTTGGCGGAAACGGACAAGCTGCGAGTCTTCGTCGACGTCCCGCAGGTCTACGCGCAAGACATGCAGCCCGGTGTGCCGGCCACGCTGACTCTTCCACAGCAGCCGGACCACCCCTTGCACGGGGCGGTCGCGCGCACCTCAGGAGCGATCAATTCCGCCAGCCGTACCTTGCGGGTCGAAGTAGACGTCGACAACCAGGACGGTGCCGTTCTGCCGGGTGCCTACGCGCTGGTCGATCTGGAGATGACCACGTCCCACCCGCTCCTGTCCGTGCCCGTGAATACGCTGCTATTCCGCCCGGACGGGGTGCAGGTGGCGGTCGTCGATGGGACGGGGAAGGCGCAGCTGCGAAAGGTTACCTTGGGACGGGACTTCGGCACGACCGTGGAAGTGACCTCCGGGCTCGACGTGAGCGAGCGTGTCATTGCCAACCCGGGCGATGCCATCGCGCCCGGCGACGCCGTGCACGTCGTCGAGAACCCGCCGGGCGCCGGGAAGCCGTCGGGCTCTGAGAAGCCGTCGAAATCGCCGTCGGCCTAGCACCATGGGCAACGTTGCGCGTCCCTATCGTCGGAGAACGGTCATGAATGTCGGATTGGATACCAAGATTCGCGCGGGCGCCGGAGCGCTTGTCCTGACGCTGCTGCTCGCCGGCTGCGCGACCGGCCCTGCCTATGTGCGGCCTGGCGTCGATGTGCCCGGAGCGTTCAAGGAGCGGCCCGCCGCCCCCGCCGCCGTGCCGGCGCCGGGCTGGAAGCCCGCTTCCCCCCAGGACGCCCAGAACCGCGGCGCCTGGTGGGAAATCTTCCAGGATGCGTCGTTGAATCAGCTCGAGGCGCGCGTCACCGTGTCGAATCAGACCATCGTCAAGGCAGTGGCGTCGCTCCAGCAGGCGCGCGCGGTGGTGGGCCAAGCCCGCTCGGCGTACTACCCGACAATTCAGGCGGGGATCGAGCCCGATCGGGTCCGTACCTCGCAGACTGTGATCGGGCGCCAGGGTCTGGCCGGCAAGACGGTGTGGGACAACACCGCGGGCGTGAGCGCCTCCTGGGAGCCGGATTTATTCGGCAAGGTAGGCCACGCCGTCGAGGGCGCCAAGGCCCGGGAGCAGGCGAGCGCGGCGGATCTGGCCTCGGTCGAACTCAGCATGCACGCCGAACTCGCGGTGGACTATTTCGACCTGCGCGGGGTGGACACGCAGACCGACCTGTTGCGGCAAACCGTCGTTGCCTTTCAGGCGGCGCTCGACATTGCGACCCAGCGATTCACCGCCGGCGTCGCATCGGATTCGGACGTCGCTTTGGCGCAGACCCAATTGGAGACGGCGCGTTCGCAACTCATCGATCTCGGCGTCATGCGTGCCCAGCTTGAGCATGCGATTGCCACGCTGATCGGCGAATCCGCCTCGACATTTGCGCTGCCCGCGAGTGCCACGCAGCTCGCGCCGCCGGACGTTCCCGCCGGCGTCCCCTCGCAACTGCTGGAACGGCGACCCGACGTGGCGGCGGCGGAGCGCCTCGTGGCGGCCTCCAACGCAGACGTGGGCTCGGCCACCGCCGCTTTCTTTCCGGATCTGATGCTGTCCCTCACCGGCGGCCTCGAATCGGGGGGCTTTTCACAATGGGCGAACGCGCCCAGCCGCTTCTGGGCCGTCGGCCTGCCGTTGGTGGGCACGCTGTTCGACGGCGGTCTGCGTAAGCAGAAATTGAACGCCGCCAAGGCGATGTATGACTCGGCGGTGGCCGACTATCGGCAGGTGGTGCTGACTTCATTCCAAGAGGTCGAGGATAATCTCGCCGCCCTGCGCGTACTCGCCGACGAGTCGGGGGCACAGCAGCGGGCGGTCAGCGCCGCACAGCATGAGCTCGATCTGGCGCTGCAGCGTTATGAGGGTGGCGCAGTGGGGTACTTGGATGTGGTGACCGCGCAGAGCGCTGCCTTGACCAACGAGCGTACCGCCATCGACATTGCCCGGCGTCGGCTCGATGCGAGCGTGCTGCTGGTCAAGGCGCTGGGCGGCCTCTGGGGATAGCCTGCACCTCTAGAACCCGCCGGGATTTGGGATACACGGATTGGTCTGCGGACCGCCGCTGTTCTGGCCGAAGAACCAGGACAGATTCGAGGTGCCGTACTGCTTGTCCCGGCCAAAGTTGTTGACGCCGACCCCGCTGAAATTGCCAAACAGCAGTGTGCAGTTTCCCTGACTGCCTCCATCGGTGCTGCCTTTCAGCGCATAAAAAGGATAGAACGCTGCGCCCACCGGCGGGACGACGCAGCCGACCCCGTTCGGTTTACAGGTTGATTCCGAGCTTGAGACATCGGTCTCGAGCTGAATGATTGGAAACGGCTGGTTATAGTCGCCACTATCGTCAGACCGACTGAGGGGCCCAATGCCGCCTCCGCTGACGGAACGGATGGCAAGCGATGTGGCATTGTTGCGCGTGCCGTCTGGCCAGTCGGTCCGGTACGACGTGCCGTCAAAGTCTAGATCCCCTCTGACGGCAAGATTGAGGCAGCCAGCTACCGTAGGTCCAGGGAAACACGGTGCGTCGTCAGCATCGTTGTCGCCATTCGCGCCGGGCGTGAAGTGCCCGATTTCCACGGAAAAGTTGATATTTGCCTGAAGCGCCGCCCAGGGGACGAAGTTTCCAAACCTCGCGGTGTCGAACTCTGGATGGAAATCAAAGTTCGTCCCGGCACAAGTGTTTGGATTCGAGTTCTGGAAGCCATTCGCGCCACTCGCCACCATGAACCCTGTCTGACCAGTCGTTAAATCGTCGATTCGAGTGATCAGGCCCGAGGCGGTATCGGTGAGTGTGACGCGCAGATGATCGCCCTGATTCATCAGCAGCGTGTGAGCATTTGGAGCAAACGTTGCGGCTGTCGCTGTGCTGGGCCCCGGAGGACCCGTGGGAACCCCGTCCCTCTGGATGAACGCGAAGTTGACGGGTTCGGTGCACGCCGGATTCAGATTGCCACGCTTGTGGCCGGAGGTTATGACTTCGAGACTGTCTATATTGAGCGCAGCGCACCAGTGGGTCAGGTTGCAGCTGATTTGTGTGATGAAAGGAGGAAACCCGGGGGGATAAAACTGCAGCTCCATGAACGCCGACCCCGCCAGGCCAGGCGTGTTCTCATCGCTATCCGGAATGCAGGCTCCATTGGGAAAAGAGTTGTCATCGCAGAGCGCCATCGCGAACCAGAACGCGGGATAGTTCTCGAACGTCTGCGTCGCCGGCAGGGGACGTTCGGCCGGCAGTGTAATGTCCCACTGCACACTGTTGCCGGAGTGAGGCACCGTCGAATAGAAGCCAATACTCGGCTCGTCGTGCCCGACGTAATGGCCGTTGTCGTAGCCACGTTGGCCATACTCGCCGGTGAAGTCAGCGCAAGTCATTTGCGGTCTAAGTGGTGACTGGATCTTGCTGTAGCCGTTGCAATCCAGATTGCCCACGCGCGCGAACGACTGCGCCTGTGAGGTCTGCGAGCACACGGCAAAGGCTACGCATATGCAAATAGAGATCAGGACGAACGCAGGAACACGGGGCATGACACACCTCCCCAGTCATTTATTTTCGTTCTAGCCCGGCTCCGCGAACAAAAAATGCTGCGACCAGGCCCCTTCAGTATCCAGCCTCAATGCGGAACAAAACCAGTGGCGTCGAGTGCGGTGTATCTACCACTGAGGCGTGCTTGTCAACAGGATGGCCCGCAGCGCGGACGCCACGCGCAGCGAGAGGGACGGGAGCCCACCTTGGCCTTCAGCTTTGCTGCACCGCTTCGCAACGTTGCACTGCTTCGCAGGGGCCTTACTTTACCGATGGCGGGCCATCAGCTTGTCGAGCGCGGCGGGGAAGTCAGTAAAGAATTTCAACCGGCGCGCTGAACGAATATCCCACACCGCGTTCGGTGACGATGAACTGTGGCTGCGACGGATCGGCCTCGATCTTGCGGCGCAATCGCAGCACCTGAACGTCAATGGATCGGTCGTAGACCTCGTTGTCGTACACTCGGCTGGCTTCGAGCAGCTGATCGCGAGTGAGGACTCGTTGCGGAGCCGCCAGTAACGCGGCGAGTAGATTGAATTCGCCGTTGGTCAGTTCGAACCGCTGCCCGGTATGCTTTGCCAGTCGCCGCGTGCGCAGGTTGAGCTCGAACTCGGCAAAGCGGTAGGCGCGGACGTCTCTCTGCCTCGCCTCAGTCAGGGCCGCCCCCTTGGTTCGCCGCAGCACGCTGCGGATGCGAGCCAGCAGCTCGCGGGGGCTGAAAGGCTTGGTCAGGTAATCGTCGGCACCGAGTTCGAGGCCCATGATGCGATCGGCTTCGTCGCGGACGCCGGTGAGGATGATGACGGGTATCGCCGATTCCTCGCGCAGCTTGCGCGCAATCGCCATGCCATCCTCGCCTGCCAGGCGCAGGTCGAGCACCACGAGATCGATGGCGTGGTCGGCGAGGATCACCAACATTTCCGTGCCGGTCGACGTCACGCTGACGCGCAACTCGTTCTGGGTGAGGTATTCCCGCAGCAAGTCGCGGATCTGCGGATCGTCGTCGACGACCAAGATGTGCGGCTGAACAGTCTCAGGCATGACGATAGTCTCCGAGGCCGGGCCTCAATAATGTATCACCAGATCAGCGGGGAATCTCCGCCCACATTCACGGCGCGGATCTTAGATTGCGCGCGAACGACTCGGCGAGGTCACTGCGCTGCAGCGGCTTGTGCAATACCTCATTCACGCCGATTCCGGCCGCACGATCCGCAAGCCGTGCGCCCCCGTGGCCGCTCATGAGAATGATGGGTACATCGGGCCGAACGCGCCGGATCTCGCGTGCCAGCTCGCTACCCGCGATATCCGGCATCGCTTCATCGGTGAGCACCAGATCGAAACGCGTCGGGTCGGCCCGGAATGCCTGAAGCGCCGCGTTGCTTGAACCGAAACCCACCGGCTCGTAGCCGAGTTCGGCAAGCATTTCTTCGGCGAGCGTCACCAGCATCGGTTCGTCATCGACGATCATCACCGTCTCACCGTGTCCGCGCGGCAGTTCGCGCACCGTTTCAACGGCGGGCTTTCCGGCTTCGGCCGAGATCGGCAGCCAGATCTCAAAGCTCGTTCCTTTCCCGGCGGTCGTTTTGACATCGATCGCACCGCCGAGATCGGTCACGATCCCATGCACCAGCGATAGACCCAGACCGGTTCCTTCGCCGATACCTTTGGTCGTGAAGAACGGATCGAATATTCGCTCGAGCACAGCGGGCGGAATGCCGGTGCCCGTGTCCCGGATCACGAGCCGCGCGTAGTTCCCCGGGGAGAGCGCGCCGCGCGAAAGCGAACGGCCCTCGATCAATCGAATGCGTTCGAGAAGCACGGCGAGCGTGCCGCCGCGCTCCATGGCATGTACCGCATTGGTACAGAGATTCATGGCGACCTGATGCAATTGCGTCGAATCGCCGATCAATGCGGCATCGCCGGCATCGAGTTTTTTGTCCAGACGTACGTTGGCGGGCAGGGATGCCGCGATCAGTTCCAGGGATTCTTCGATGACCGACTGGACATGCACATGTGCGCGCTCACCCATCCCGCTGCGGCTGAATCCGAGGATGCGGTCGACGAGCATCTTGGCACGCCCGGCCGCGTGCATCACGTTGTCAAGGTAGCGCCGCAAGGCACTGTCGCGAACGGAGAGTTCTTGTGCAAGCTCGCCGTATCCTAAGATCGCTCCCAAGATATTGTTGAAGTCGTGGGCGATGCCGCCTGCCAGCGTGCCGATCGCCTCCATTTTCTGCGATTGCCGCAGCTGCGCCTCCAGATGCTCTTTGTCCGCCTGCGCCTGCTTTTGATCCGTCACGTCGATGGCCGAACCGACGAACCGGTATGGTCTGCCCGCCGTGTCCCGCAGACAGCGGCCGCGCGAGAGCAGCCAGTGCCAGTCGCCGTTACGTTGCTCCACGCGGTATTCGCATTCAAAGCTCGGCGTGCGACCCTCGAGGTGATCCTTGACCGCAGCGTCGAGCCGTGGCCGGTCATCCACGTGGACGAGAGTGGTTGCATTCCACGCGGTGCGGGTGGTCGCGGCATGGTCTTCGTCTTTACCCTCGAGCATTTTCATCTTCGACGACAGGAAGAGGTGATCGGTCTCGAGGTTCCAGTCCCAGTGCCCTTCGTTCGCTCCCTCCATCGCCAGTGCGTAGCGTTCCTCACTGTCCCGCAGTGCGCGCTCACCCGTTTCAATGCGCCGCAGCTGGCGCCACAGCGCGGCAATGGCGGCCAAACCCAGAAGGGTGACTACGATGGTGCGCGCGGCCAGTCGAATCGCTTCATCGCGCCACGGGCGCATGGCAACAGACTCGTCGCGAGTGACCGTCATCACCAGTGGGGTGTCCCGTACGCGCGCCACCGCGATGAAGTCTCGCCGGCCATCGATCGGGTTCACCACGCGGCTTGCCGGCGCAGCCGGTACGGCGGCGAGTTCCGGGAATTTTCTGTTGATCGCTTCCGGCGCCGGCGGATTGTGTATGAGCAGCGTGCCATTGTCGCGCAGGAGCTGGACGGCGCTGCCCTTCCCGAGGGTGACCGAGCTGTAGAACTGCGCCGCGACAGGACTATTCCCATCCGGCTCTCGCTCCGGGTGATCAGCGGTTCGCTGACGAAGAGCCCCGTCGCAGCGCTGTCGCGCTGAGCGATGAAGTAAGCGCGGTCGGACACGTCGAGATTCGGCGGTACGGAGCCGCGCGAGCGGTGCCGCTGTATACCCTGGGGATCGTCGATGGTGATCATCCGCAGCTGCGGTACTCCGGCGGTGCGATTCGCGAGGACTTCATTGAGACGCTCGGGCGCGAACTTGCGGCTGTCGTTCTGGTACCAACGCGCCGTATCCCGGAGCAGCAAATCGATGCCCTGCCAAGTCCACGCGGTTTGCTCGGCGAGCGCCGTCGCGACATTGCTGATTTCGCGATCGGTCGCAGCGAGCGAATTGTGGTAGGCACGCGAAGCGTCGTAAGCGGAGGAGGCCGCAAACGCAAATATGACAAACAAGCCAAGTACCGCGATCCCGAGCCGCAGGCGCTTGAACCGGATGGGGGCGGTGGGCTGCGCAATGAGATCGTCGGATGGGGGCATGCGTCTCGCAGAGCCTTAATTCGGTGGACCGATCATAGCGCGAACGGTCGCGAGCAGAGCATCGCGGGTCAGCGGCTTGGCGATGACCTGGGCCACGCCGAGCGTCTGCGCCGTCGCACCGGCACTCGAGAGGCCGGAGCGGAATTGTCCGGAGATCGCCACCACCGGTGTTCCCGGATACGCTGCGCGAATTTCATCGACCAGGCGTCCGCCCGCATGTTTGGGCATATAAATACTGACGATCACAAGATCCACATTATCGGTAGGTGCGCAGTGCGGCGCGACGCCGTGAGCTCGATAGCCGGCGTTTCTCAGCCATTCCACGAGCAGGGCGCGCATCAGGTCATCTTGTTCGTATACAACGATACTTTGGCGCATGTCCGGAGCTTGCGCGCGCTCGATTTCGCAGCTATTGCGTGATCGGCCGGAATGATTACGGGTGTAATCTCGGCCAGGCCATTGCTGGATGCGAGATATGCGTGGCCCGGATTGCCGGGAAACACCACCCAGGGGGCGGCCGGAATCCTGGCGAGAGGCGCGCCGCAGCGCCTCAG
>WNFG01016134.1_pt1 | contig 14043 bp, 12 predicted proteins | sample 5400431 | NCBI WGS metagenome assembly WNFG01 (sample SAMN13153346, study PRJNA577476) | soil metagenome | isolation source: 120 cm saprolite under Douglas fir tree site 2 hole 3 replicate 2 | place: USA:California | collected 2015-04-18
GTCGGCGGCGGCTCGGACGGAAACTTCACCGCGGGTATGGGCATCCCGACGCTCGACGGCATGGGCGGCGTAGGCGAGGGCGCGCACGCCGTGCATGAATTTATTGTGATTTCCGAGCTGCCGCGGCGGGCATTGCTGTTGGCGGGGATGATCGAAAGCGCCTGAAGAACTATTCTTTGGGAACGAGCACGAGGAAGTAATCCATCTTATCGCCCTTCACAAAGTCATATTGATCGAGCAGCTTGTATCCCGCCTGCAGGGCCTCGCGAATGACGACATCGCGTGCGACCCCGTGGTTCTCGCCGTTCCCGTTGCGATCGATGATCCCGACTTTGGCGCCGGGACGCAGCGATGCCCGCAGGTTCCGCAACAGCACAATCGGCTCGGCCACCTTGTGGTAAGTCTTAAGCAGCAGCACGACATCAATCGCAGCTGCCGGAAGAAGCGCGTCGTCCGCCTTACTGAGGATCGGCTTCACATTGGCGAGCCGGTCCTTCTGTGCCCGGTCGCGAATGTAGCGGATCGCCTCAGGATTGATGTCCACCGCGTAGACGACGCCGGCTTCGCCCACGCGTTTTGCCGCACGCACCGTGAACCAGCCTGAGCCGGCTCCGATATCGGCTACGGTCTTGCCCGGCGCAATGCCCAGGATATCCATGACACGATTGATCTGCAGGCGCTCGTCACGACCCGGAGAGTCGAAGATGGACAGGTCGCCCGTATAGGGCTCGCTGGTTTTACGCTGCTCGGCGGAAGCCGCTGGCGCTTGAGCAAGGTTCTGAGCGGCTACGAAGCAGAAGCCCTGTAAGAAAAGAATTAGCGTCAGAAGCAGCGTGCAACGTTTGTGCATGATGCGACCAACCTCCGAGGAACCTGCCATTTTTAGAATAGACTGCAACGGTCTGGCTTGGTGAGCGCATGGTATGGCTCACCTTGGTTGTCATCCTGAACAAACGTTCTTTGCGCAGTGAAGGACCTGGGCGAGCCGCGCGAAGGGTCGCGTCCTTTGCCACCCCACAATCGCGCGTCTGGCTCGCTTCCTTATTGCTGCATTACCACCACCTTGCGCCCGCTGTTTTGACTCCCATCCGACAGAGGCCTAGAATTTTGATGGTTTAGTTCGGTGGTCGACACGTCATTCCGCGGACCGATTGGAGAGGCTTCAATATGGGCGGTAAACTAGGCTTACCGGAGCTGATTCTCATTGTCGGCATTGCGCTTCTGCTTTTCGGCCCCAGCAAGTTCGCCTCACTCGGAAAGAGCCTCGGTGAGGGATTGCGGAACTTCAAATCTGCGATGAAAGAAGACGAAGCGCCGAAGAAAAAAGAGGACGAAGAGAAGAAATCCTAGTTCCTGGATGAGCTTGCTTCGATCCCTCCGCTGCCGGGGCAGGCGTAAAGTCAGAATTCCCGCGGATCCTGCAACATCCGATATACCAAAGCCACCGGCAATCCGACCACATTGCTGTAGTCGCCCTCGATGCGAGGAATCCACCGCGATGCCATGCCCTGAATGGCATACGCGCCCGCTTTGTCCATTGGCTCTCCTGTTGCGATGTATTCTCTGATGTCCTCGTCAGATATTTCGCACATGGTAACGCGCGTGGTCTCAGCGGCAGTTATCAGCTCCCGGTTCTCAGCTCTCAGTTTCTCATCCGCAGCTCCCGACTTTGCAATTCTCGACCTGGACTCACTGGAAACTGGAAACTGGAAACCGGAAACCGTACGCACCAGGCATACGCCGGTGATGACCTCATGCGTTCGTCCCGAGAGCAGTCGCAACATGCGGGCGGCGTCAGCCGCGTCGCGAGGTTTACCGAGGATTTTTTCGTCGACCACGACGATGGTATCCGCCCCGAGCACGCAGTCCTGAGGACAGCTACGAGAAACTGCCAGCGCTTTCTCCCGGGCAAGCCGCTGCGCACACTCCACGGGCGATTCGCCATCGCGCGGACTTTCGTCGATGTCAGCGGGTTGTACCGTGAAGGCAATACCGGCGTTACGCAAAAGTTCCTGGCGGCGAGGCGAGGCGGAGGCGAGAACGAGCGTCACGAACGTTCATTGTAGCGGAAGATTTTTCAGCAGTTTCCGATTACGCGACTAATCGGGCAGTTGAAACAAAAGGTGAAAATCGGGCTATGATATCGAAAAATGATGACTATCGCCAAGTGGTGGTCGCCGTTGCCTGTCGTAATCGCGCTGCTGCTGCCGCAATCGTCCAATCACAAAACCGAACGTACACCACTCGAGCGTCTTCAAACAAAAATCAACGTAGTTTCGGTACCAAATCTCACGCCTTCGGAACTCGCGGGGCAATACATGAATCCGTCAGAAGAACTGAGCAATCGCGTTCCTCAAATGGGAAGCGAAAAGCTTTTTGTCTTTCCCGATAAGACTTACATCTTTACATTTGTGACGGACATACCGCCGGAAACGATTTCTGATAAAGGAACTTGGAGTTTGGATGCCGACGTTCTTCGGCTGGAATCTGACCAGGAAGTAACATGGAAATCAAAAGGAGTAGAGCGACGGCACATCGTAGTGCGTCGTCGCGGCCACGATAACGAGCTCTTTCTCGTCGGAATAGACCGGCAACTTCCGTACTTCGAGGACAATGCAAAAGACGACCCCGAACTCATGTTTCTTCTTGAGAGTCTGAAACGCGAGAAGACTATGACCGCGGCAGAGGCAGAGCCGCTTCGAAAGAAATTGATGAAGGAGAAGTGGCAGCCGGGCTTTTATCGTTAGAGATTTTTCTGGACAATTTTTATGCCAAATTCAACCCGGTCAGTGTCTGGCTAGACGCCGAAACCGGAAACTAATCCACTATTGGAAAACGAGAACACTCTCACCTGCCACCTCCGCCTGTTAAAATCAAGGATTGCCCCCTACAGGTATGGACGCCGCATTCCTCCGCAACTTCGCGATCATTGCGCATATCGACCACGGAAAGTCGACGCTGGCGGACCGCCTGCTGGAGCTGACCGGATCGCTCACCGCGCGCGAAATGCAAGCGCAGGTGCTCGACTCGATGGACCTGGAGCGTGAGCGCGGCATAACTATCAAGGCCCACGCGGTGCGCATGATGTACACGGCGCAGGACGGCCAGACTTACCAGCTCAACCTGATCGATACCCCCGGACACGTGGATTTTTCCTACGAGGTCTCGCGCTCGCTGGCGTCGTGCGAAGGCGCGCTGCTGATAGTGGACGCCTCCCAGGGCGTCGAGGCGCAAACCCTGGCCAATTCCTATTTGGCGATCAATCACGGCCTCGAAATCATTCCCGTGATCAACAAGATTGATCTGCAGAGTGCCGACATCCCGCGTACCAAAGAGATGATTGAAAGCGCGGTCGGGCTCGACGCTACCGACGCAGTCCTCATCAGCGCCAAGACCGGCCAGGGTGTGCCCGACGTGCTCGAAGCGATTGTGAAGCGCATCCCCCCACCGAAAGGAGATCCCGACAGCCGCTTGCAGGCGCTGGTTTTCGACTCCTGGTTTGACCCCTACCGCGGCGTGGTAATCCTGACTCGCGTCTTCCAGGGAACGCTGCGCAAAGGCCAGCGAATCCGCCTGTGGTCGAATGGGACGACCTTCGACGCGGAAACTCTCGGCGTGCTCACACCCAAGCCGGTGGAAATTCACGAACTAAAAGCAGGCGAAGTTGGATTCCTGATCGCGAACATCAAGAATGTCGCCGACACGAAAATCGGCGATACCATCACCGACGACGCTAACCCCGCGTTCGAGGCGCTCCCCGGCTTTGAAGAAGTCAAACCCATGGTCTTCGCCGGACTCTACACCGTGGACGCGCACCAGCACACGCAGTTGCGCGAGGCGCTCGAGAAGCTGCGGCTGAATGACTCATCGTTTTTCTTCGAGCCGGAAAGTTCGGTCGCGCTCGGCTTCGGCTTTCGTTGCGGCTTCCTCGGCCTTCTGCACATGGAAATTATCCAGGAGCGGCTGGAGCGTGAGTTCAATTTGGAGTTGATCACCACCGCGCCCGGCGTGCGCTACAAGATCACCAAGACCGATGGCGAATTGATCGAGGTCGATAATCCGTCGCGCTGGCCCGACCCGAGCGAGATTGAAAAGGTGCAAGAGCCGGTCATTCTAGCCACGATCCTCACGAATGAAGAATATGTGGGCGGAATCCTGAAGCTGGTCGAGGACAAGCGCGGCAAGCAGAAGACCTTCGAGTACGTCAGTTCGTCGCGCGTGATGCTGCACTACGAGCTGCCGCTGAACGAAATCGTGCTCGACTTTTATGATCGCCTGAAGTCCGTTTCGCGCGGCTACGCTTCGCTCGACTACCATCTCGCCGACTATTGGGAGTCGCCCATGGTGAAACTCGACATCCTGGTGGCGGGCGAGCCCGTGGACGCCCTTTCCATCATCGTGCATCGCGATTTTGCCTACGAGCGCGGCAAAGCGCTGGTCTCAAAAATGAGGGAACTCATTCCCCGGCAAATGTTCGAAGTGGCGATACAGGCTTCCATCGGCGCGAAAATCATTTCCCGCGAAACCGTTCACGCCATTCGCAAGAACGTCATCGCCAAGTGCTACGGCGGTGACATTTCGCGCAAGCGTAAGCTCCTCGAAAAACAAAAAGAAGGTAAGAAGCGCATGAAGCGAATCGGCCGCGTGGACATCCCCCAGGAGGCCTTCCTGGCTGTGCTCAAGGTCGGCGAGGACAGTTCTTAGTCCGGACTTTTCTCCTCTCCCAGCGGCTAGAACGGGACGCTTGCCAGCAACTGATAGCTCAGATTGACTGAGCTTTAGTCGGAAGGCCTAGAACGCAAAATGTGCAAATCTCAAATACGCGCGCGTTTTGGCGTACAACCTGGTGAGGCGATGTTAATGTGCGATGAATTGCCTAACTGGTTACTATTCAAGGGCTTTAAGCGTTTCCAACCACGCCCTCCACACCGACCGAGCGGTCTTTGCGGATAGGAGATTTTCGGAGGGGTTTGTATTCCACAAGCTTTTCCACAGCAAGAATAGCTGCAAACACTTGCGCGCAAGTCGAACGCCCTAAGGTACTTACCGCACGATTCTACAGTGATTCCTGTACCATGAAGGTTACTCCTCGTCCGACATTCCACCCTCAAGCAAGGTTTCAAATCTGGTGCAATTCTTGATGAATGCCATCTTGACCTTGCCGATGGGACCGTTGCGTTGCTTGGCAATAATGATCTCAGCCTTGCCTTGAACGTCGGGATCGTCCTGCTTGTAGACCTCTTCGCGGAAGATGAACATTACCAGATCGGCATCCTGCTCGATCGATCCGGATTCACGGAGGTCAGACAATTGTGGGCGATGATCGCCACCGCGACTTTCGGGAGCGCGGCTCAACTGCGACAAGGCGATCACGGGGACGCTCAACTCTTTCGCCAGCGCCTTCAGCCCGCGCGAGATCGCCGAGACTTCCTGTGTACGGTTCTCGAAACGCTTGCCACCACCGGACATTAACTGCAAGTAGTCGACAATAATCAGGTCCAGCTTGCCGGCCGATTGCTTCAGACGACGCGACTTGGCGCGCATCTCGCTCAGAGAAATGCCGGGCGTATCGTCGATATAAATGGGCGCATGCGCGAGTTGCTCCATGGCGCGCACCAATTTCTTTGTGTCGTCCTGCCAGAGTGAGCCAGTACGCATTTTGTGCGCGTCCACGCGAGCCTGGGAACACAGCAGGCGCAGCAGCAGCGCCTCGCGCGACATTTCGAGCGAGAACACGCCCACCACCTGTTGGTCTTGGATGGCGGCGTTCTCGGCAATGTTCATCGCGAAGGCCGTCTTGCCCATGGAAGGACGCGCCGCAATGATGGCGAGATCGGAACGCTGCAGGCCGCTGGTCATCTCGTCGAGATCGGTGTAGTGCGTGGCCAACCCGGTAATGCGCTGGCCGCGCTGCAGCAGAGCGTCAACCGTTCCGAACGATTCGCGGACGATCTCTTGAATGCCCATGAAGCCGCGGCCAATGCGCTTTTCCGAGAGCTGAAAGATGGCAGCTTCGGCGTCGCTAAGAACATCTTCCGCGGGATCGGACTGGTCGGATGCGCGCGCAATCGCCGTATTGGCCGCGGAAATCAGACCCCGCAGCAACGCCTTGTCGCGGACGATCTTTACGTAATGCTCGATACTTGGACGGTCGGGAACTCCCTCGAGAAGGCTGGAGACATAAGGCACATCTCCAATCGCCTGCAGATCTTTGTGGCGATCGAGTTCCTCGATCAGCGTAATCATGTCGATCGGCCGCGAGGATTCCGCGAGATCCACCATGCGCGAGTAAATGCGCCGGTGCGAGTCGAGCGAAAAATCTTCGATCCGCAGATGCTCGGCCGCCTGGTTGTAGGCAAAGTTGTCGAGCAGGATCGCGCCCAGAATCGAGCGTTCGGCCTCTACGTTCGCCGGAAGAGTGCTGATGCTGTAATTTTTCGACGCATGCTTGAGGCTGCCGTCCTGGTCGTAGTGTAGGAGAAGAAAATACGAAAGGCAAGAAATAGAGTGGGGAGAAAAACAAATGCGGCGCCAGCCAGCCACCGACGCCGCACTGTTCGCGGAGTTCCTAGTCTCACCTTCCGCCGCGAGGCGGCGGTAGAAGCTTCGGAGCAGACAGCATTCACAAGGAGCGCCGTATTACCCGAAGCGGCTGCCAGAGTCGCAATCCTGCGATCACGAAACTGCAAGCTCTGCGGTGGCCAGCGGTCCTTTCCTGCTCAAAGAGCAGGGATGGGGGAGGAGGCCGCAACGCCCGGGCAACCAGTACACGCTTACGCGCATTTCCGGAATGTCCCCGGCAATTCACCCTCGAGAATCGCCGGCTGCCGCTGCATCCACCGCAATCTTCCGGTGAGCTCAGGAACTCTCACGTTTTCGATGAACCCACTCTGGGCGAGTTTGTCGCGCACCGCAACAGCAAATGCCGACAGGCTTGTGCAGAAGCTGTGGACGTTGCTATTTCCCTGTGGAAGGCTAAGGAAAACTTAGAATTAACCGCGCTCAAATATCTCGGTTCTAAGGTTCATAACTTAGACAATGTAGAACAAACTCACGGGCATGGCCGCAGGTTGAACGAGCCCGGAAACATGATTCCCTTGCCGGCAGGAGAGGCTCCGCATCCTTCTCCGGCCCCCGATTTTTTGACAATCCGGAGACATTCTCGCCCCCTAACTCTGCTATATAACGCTGCCAAAGCTCGGATTAGGGGAGGAAACATGATCTGCAACACGGTGTCAGCTCCGGCTTTGCGCGCCATTCTTGTCATCTCGCTGCTCGCGGTGAACGCAAATTACGCCCTCGCCGCCTCGCTTTCGACCTCGCCGGCATCCGGCTCCCCAAATACCAAAGCAACCGCAAGCGGCTCGGGCTTCGCCGCCGCCGAGACGGTCAATCTTGTATTCGACACATCGTCCGCAGGCTCCGCCACGGCGGACAGCGCGGGAAGCTTCCGGCAAGCGTTGCTGGTTCCCAAATCCGCGCAGCCCGGCGCGCATACGGTGACGGCCACCGGACAGACAAGTGGACTGAGCGCCTCGGCCACGTTTACCGTTCGCACCAACTGGCCGGCTTTTAAGAATAGTTCCGCGCGCATTGGCATGAATCGGGTTGAGAACACCATCAACAGCAGCAACGCAAAATTTGTCGTTCTCTCCTGGCAAGGACTGATGGGCGACCTGGTGGATTTTTCTTCTCCCGCGGTCGTGAACGGTGTGGTCTACGTCGGCTCGTTCGACGGCAGTCTCTACGCCTTTAACGCCGATGGTTGCGGCCTTGCCACCTGTTCCCCTTTGTGGTCGGGCGCGACCGGCAACGGCATCTACTCGTCGCCCGCCGTGGCAAACGGCGTGGTCTATATCGGCTCGTCCGACCACAACCTTTACGCCTTTAAGGCTGCCGGCTGCGGGACTTCCTTGTGCTCCCCGCTCTGGGTCGGCCCCACCGGCAGTTCCATTCTCCAAAGTTCCCCGCTAGTGGCAAGTGGAGTCGTATACGTCGGCGCCTACGACGGCAAACTCTACGCCTTCCCGGCCGCAGGTTGTGGACAGGCTTCCTGCGCGCCATTGTGGACGGCGGCCACCGGAGCCCACATTACTTCTTCGCCCGCGATTACCAATGGCGTCGTTTATGTTGGCTCGAACGACGGCAAACTCTACGCGTTTGCTGCCGCAGGCTGCGGCACAAGCACATGCTCTCCGCTATGGACTGGTCCCACGGGCGCGCCAATCTACGAATCCTCGCCGGCAGTTTCCAATGGCGTGGTGTACATCGGCTCGTTCGACAAGAAGCTGTACGCGTTCAACGCCGCCGGTTGCGGACAGGCCACCTGCTCGCCTATATGGACGGGCTTAACCGGCGACTTCATCGATTCCTCTCCCGCGGTCGCAAACGGCGTCGTCTATGTAGGATCGAACGACCTGTTATACGCATTCGATGCCAATGGCTGCGGGCAACCCACTTGTTCGCATCTTTGGCTTGGCCAAGCCGATGGACAGCAGGGTGCCATTGTCAGCGCGCCGGCCGTTGCCAACGGCCTGGTTTATGTCAGCGAGAACAACGGCATGGTCATGATCTTCGACGCCAAGGGATGCGGCAAGTCCCTTTGCCTGCCTCTGACACAGCTGCTCACTCACAACGAACCGATCGTCTCTTCCTCGCCCGCAGTGGTCAATGGCACAGTCTACGTGGGATCGGCCGACCAACTGTCATTTCCGGTGGGGAGGTTGTACGTGTACAAGCGGTACAAGCGCTCGAGATGAGAGCGGGCGGAGGAAAGGTAAAAAACTATTCTCGCTTCTGCGGATCGACATTACTGCGCTCCAGATGCTGCTTGAAGTAATTCATAGCTTCTTCGAGCCGACCAGATGCTCCCGGGGAACGGCTCTCGACAGATTTCGCTTCCGAAGAGTCTTCGCGGACAGTCTCGCGGTCTCCGGAGACCTCAGATGAAACCTCAGAGGCTTCCCGCAACAGATGCCACGCCTCGCATCTTCCTGCACCACATACGCCGCGACAAAATCAAACGAACCACGCGCATATCCCTGGTTCTGTTTTCGGATGGCGCAAGCGTAACCGCCCCCGGACTCGACCGTCGTCGACTTGACCTGCACGCTGACAAAACGCCCCGGACGCCCCACTACGAAATCGTAGCTCCTCGAATCTCCCCAAGGTTTGCTCACCGCCAAACCCTGTTCGCCAGCCCGGACCATAAAAACCGACTCCACCCACTCCCCGCGACTCTTAGGATCCTTGATAATTCCAGGTTTCCGCCTCTTCATTCAACCCGCCTCAGACAAGAAAGGCGGCATCCGGAAAAAACTCGCGAATGCCGCCCTATGTTTCGATTCGACAGAAATGAAAAGGGAAAGGCAAGAGAATTGAAAGAAGAAGCGGGAGCGATTCCCAAAAAGGAAAAAAACCAAACATGCCCATGTAGAGCGGACACTCCTGTCCGCTGCTCTTGACTTTCTTTAGCAGACAGCCCAAACGGGAAGGGTACAACTTCAGTCGTGCCGTCAAGCGTCCACAAAAACAACTACGGGTGCCCCTCGTCGCTGGTTTTGCGAGACGTGGGAATTTACCCGTCAAGACAATCCATCTCCCCTCTTCCGACCCGCTTTGAAAGGGCGCGGCTTTCCAGTCGCGCCGTACGCATTTTTCAAAAATAAACGGAGGCTTTAGCCGCCTGAGGGAGGGGTCATATCGCTACACTAGACGGAGCGATCAACGAGCCGGAGCAAGGAATCGTCCATGCGCATGCACAATCCACCCCATCCAGGCCTCGTTCTCCGCGAGTATCTGGGAGACCTGCCCGTGACCACACCAGCAGCCCATCTGCGAATTACGCGCGTGACGCTCTCGCGCGTACTTAACGGTAAGGGCGGAATTTCCGCCGCCATGTCCATCCGGCTGGCGGCCGCCCTGGGCACCACGCCGGAATTGTGGATGAATATGCAATCGCAGTACGACCTGTGACGGGTGCGGCAAGCCCGGCAACCGGCGGTGCGCAGATTTGTACGTGCCGCTGCGGCGGGAGAGCGAAAGGTAGAAGTCGATGATTCAAAAGAGCGATCAGCAGGATATTGACCGGCAGGGCCGCCGCGTGTTGCGGGAAGTCCTCGAGCCGCTTGGGTGGGTGCTTACCGGCTTCGAGGAAGATTATGGAGTTGACTATGATGTTCAAGTCTTCGTGAACGGCAGTCCGAATGGCCTCTGGTTCAAGATTCAACTGAAGAGCTCAGCTTCAAGCGACGCACCGCAACTCGATAACGATCTGATCCGAAAGCTGACCAGCGGGGAAAACTCATCCACGATCACGGTCAGAGTTCCAACATCGAATCTTCTTCCGGTTACAGCCGACCAGGTTCTGAAAACGGTCGAGAAACTCTACGTCGTGCTTGGGCAGAGGACGCTGGCCAGTGCATCCGCCGCTTCATTTGCGGACTCGCTTAAATACCAGCCCGGGGAGCAGAAACTTCGCGACGACATCAACCGCAAGAGCAATCTACTAAGGCTACGCAGAATTCGCGAACTGTTTGTGCAGAGGCAGTTCGCCGAGGCCCGTGAACGTGCTCGGCTCATCATCTCTGATCCCGACTCGCTGATAGAGGAGAAGTTCTGGGCCCAGGAGGTGATCGGGTCGATAGAGTGGGGGGACGGAGTCAACCAAAATCGACCTCAGGCAGAGCTGCCCCTGATCTATCTGGAGAATGCCAAGGCGCTCCAGCGGATGAGTAAACGCGGACCGTCGCACTTGAAAATGTTTGCGCTTATCGCGAGGAAGGCCGCGGAGTTGGACCAACTTGCGGTCGAAAATTGGGGTTTAACGATTCTCCTTCATCAACACCGCACTCCTGCCGGCAACCCGTTCATGGCCCTGAACGCGTTTGCGGCTCAGGCGCTCAGCACGAGAGCCGTGATCAAGAAATACAACCAGTGTCTGCGCCTCGTAAGGTACGCAGCCAACTTTCGCGGTCGATGGTTTCTGCCCCGTGCTCTCGCTAAGATTCCCATGGCAGCAGCGTCTTTTATCGCTCGCATAGGGCACATGGAGGAGACGCAACTCGGCGACGGCGGTGCACAATTTCGGTCATCTGTTCTCTCAATTGCAAAACTCATAGCTCAGATCGGTGAGGAGTCAGGCGATCAAGAGGCCATTTCTCTGGCAATCGGATCAGCGCTAATCACCACAAGATCCGCTGATACAGACGCGTTCAAGTGGGTAGGTAGCGCACTTGATCGCATTACGGATCCGGAAGAGAAAGCGGAGGCGATAGCCATAGTCGAACGCCAGATGATGCGATGGAGAGGCCAGCGGGCAGAAGGCGATTACAACCCAGACCCCTACCTGCAACTGTTGGAGAATGCTGCCGCATCGCTCGGAATAGATGTCTCCGACAAGAGCTCGCCGCTGTACCAGGGTCTGCTGATTGCAGCCAGAGACAACTCTCCCGAGCGAGTTCTGCGAACCTGCGAGCACATAGTGACCAGCCTTGGCGCGACAGGCCCCATGGCTCGTCAGATAGCGGCGCTTTTCGGTACACAGATGGCGGGGCCGAAGATCGTCCACTGCTCTCTGCATGACTACCACCTTGAAGAACGGGACTTCGACTCCACGCTGGCCGCATTCAAATTGCGGTACTGCGACTCCTGCCCCGATAAGGCTCCCCGTCCGCTCGATTGGGAACTCACAGACTCGGTTAAAGACGAATTTCAAACCAAGCACGAAGCATTCGTCAGAAAATTCAATGCAACCGGAGCGGGATTTCGATTCACTTCTTCCGACTAAGTAGGTCCGCGATTCGGGGCCTTGGAATCGTGGAGAAGAGTCTACAAAGCGAAAGCCCCGAGATTCACTCGGGGCTTCCGCACTGAACGCTGTTTGCCAAACACTTAATGGTACTGGACGACGTTTGCCGACTCCAATCGTACCAGCAAAGACGACCATGCCAACGGCATTTGCCTTACGACGCGAAAAGCAGGTTCCCTATCGGACCTTCGGCCCAATTCGGAATCACAGAATGAATTAGGGGTTCGAGTGACATCAGAGGGTGAAGGAATCCTTAGTTGCTGAAGCCACTCGAACGCGATGACCAGGCGTTGTCCAGTGCCTGCTGGCACCATCCTCCAAACGACCCTGTTGCGTGATCGATTGTAGTTTGCGCTTGAACGTATTTCACGTCCAAAGGTGAAATATCTCGAGATGAGGTGCCGATTTGGAAAGAAGAAAGGCGCAGCCGAGGATTGATTTTCTTTCGCGTGAGAATACTCTTCCGCCCCTCCAGGGCTTGTTCCTTTCCCACTTCCTGTCCCACGGCTTACGCCGTGGGCTGCATTCTGCCGCCGCTTCGCGGCTAAAATCAGTGGCGGAACTGTGGTGAATAATGTTGCGGCCGAGTTCTTTCCGCAAAAGAAAACCCAGGGCTTTCGCTCCTTCGGCAGGCTCAGGGCTTGCGCCCTGGGCTGCGCTCTTGCGCGCTTCGCGGCTAGGCGGACAGGAGTGTCCGCCCCACACGAGTCGTGTTGGTCTCTTACCCCATCCATAAACACCCGCCTCGTTGAAACGATTCCTCAGGCAATGTCACCACACTTATGAACGAGGTCTAATCGACCGGAAAGGATGACTCCAATGGCTGACGAGAAAGAAATGCACAATACTCTGAATGCCCCGAGCGAGGCTGCCGGCAAGGCGGCACTCGCAGCGCGGGCAGGCACGGCGAGCGTGCCGGCGACTCCAGACCCCCGATGGGGGGTGGAAAACTGCTGTGTCCGTGAATTCTGGGCGGTTATCGAGCGCGACGCGACTCTGATCCGTGGCCGCAACGTTCTACGAACCGCTAAACTAGCCCCGGGCATTTACGAAGTCTTCTTCACTGGCGACGTCAGCAACGGCGCCTTTGTCGCCACGATCGGCAGACCTGGTATTTTTACCGAACCCGCTGGCGAGATCACAGTGGCACTGCGATGCTGTCCGGGCCTGGGTGCGTTTCGGCCATTCGACGACAACAAAGGCGTGTGGATACAAACCTTCGATTCCGCCGGCAAGCCCGCCGACCGATCGTTCCACTTGATCGTCCTCACGCACTGAACCTAGTGAGAGAGAGGACGACTTTGTTTTCGCGGGGGCGGGCGAAGGACTATGCAAACCTGCCGGGCTAGAAAATAAAAGAGGCATGGCCAAGGCCGTGCCTCTTGACGCGAAAAGCAGATTCCTCGCGCGATGAAGCCGCGCTCGGAATGACAAAACTTCTAGCTTAGTCCCTTACTCCATCCATAAACGCCCGCAGCTTGCGCGAACGCGAGGGATGCCTTAGTTTTCGCAGTGCCTTGGCTTCGATCTGGCGGATGCGTTCGCGGGTTACTGCGAACGATTGGCCGACTTCTTCCAAAGTGTGCTCGCTGCCGTCTTCGAGGCCGAAGCGCATCTTGATTACTTTTTCTTCGCGCGGGGTCAGCGTGCGCAGGACCTGTCCGGTCTGGTCCTTCAGGTTCACGTTGATCACGGCTTCGGCCGGCGACACCACTGCGCGGTCTTCGATAAAGTCGCCCAGATGCGAATCTTCCTCTTCGCCGATTGGGGTTTCAAGCGAGATGGGCTCCTGCGCGATCTTCAGAACTTTCCGAACTTTCGCGACCGGAATGTCCATGCGCTTGGCGATTTCTTCCGACGTGGGCTCGCGTCCCAACTCTTGCACAAGTTGCCGCGAGGTGCGGATCAGCTTGTTGATGGTTTCGTTCATGTGGACGGGGATGCGAATCGTACGCGCCTGATCAGCAATTGCACGAGTAATCGCCTGCCGAATCCACCACGTGGCATAAGTCGAAAATTTATACCCGCGGCGATATTCGAATTTGTCCACGGCCTTCATCAGACCGATGTTGCCTTCCTGAATCAGGTCCAGGAACTGCAAGCCGCGATTGGTGTACTTCTTCGCAATCGAAACCACCAGGCGGAGGTTGGCCTCGATCAGCTCTCGCTTGGCCTGCTCCGCGTCCATATCGCCCTGGATGATCTCGCGCTGTGTGCGCTTGAGCTCCTGGAAC
>WNFG01003028.1_pt1 | contig 14041 bp, 14 predicted proteins | sample 5400431 | NCBI WGS metagenome assembly WNFG01 (sample SAMN13153346, study PRJNA577476) | soil metagenome | isolation source: 120 cm saprolite under Douglas fir tree site 2 hole 3 replicate 2 | place: USA:California | collected 2015-04-18
GCGCTTGAGAGCAGGGGATAGCGCTGCTCTATCAAAGGATGCCAGGCGAGGTCGGAATTCGGCACGAGCGCACCGATGCGCACCCCTCCATCTGCCGTCTCCTCCACGGATTTGAGCGGCAGCCGCGAGATGTCGATCAGCCGGGAAGGGCGTTCGACATCCTCTTTCATCAGATCGATGAGGTTGGTGCCGCCCGCGATGAATTTGGCGGTCGGGTCGGCAGAGATCCGGCGAACCGCGTCGGCCACGTCGTCGGCCCGCGCATACTGGAAATTGATCATGGCTTGACGCCTATCTTGTTCATCGCCTGCTGGATCGCCGCCACGATGTTTGGATAAGCGCCGCAGCGGCAGATGTTACCGCTCATCAATTCCCGGATTTCGTCGGCGTTTTTCGCCTTGCCTTCGGCGATCAAGCCCACCGCCGAGCAGATCTGGCCCGGCGTGCAATAGCCGCACTGGAACGCGTCATGGTCGATGAACGCCTGCTGCAGGGGATGCAGCGCGCCCTCCGTCGCCAGCCCTTCGATTGTGGTGACCTCGGCGCCATCCTTCATCACGGCGAGCGTGAGGCAGGAATTGACGCGCCGCCCGTCTACCAGCACCGTGCACGCGCCACACTGGCCGTGGTCACAGCCCTTTTTGGTGCCGGTCAGGTCGAGATGATCCCGCAATGCGTCCAGCAAAGTGGTCCACGGTGCAACTTCGAGGGTGGTTTCGACGCCGTTGACGGTCATCGCTACCGAAATCTTGCCGGGTACCGGGAGGGGATTCCTGCTTCGTTTCGCCGTACTTGTTTGGGCCATCTGGATCTCCGCACAGCTGCAACGAAGTTCGCCCGCCGAAGTTTCGGAACTGCGGCGAATTTTTGATGCAACGCGCCGCTTCGGACCGGTGTTTTGCCGATATGGGATTGGGGCCGGCGATAGCCAATATGCGCGGGCCTATCCGCTTTGCGCAAAAAAGAAGCAGAGCGTTATTTCTTTGCACCGCACGCGGCCATGACCTCAGCAGTCCAATACCGTCAGGAAGCCCAGCGCGGCGCTGGTTTCGGTGCCGGACGAAAAAATCAGCGCAGTTGCGAAGCGGGATGTAGAAGGTCTTGCCGATGTACAGGATCCGCGAGGTCGACGGCCATGACGAAGAAATCGCGGATACGCTCGCAGACCTTCACCGCCTGACATTCTTTGACGGCGCTCCCATTCCGGAATTTGATCAGGGGCATTGGTGGCTCGCCTTTGACGAGAGAATGCCAGTCGGCTTTGCCGGCGTCGTTGCGTCCACCCGCGCATACAACGCGGGATACTTCTGCCGTGTCGGCGTACTGAAAAAGCACTGCGGCAACGCTCTTCAATTGCGCCTGATGCGCGCACTGGAATCGCGTGCGCGACACAATGGATGGTGTTGCATCGTTTCGGATACCACCGACAACCTCGCCTCCGCTAACAACTTTATCCGGGCCGGCTATCGGCTGTATCAGCCGCAGTATGCATGGGCCTGGCCGAATACGCTGTATTGGCGCAAATCCATTAAATGAACGCGCGTGATCACTCCTATAACCGGCTGCCAGCCGTTGTGATGTAACAGTGACTGCGACGGGTGCATTACTTCCAGTTCCGGATACACGGTAATGACTTGAGCGTTTGAACCGTGCCCTCATGGCGCGATATAGCGCGTGGCATACTCCCCGAAATTACAAGACTCGCCCGGTGGCCTAACGGCCATCGGGCTTTTTTTGCGTTTTTGGGGGCTGTGAGCATTCGATGCTTGCGTTTCGCAGGGTCGACAACTCGCCCGCATCTGATCCACAAGCTTTGCATTTATTGTTCAGCCCGGTCGTTTAGCTCTTGAGAGCGGGTCGGGCCCATATGTGTTCGACCCGACGGTGCCGCCCAGGCATCCGATTTCAACAAATCCCCAGATCGAAAGTGCAAAACCTGCCAGGGCCAGGATGGAATGCAGCACTGTTCCTGCGGGCTCCGCAAACCATGCAGCTTTCGCAAGCTCGCCAAGCGCTGCCGGAAGCCCGTAGAACACCAACAGCCACCACGCGCTCTTGTCGCGATCATGCAGCCGCTCCGTGGTGATGGAGAATCCCCAAAGCAGCCACGGGATGAGGACGAGGACGACCATGATGATGAAGATCGGCGCGGCGATACCAGCGGCGGTGAACAGGATCACGGCGGCCAACAGCCCCGCGACGAGATAGATGAGGAACGAGCGCCAGTATTTGGCCCGATTGAGGCGCCCGCTGGCGCCGAACAGGAATTCGAGCAGGTCTTCCATGGTACCCCTGCATGCCAATGCACCGGCGGACCCGGCACGAGATTGTGTCGCTCCGAAACGAACAAGGGTTCAAGGCGGACTTGCACGATCAGGTTGCCGAGGCGATTTCATGTCCTGTCAAGCGACCATCTTTCGGCGTAAGGCCTAGCCGAATAGCGGCCTACTATGCTTTGATACGGGCAAGTTTTTGAGGCCTGAACATAAGCCGCGCAAAACGGCGGTTAGCGGCGGAGTTGCGGCCCGGCGAACAGGGAGGACATGCTGTTGGAACAGCCCTGCCGAACGATGCTGGCCAAAATCTGGGACCAGCATGTCATCGCTCAAATTGGCGATGATACCGATCTCCTACATGTCGATCGTCATTTGCTGCACGATCTCGGCGGCTCGCGCGGCCTGCTCGATCTCAAGAGCCGTAATCTGTCGGTCCACAATCCGGAACTGACGTTCGCGACGCCCGATCACGCGATTTCGACGGCGCGCGGGCGGGCCGGAACCATCAAGATTGGGCAGGAGCTGCTGGCGGCGCTGAGGGTCGAAACCTCCGCCAACGGGATCGAGATGTTCGATATCGACGAGCCCGGTCAGGGCATCGTCCATGTCATCGGACCCGAGCTTGGCCTCAGCCTTCCCGGTTGTCTCATCGTCTGCGGCGACAGCCATACCTGCACCCATGGCGGGCTGGCCGCCCTGGCCTTCGGTATCGGATCCAGCGAACTGACGCATGTGCTGGCAACGCAGGCGATCATCCAGCGCCGGCCAAAAACCATGCGCGTGATGTTCGAGGGCCGATTGCCATTCGGCGTGACCGCCAAGGATCTCATCCTCGCGTTGATTGGCCACATCGGTGCAGCCGGCGGTACCGGCTATGCCGTCGAATATGCCGGCAGTGCTATCAGAGGTATGCCGATCGAAGGGCGGCTTACCATCTGCAATCTTTCGATTGAACTTGGCGCCAAAATGGGCCTGATCGCGCCGGACGAGAAGACATATGATTACATCCGCGGCAGGCGCTATGCGCCGCAAGGCGAGATGTGGGAGCGGGCCGTCAAGGCGTGGCGCCAGCTGCCGAGCGATGCCGACGCCGTGTTCGACCGGGAGGTCGTCATCGATGTCGAAAAGATCATTCCACAGGTGACCTGGGGCATCAGCCCGGAACACGTCATCGGGATCGATGGCCATGTGCCAGATCCGCAGGCGATCGCCGATCCAGCGCGCCGCGCCGCGATCGAAACCGCACTCGATTACATGGGTCTCGAGGCTGGAGCGCCGATCATCGGCACGCCGGTCGATTGGGTTTTCATCGGGTCTTGCACCAATAGCCGGTTGAGCGATTTACGTGCCGCCGCCGAGGTCGTGCGTGGCCGCAAGGTTGCGCCCGGCGTGCGCGCCTGGGTCGTGCCGGGCTCGGAGACGGTCAAGCGGGATGCCGTTGCCGAAGGACTCGACAAGCTTTTCACCGATGCAGGTTTCGAATGGCGCGAGCCCGGATGCTCGATGTGCCTTGCCGCCAATGGCGAAACCGTACCTCCCGGCCAGCGCTCGGTCTCGACGTCGAATCGCAATTTCATCGGCCGCCAGGGCCCGCGTGCCCGTACCCATCTGGCGAGTCCGGCTACGGCGGCGGCAGCAGCGATAGCAGGCGCAATTGCCGACGTGCGGACCATGGAGCGTTAGATGCCGAAACCATTCACCAAACTGACGGCGATCGCTGCGCCGATCATGCGAACCAACATTGATACCGACGTCATTATCCGCATCGATCGCATTGTTGGAAACTCGGTTCGCGGCAATCTCGGCAAATGGGCGTTCGGGGCTCTGCGCTATCTGCCGGACGGCTCGGAAAACCCCGAATTCATTCTGAACCGCGAGCCTTACCGGGGGGCGGAAATCCTTGTCACCGGACCGAACTTCGGCTGCGGCTCCTCCCGTGAAGCCGCGGTGTGGTCGCTGCAGGAGATCGGCATCCGCTCCATCATCGGCTCGGGTTTCGGTGACATTTTTTTCGCCAACTGTTTTCAGAACGGAATCCTCCCGATCGTTGTGGATAGGGCGATTGTCGATGGACTTGCTGCGGAGGTCGCGAACACGCAAGGCGCCGGGCGTATCGGCATCGATTTGCAGGAACAGACGATCACGTCGCCCTCGGGGAAGCGACACAGTTTCGAGATCGATCCGCGCCGGCGCGCTGGACTTCTCGAGGGTCTCGATGAAGTCGCATTGACGGCTGCAGCGCGACGACGAAATCTGTGCCTTTCAGGCGTCCGACCGCGCGGAGCGGCCCTGGATACACTTCGCGAGGAAATCGGCATGAATAATTTGTCCAACATGATCAAAGTGGCCGTGGTCGGCGGTGAGGGCATCGGCCCGGAAGTAACGGCGCAGTCGCATCGGGTTCTCAACTGGTTTGCGACCAGGCGCGGCGTTCCGATGATTCTGCGCGAGGCGCAATACGGTCTCATTCCCTATCTCGCGACCGGCAAGGTGCTGCCGCAAGACACGATCGAGGCGATGGACGAAGCCGACGCGATTCTTTGGGGGGCCACCGGTGGCCCGGAGACGACGGAGGTTCCTGCCGCCGCGCGCAAGGCAGGGAGCCTGTTGTCGTTGCGCAGTAAATACGATCTTTACGCCAACCTGCGGCCTATCCGGGCCAATCCGGCCTTGGCCGAGTCGGCGCCGCTCAAGGCCAGTGTGCTCAGGGGTGTCGACTTCGTCATCATCCGCGAGCTCACGAGTGGCATCTATTTCGGCGAACCGCGCGGCATCCAAACGCTCGCCGACGGGCAGCGTCGCGGCTTCAACACCGAGCAATATACCACCAACCAAATCCGCCGCGTGGCGCGGGCCGCTTTCGAACTGGCACGGACGCGGAAAGGCCGGGTCTGCTCGGTGGACAAGGCGAATGTGCTTGAAACCAGCGTGCTGTGGCGCGAAGAGGTGATTGCGCTCCACGCCGCGGAATTTTCCGATGTCGAGCTCACTCATTTGTACGTCGATAACGCCGCCATGCAGATCGTCCGCAAGCCGTCGCAGTTCGATGTGATGGTGACCGGCAATATCTTCGGCGACATCCTGTCCGATTGCGCGGCGATGGCCTCGGGCTCCCTCGGCATGCTGCCCTCGGCCTCGCTGGGTCCGGTGGGGCAGTCTGGCCGTCGCAAAGCGCTCTATGAGCCGGTCCATGGCAGTGCGCCTGACATCGCGGGCAAGGGCATCGCCAATCCGCTCGGCTCCATTCTCAGCGTGGCCATGATGCTGCGCATGACGCTCAACCGCCCCGATGATGCGGTCCTGCTCGAAAAAGCCGTGGAAACCGCCTTGGCGGCCGGCGCGAGAACGGCCGATATTGCAGAACCCGGGGCAACAAAACTTTCAACCCAGCAAATGGGCGATGCGGTGCTGAACGCCCTGGAGAAGGTCGCCGGCAAGGAGAGGGAGCACGCGTGATGGCAAAACATTTCACAAGACGCTCGGCGCTGACGGTCATCGCCTGCGGTGGCGCCTCGATGGCGGCGGGCCGGGCATGGGCCGAAGACAAGACCGGCCGCGTGATCTATCCGGTCGCGGTGCCCATTTATCAGACCCAGTTCGTCGCTGACAGGATCGGCTTCTTCAAGGAAGCGGGCCTTGACTGCAAACTGCTTCAGGGCGGCAGCGGCGTCAAGACGCGCGAGATCATCGCCTCTTCGCAAGGCGATATAGGTATTGGCGATATCACCCATCCGATGCAGCTCAGCAATCATGGCCGCAACGGGCGTGTGCTGATGCCGGTCGATACGCGGAGCAGCGCGGTGATGTTCATCATCCGCAAAGATCTGAAGGATCAGGGCATCACGACGCTGGAAGAGCTAACGGCGTGGAAAAGGCCGGATGGGCGCAAGCCTATTATCTCGGTGTCGTCGTTAGGAGGCACCAACCATGTCTGGGCTTCCTACTACATGGAAACGATGGGGCTGGACCAGAAGGTCACCTGGATCGGAACCGGCAATGTCGATACCATGCTGGGCTCGCTGAAGACAAAACAGGTCGATGTACTGGTAAGTTCGCTTTCACTGCTGAACGAGGCGGCCGAACAGGGCTGGGGATCCCTGTTGTTCGATGGAACGGATGAAGCGGTCTGGAACAAATACATCGGCGGCAAAGTCCCGGTAACGGCGCATTTCACTCTGCAGTCGACGATCGACAAGGATCCGCCCAAGATGCAGGCTTTCGTCACGGCTTTGTGGCGGGCCACCCAATGGATCAAGGCGCATTCACCAGACGAGATCTACGGAGCCATCGAGCCCTACGTCGGCAGCACTTCGCGCAACGCCAACCTCATCGAAATCACTGCGCTGCAAAAGGTCACCGACTATGAAGCCAGCATTGATGCGGCCGGCTTCGCGCGTGGCGAAAAGGTCTGGTTTCGGGAAATGACCGGGATCAAGCCGCTCACGATTGCCGATGTTGTCAGCCCCACGTTCATCGAAGCGGCGCGGAAAGCGTATCCGGCTTGAAAGCGGGAATCATGTCTGCGACGCCGCTCGATCGGCCGACGGAGGTCCAGCGTATCGACGTCAGGAGATTGAGCAAATCGTTCCAGCTGGCCGGCACAGCCATCGAGGCGGTGCGCGATGTCTCCTTCGGCGTCCGGCGCGGCGAATTCGTTGCCTTGCTGGGGCCGTCCGGTTCCGGCAAGAGCACCATCCTCAACATGATCGCGACATTGATAAAGCCTTCCAGTGGCCAAATCCTGATCGATGGGATGTCGGTCATACCCGGCAAGGCAACCCCTAATGTCGGTTATATCTTTCAGCGCGACACCCTGTTTCCTTGGCGGACTGTCGCCGACAACATCGGTTACGGGTTGCAACTGGCCGGCGTTCCCGATGCGGAGCGCAAGGCACGCATTGCGGCCTGCGTGGCGCAAGCAGGCCTCCAGGGCTTCGAACAGGCTTACCCCTCGGCGCTATCGGGCGGAATGCGCCAGCGCGCCGCACTGATGCGAACGCTGGTCGTCGAACCGCAGATTCTGCTGATGGATGAGCCGTTCGGTGCGCTCGATACCCACACCAAGATCGACATGCATGACGTTCTGCTCCGAATCTGGGAACGCGAGCAGCAGACGGTTTTGTTCGTGACGCACGATCTCGGCGAAGCCTTGACACTGGCCGACCGCATCATCCTGTTTTCGGCGCGGCCCGGCCGGATCAAGGATATGTTCGAGGTGGATTTTGCGCGGCCGCGTGATGCGGTGAAGGTACGCGAGACGCCGCGCTACGCGGAATTGTTTCAGCATATCTGGCACTCGCTCGGGGAAGAATTCGTCAAAGGCCGCAGCCTATGAGGACGCGTCGACCCGCCAGTACATTGCTTTGGCAGGCGTTGATCTGCGCCGCCGCGCTTTCGGTCTGGCAATGGGGATATGATCTGCATGCCCGCGTTCCCTGGCTGGTGCCCGATCTGCTCGACCCTTATTTCGTGTCAAAGCCTTCCGAGATCTTCGAGCACTTTCTTATCCTGAGCTGCATCAAGTCCAAGCTCGGCGTGTTCAATGGCTGGTTCAACGGCGATTTCGCCAAGTGCATGGTTCGGAACGAAAATAATCTTTGGATTGCGACCGCCATCACGCTGAAGAATACCTTTTTCGGTTTCGTGACCGGGGTATCCAGCGGCTTTGTGGCGGGGCTGATACTCGGACGCTCGGATCGGCTCAGCGCTATTTTTCAACCCTTCATCACCGCTGTGAACTCCATTCCCAGGATCGCGCTGGCGCCGATCATCGTGCTGGCGTTCGGCATCGGCGACACCTCGAAAGTCGTGACGTCGTGGATCGTGGTCGTGTTCCTGGTGTTCTTCAATACATTCGAGGGCGCGCGCTCGATCGATGAGGGCTTCGTCAATGTGGCGCGGCTGCTTGGCGCAAGCGAATGGCAGATCACTCGCACGGTCGTAATCCCCTCAACCATGGCTTGGGTATTTGCCTCGCTTTCACCGGCGATCTCATTCGCGCTGATCGGCGTCATCGTCGGCGAATTCATCGGCGCGGAACGGGGAATCGGTCGTCTGATTATCGAGTCGGAGGCGCGGGCGGAAGCGTCGGGGATGATGGTCGCGGTGATCGTGCTGATGCTGGTCGGGGTAGCGCTTTCGGCCGTGATCTGGCGGCTGCAGGCCTATCTGCTGCGCTGGCAGCAGCATAATATGGTGGAGTAGCGGATGCCGATTATTGGACAAACAAAGGGTCTTCCGATGGGCATACAAGTCTACGGATTCTGGCGGTCGATTGCATCATTTCGTGTGAGGGTTGCACTCAGGCTCAAGGGACTGCCGTTCGAGGAAATTCCGATCGACATTCTATCCGGCGAACAATTCAAGCCAGATTATGAAGCTGTCAATGCCGAGCGTGTGGTGCCGACGTTTATTCATGACGGCCATTCCGTGTTTCAGTCGCTGGCGATCATCGAATATCTAGACGATATCCAGCCCACGCCGCGGCTGATACCGCAGGACGCGAAGGAACGGGCCTACGCGCGCTCGCTGGCGCTGATGACCATTGCCGATGCGCATCCGCTGGTGGTGCCGCGCGTGCGCAATCATCTTGCCAAAGCGTTTGGCGCCGATGCCAAAGCGATCGAGGGTTGGGGCAAGCACTGGACGACTGAGGGTCTTGCGACATACGAGCGGCTTCTCGCGCACCGCACCCCGGCGCCTTTTGCCTTAGGCGCCGAGCCTGGCCTCGCAGATATCTGCATCGCCGGGCAGGTCGTTGGCGCGCATTTTCTCAAACTTGAACTGAGCGCGTTTCCGATGGTGTCTCGTCTGGCCGACCGTTGCTTCGAGATGCCGGCTTTCGCGACATCTCATCCGTTCGAGCAGCCGGGGTTCAAGACGGCAGGCGCGCATTGACCGCGCCTGCGCTTCAGACATCGAGGCCGAGCACTCTGGCGGCATTTCCACCCGCGATCTGGGCCAACGTTGCCTCGTCCATCCCGTGCACCCCCGCGACATGTCCGATCGGATTATATTCGGCCATGTCGAACGGGTAATCGGTACCCATCACGATACGATCGGGGCCGAACACGTCGATCAGGTACGCCAGTTGGTGATAGGTAAAAACCACGGTGTCGAAATAGACCTGCCGCAGATAGGTCGTCGGCGGTAACGGCAGCTCGCCATGCGAATCCTGCCGCGCACCCCAGGCGTGATCGATCCGCCCCGAGTAGCCGGGAAGATAGCCGCCGCCGTGTACGGCCATTAATTTCAGATCGGGGAAGCGCGCCAGCGTTCCCGAAAAGATCAGGTTGTGAAGCGCGAGCGTCGTATCCAGCGGATTTCCGAGAACATTGTTGAAATAGAAATGGGTGAGACGTTCGCCATGGGTAAATCCGTTCGGATGCATCATGATGAACGCTCCGAGCTGCGCGGCCCTTGCAAAGAACGGCCGGAATTTCGGATCGGACAATTCCTGACCGTCGACGTTGGTCAGGATCTCGACGCCCTTCAATTTCAGCTCGGTCATGATGTAGTCGAGCTCGCGGACCGCGATTTCCGGCTCCTGCAGCGTAACGACGCCGAGCCCGACGAACCGGTCCGGCCTGCGCGAGCAATATTCCACCACGCCATCATTGGCGAGGCGATGGGCGGCTTCCGCGATCTTTGGATCGATTGAATAGTAACACTGGCCGGGGGCGAGGGCCACCACCTGAATATCGATGCCCATGCGGTCAAGATCGAACAGACGGCGGTCGATGGTCGTCATGACTTCGCGAACGTCATTCTCCTGCTGCGCATTGATTTCCTTGCTGGCGGTATCCGCAAAATGCGCGAGCGGGATCCGGCTGATATCGACATGCGGTTGCGCCAGCTTGGCGGCCTGGGGAACTACGATGTGCGCGTGAATATCGATCGTGGCCGACGACGGGCGCCGGGCGAGGCCGTCGGCGTCGTGGATGCGTGCGGCGGTGCGGCCATAGCGATTCTTGCGATCGATCATTTCATTGTCTCTGCTGTTGGATTGGCTGTTCGGGGGCGTGATGACGTCAAAGTCCGATGTGATTTAAGATTTAGATGCGGCAGCCGGGCGTTGGGTCCAGCGCACGGAAACTGCGGTTGCGTCGGCATCGCCCAGGCCCGCAGCTTCCGCTTCCTCGAAGCAGGCAAGGGCGCTTGCCGTGACGGGAAGCTCGGCATGGATTGACGCGCCGAATTGAACCGCGGTCGCCAGGTCCTTTTTCGCGGCGCTAAGGCCGAACGCGGTTTCGCCCATCGGCGCTCCGCCCAATACCTTGGCGATAGCAGTGGCGCGCCCTTTCATGGCGGTCGGCGTGCCGGCGGTGTCGGACAAAATATCGATTAGCCGGTCGGCGGGAAGATTGAGCGGTTTGCAGATCGCTAGCGCTTCGCCAAGCGCCTGCCAATACACCAACAACGGCAGATTGACCGCAAGTTTCATCGTCGCGCCCGACCCGAGCGCTCCGACATGTTCGATGCGGCGGCATAATTGCTCAAGAAGTGGCATCGCCATGGTGACATCTGTCTTCGCACCCCCGACCAGACCGAACAGCTTGCCTTCTTTCGCCGGGCCGGTGCTTCCGCCTACCGGACATTCGACAAAGACAGCGCCCTGCCGCAATACCGAAGAACCGTTCGATTTCATCGTGTCCGGGCGCACCGTGCTCATATCGATCACGAGCTTGCCGGCGAGTTTGGATGTCAGAATGCCGTTTGGCCCCCGGTAAACCGCCTCGGTTGCAGCGTCATTCAGCAACATCACGATCACAACTTCGCAGCCCTCCACGAGCTCGGCCGCAGAGGCGAACAGCTTTGCACCTGCATCGATCAAGGGCTTTGTCTTCGCGGAATTACGATTCCAGACGCCGACTTCGTGTCCAACCGACATCAACCGCTGCGCGATCGATGATCCCATCCGTCCAGTTCCGCATACGCCGATTTTCATGGCTTGACCTCAACTCGAGAATGGATTGTTAGGCTATTGAGCATGAAATACGCCGAGATTTTGCGCAATCAGCTCCCCATTATTCAAAATGTCGTTGGCGCTGCCGGCGAACACGCAGCGTCCGGTATTGAGGATGACCGCCTGATCCGCAACGTCGAGCGCCAACTTGAGGTTTTGTTCGACGAGCACAATGGATTGTCCTTCTTCCTTCAGGCGCCTGATGGTGCGGCCAACCTCCGCCACGATCAGCGGCGCAAGGCCTTCCGACGGCTCATCGAGCAGAAGCACCCGCGGGTTTCCCATCAGCGCCCGCCCAATTGCCAGCATCTGCAGTTCGCCGCCGGACAGCGTGCCGGCAAATTGCGCATGGCGCTCGCGCAGCCGAGGAAACATGGTGTAAATCCGCTCGACGTTCCATGGTTTGCCGGTCGCGCTCTCGCGCTGCTGCGCCACTGCCAGGTTTTCCCGAACCGTGAGGGACGAAAAGATGCGACGTCCTTGCGGCACGAGACCGATCCCCAGCTGCGAAATGCGTTCGGGACTGAGCCCTTCGATCGATTCTCCAAACAGCCTGATTTCGCCGTCCCGGGGTTTCAGAAAACCGATGATGGTCGAAATGCAGGTGGTCTTTCCCGCCCCATTGCGCCCCAGCAGCGCCAGCACGCCGCCCGGCTGCAATGAAAAGCTTACGCCGTGCAATATATGGCTGTCGCCATAGAATGTATGCACATTGGTCAAACTGAGCGCGTCAGACGCCAAGATATACCTCACGCGTTCGTTCATCCGCGATCACGGCATCGCGGTCGCCATCGACGATCACGCGGCCGTAGTTCAGCAAGGTCACGGTTTCCGCAAGGTCAAGGGCGGTATCCATGTCATGTTCGATCATGATCACGGTGGTCTCCCGCGGTATCGACGCGATCAGCGACTTCACGGTGGATCGCTCGGTGTTTGAAAGACCCGCCAGCGGCTCGTCCAGCAGCAACACGCGCGGCTTTTGCGCAAGAGCCATCGCCAACTCAACGCGGCGCTTCTCGCCATAAGCAATATCGGACACCGGATGTTCGGCCAGATGCAATAGGCCGACCGCATCGAGGACTCGATGGGCCTCGGCTGCGAGATCGCCGTAAAATGACAACGGCCGCCACATCTGCCAGCGTAAAGGTCGCAAACCGAGCAGGCCGAGCGTGACGTTGTGTTCGAGCGTATCGCCTGAAAACAGCGTAATGATCTGGTATGTTCGCGACAGTCCAAAATGCGCGCGTGCGTAGGGCGCAAATCGCGTAACATCCGTGCCGAACAGTTTGATCTGTCCCGAATTCGGCCGCATATCGCCGCTGATCTGATTAAACAGCGTGGTCTTTCCGGCGCCATTAGGGCCGATGATCAGGCGGCGTTCGCCCGGCCGTATCGCGAGCGATACGTCTTGTGTTACCGAAAGGCCGCCGAACGCCTTCTTGAGATTGATGACTTCAAGTGCATAGTCCGACATCAGCGGGGTCATCGCGATCCCCTGCGCAATCCCGTCGCAAGCCTGCTGAAACCGGGAACGATTCCGGTCGGCATAACGAGAACGATAAACAGGAACACCAGGCCCAGTAGCATGTTCCATCGCTCGATATAGGCCGAGGCGTAGTTCTTCAACAACAGCACGAGCGCTGCGCCGACCAACGGACCGCCAGGCGTTCCCGAACCCCCTGCAATAACGCCGAGCAATGCTTCAGCCGAACTCGTGGTCGAGAGTGAAGTTGGGTGGATATATTTATTGTAATAGACATAAAGCAGTCCGGAAACGCCGCCCCAAAAGCCGGCATAGACGAATGTGATCCATCGGATCATCCACGGATTGAAGCCCAGCGCAGCCATCCGGCGCGGCTGGTCGCGTACGCCTTTCAACGACGATCCGAATGACGACGACACGAAGATCGTCATCATCAGATACGCAAACGACGCCACAACCAGCGCGAACCAGTAAAACGATGCCGCGCTGTCGAGCGAAATGCCAAACGGCATCGGTCTGGTCAGGCCGGCTATTCCATTGTCGCCGTTGGTCACATTGGACATCCGATAGGCAAGCCCCCACAGCACTTGCGACAAAGCCAGCGTGATCATGAGAAAGCCCAGGCCCGTGGCACGCAGCGCGATGACGCCGAAGAAGGCGGCCATCGCGGTTGTGCCGGCGATCGAAAGGACGGCGGCCGGCCCGTGTCCAAATCCGTAGCGGCTTGTCAGCAGCGCGGAAATGTAGGCGGCGACGCCGAGATATGAGGCGTGTCCGAGCGAGGTCATCCCGCCATAGCCCACCAGGAGATTGAGGCTGAGTGCGAAAATTGCCGCGATCAGGATCTGGCTGGCGAGATTGACATAGAAATCGCCTGCGAAGGACGGCAGCAGGAGAAGCAAGATAACAAGCAGGGCTGCGGCAATCCATTTCATGCGCCGACGCGCCCAAACAAGCCCTGGGGCCGGAACGCAATGACGACGATCATCGGCAGGAACAGGATGATGTAGGCCAGCTCTGGAAATAGCGCAGTGCCGAAAGTATAGATGAACCCGATGACGAAGCTGCCGATAAACGCCCCGAGCAGGCTTCCAATGCCGCCCAAAATAACAACGATCAGCGCCAGAGGAAGCATGTCGGCATCAAGCCCGGGATAAGCGGACAAGATCGGTCCGCCCAGCACGCCGCCGGCGCCGGCGATACCGGTGCCCAGACAAAACACCACGGTAAACAAATTGGAGACGGGGATTCCGACCGCGCGCGCCATCTGCCCGTCGTCGACGCCGGCGCGGATCATTGCTCCCAGGCGTGTTCGCT
>WNFG01032662.1_pt1 | contig 14031 bp, 12 predicted proteins | sample 5400431 | NCBI WGS metagenome assembly WNFG01 (sample SAMN13153346, study PRJNA577476) | soil metagenome | isolation source: 120 cm saprolite under Douglas fir tree site 2 hole 3 replicate 2 | place: USA:California | collected 2015-04-18
GGCACCTTGGGGGCTCCGCTGATCGAGGTACGCGAAAATTGCTTCGCGGTCCGCGAACGCGCGCGGCGAATAGCGTACCTTCATACGTCGTGGCGCTTATCGGCTTCCGCTACGATTTCATCGGCAACAAATTCGCCACGCTCGGCCTGTGCCAGCCCTTCCCGGACTGCGGCGCGGGTCACCTCATCGAGCCTAATGGTGGGTGTCTCTTCACCGGTCATCGCGAGTAGCGCCGCGGCAAGGGCATCCTGCTCGTCTTCAGGAAGCTCCCGCACCTTTGCGATCGCCTTTTCCAACAGCTTTGTCATACCGGCACTATAACATTGTAGTCTGGCGCGGGCGAGAGCCGTGGACTATGCCGCTGAATTATGGCGTTCCCAACGTGCGTGGGCCGCTGGCAGTCAACCCGCCCTTCTGGCCGCGCGATCTTCCTTCCGGAATTTCTTGTGCCGGCCGACCAGGCTGCGCCCCGGGATGCGCACTTGTCTCTCCGGGTCCGCGACGGTGTGCCCGATCGGGCGAGCATCGCGGCCGTGCTTTTTCAAGATCGCGATGGTCGCGTCTACGTCGCCCGGATCGACCACGTAGCAAAAGCCGGTTCCCATGTTGAATACTTCGAACATCTCCGTGTCACTCACGCCGCCGTATTGTTGGATCAGCCCGAAGATCGGCTGGGGCTCGATCGGCTGGTCGATCTCGTAGCCGACCGGCGCGGCAGCGCGCGCGAGGTTGAGCAAGCCGTCGCCCGTGATGTTGAACAGCCCCTTCACGCCCCGGATCTTTTCCAAAATCTCCATCGCCTCGCGAACGTAGATGGAGGTCGGGCGCAGCAATTCCTCACCGAGCGTCGTCTCCAGCTCCTCGAATTTCTGATCGATCCCGAAGCCCCCGCGCTCGAACAAAGCCCGCCGCGCCAGGGAATAGCCGTTGCTGTGGAGGCCGTCGCTTTTCACGCCGATCACGACGTCGCCGGGCGCGATGTCCTTGCCGTCGATGATTTTATCGAGATCGACGCGACCCAAAGCCATTCCCACCAGATCGAAGCCGTTGATCACGTCTCTCAGCTGTGCGATCTCGCCGCCCGAGATGGAGATTTGCGCCATCTCGGCGCCCTGGCACAGGCCGGCCCCGATGGCGTCGAGCATGGCGGCGTCGGTTTTTTCGACGGCGATGTAATCGACCAGCGACAGGGGTTTGGCGCCGACGCAGATCAGATCGTTGACGTTCATGGCGACGCAATCGATGCCGATCGTGTCGTATTTCCGCATTTTTTCCGCGATGATCGTCTTCGAGCCGACGCCGTCGGTGCACAGCGCCATGCCGACGCCGTCGACCTCGATGACGTTGGCGAAATAGCCGATCGGCAATACCACCCGGCCCAGGCCGTGCTGCGGCCAGGTCTTTTGCACGCGCGCGATGATGCGGTCGAGCCCCGAATCGGCTTCGGCGATATCGACGCCGGCCGCTTTGTAGACCTCCTCGCGCGCGTGATCCGACCGATTGTCCGCCACCCGGCGTCCCCTTTCGAAAGGCTGCAACAGCGGCACGTTCGGCGAGCTGGTGCCGCGGAAGGGATTCGAACCCCCGACCCACGCATTACGAATGCGTTGCTCTACCAGCTGAGCTACCGCGGCTTCCGGCCGGAGTGATAGGGCCGGGCAGGCGAATTCGCAAGCGCGGCGGCATTGCCCTTTGCGCGCGTATGCTCCCCTTCCCGTCGCGGGATAGCCGCGGGCATTCCGGCGTCGAGCGCTCCAATGCGGAACCGCAAGTCGCTCCCGCACTGCTCGCCGCGCCGAATCTATATCTATGATTCGCTTGAGCTTTCTCCCGGATCCGGCGACCGTCAACCCCGGGCACTTCGCCGATTTTGCCGGGCCAGATTCGCTGCTGTCGGGATGATCCGGTTCTCGCCGCCGCGGTCGCGTTCACGCCGGGGTGTTGGCACCGGAGAGCATCTTCTGAAATTTCTGGCGCAGCGGAAATGGAACGAAGCGCTCGACGTGGAACCCGAGCTGTTCGTCGAAACTGTAAGTCACGGGGTTCTTGAGGCTGAGTTCCGAAAACCCGCGCGCCAACTGCTCGACAAACCCGGGGAATTGCGACTGGATGGAATACACGACGCTGTAATACAGATTGCGCCCGAGCGAGAAGCAGGGATATCTGGCGTCATAGTTCTCCAGCGAGAATTTGGGAAAACAGCCATCGAGAATGCGTTTCGGGCACAGCCATAGCGGCAGCACCAAAGTCATGTCGCCGATCTTTCGCGCCGGAACCGCAGCCGGCGCCAGCCCGCTGGAAATCCGAAACAGATTTTCGCAAAGGGCATCTTCGAGGTTGAGCCCCGTGCAGACGAACGATGTGCCGATTTCGCGGGCACGCTTGAACAGCGCGAGGCGGATCAGCAGCGTCCCCAGGAATTCGAAGTCGTCGCCCGTGAATTCGCGCTCAAATCGATCGATCAGCATCATGGAATCCGGTGGAATGCCCACGAGCTCCTTCACCTCCTGCTCTTCCATGACCCGCAGCGGAAGGCCGTAGGTATCGCAGAGAGAGAGAGCGCGCGGGACCCCCTGGTCCCAGTCCGGAATGCCCTTGATGATCACTGGATGCACGGTCAATCCGTGATCCCGCAATTGGCTGAGGCCGTACAGCAGAGCGTTGCTGTCGCCGCCGCCGCTTACACCGACCACCAAGTCGGAGCCCGTCGGCAGCGTAGCCCTGATGGTCTCAGCCACCCGCTCCGCAATAATCGACCGGCATTCCTCCGGATTGAGCTTCTTGAGGAATACTTCGGATGCAGACCTTGCGTTGTCCAGCCGCTGATAAAAGTACTCCGTCGCCTCTTGCCCGACATCCGTGCTGTCGATGGTCTTGAACTGGGTGAGCGACAGCATGAACGGGTTTACGTTGCGGTTGAAATAAAGCAGGACCTCGACCGCATCTTCCCATTCGCTCAGTACCGAATCCAGGCAAGGACAGAGCATCGGCTCCCCGCCCGGCCTCCGGATCACATAGACGGAGACCGCGGACCACGGCACGTTGTAGCGGTTGAGAAGATCGAACAGACGCTCGTCGTCCTTCCACCTCAACGGCTGCCGGCCATGCGATGTCACGACCGAAACGACCGGAAAGGTTCGGGAACCGGAGCTCATCTGTATTCCGGGCATTCCCCGTTCTGGCTCTGAGCAGCGAAACCGAGAGGCCGCCGCAACCGGCGGCCTCCTATTTCAATCACATAGCGCCGGTTTCGCAGCTGGCGCCGCAAATCGTCTCCAGACCATGCTTCGAGGCAGGAACAGCCGGACGCTTGGTGCGGATGGCCTCCAGATCCTCGACCGTCAGGAACGCCCGCTGCTCCCTTCGGCGATACCGCCAGGCCAAAAATAGCCAGCGAACCGCCGAGCCTAGCTGGCAGCCAGCGTTGCGTCAACCTATAGATGTGCGCCCTTCACGCCGCAGCGCTGGGGCACCCGATGCCGCTTGCGCGGCTTCTCGCGCTACTGCGCGAGCGGACGCTGCTTTCTGAATTCGAGCTAATGAGCGCCGATTTCGCAGCTGGCGCCGCAAATCGTCTCAAGACCATGCTTCGAGGCAGGAACAGTCGGGCGCTTGGTGCGCATGGACTCAAGATCCCGGACCGTCAGGAACGTGCGCTCGGACCGCGGAGCGACGGGAACAAGCTCGACGGACATGTTCTTCAGGTTGAACAGGTCGGTTTGGACTTCAGCAGAAGTCTTAGGCTGCATGTCGTGCTCCCCTGGGCGATACCCACCAAGCCAAAATAGCCTGGGAGAGCCGAGCTTAGCTCGAAACCCGCACTTCGTCAACCTATAGGTGTGCGTGCCACCCGTCGACGCAGGCTCGCGCCGGCGCGGCGCCGCTGGCTGGACCTTGCGGTTGTATGCCGCCGTTCCGCGATGCCAGACGCCGCGAAACGCAGTGGCGAGCGTGCGCTATTCCCGAGCTCTGCGCAGCGCCGAATCCAGGATCTGCCTGAGGTTCGCTTCGAAGCTCGGCCGACACCACAGCGGGCTTTTCGACCATATTCCCGGATTCGCGTTCGCCTCGATCACCCGGATCCGCTCCTGATCATCCATACGCAGATCCAACTTGGCATAGCCGCGAAGCTCCAGCACGTTCGCAGCCGTACGGGCGATCTCGGCCATTTCCGTCATTTTCCGGCGCGACAGCGAGGGACACCGAAGCGAGATCCGATGGACGCGGCGGGTCTTGCCCTTGATCCGCACCGCCTCGCTCTTGAATCCTGTGCCTGGCTTGGCCCCCGCGAAGTGCAACTCGACGATCGCCGCGATTCGGAACACCTTGCGGGCCACCTCGACGAGGCAGACCTGGAATTCGCGCCCGACGATGAACTCGTCGCACACCGCCGGGACTGCAAATCGCCGCCAAATCCGATCTGCACGTTGCAGCGCCTGACCGTAGGAATCGACCACGCTGTCGGCGTGAATGCCGGCCGAATTGGCCAGCGATACCGGCTTCACGATAAAGGGCGGTGCGAGATCGATCTTCCTCGGTCGGCGAGCGTTCGCAAGCTCGACGAATCGCGGAACCGGGATGCCGGCTGCCTCCAGGAGTCGGCGCGAGCGGACCTTGTCGTTCGCCAGGCCGATGCCCAGGGGGCCGGATCCGGTATAGGGAATTCCCAGCATTTCCAGAGCGCCCGCGAACGATGGCTCGAATGGGTCGGCAGAAAACGCGAGATTGACGACGATTCCGGGCTGCAGCCGTACTAATTCCTCGATCGTGCGGGCGCTCTGTTCCACGGCGCCGACGAGGTGAACGGGGCAAGAAAGCCGACGAAGAGCGCGCACGACCGAAATATCGTACAGGACCTTCCTGCTGGTCGCTTCACCGCGTCTGACCTCCTTGATGATGTTGCCGTCGATAACGCATGCAATCGAATGCAGTTTCATCTTCCATCCCTGGAGCTGGGTGCGCGCAGCCCTGGCCGAGCCGGCGCACCCTCTCGAGCAAACCTGCTAATTGGCAAACCACATCCTCATTCCGGCGCGGGAATCGCGCTTGATGTCGCGCGCGAGGCGTTGCAGTTCGACCAATGCTCCTAACGTTCGAGATCCCGGCTCCCGCCCACGGTTGTCGGCCGCGACGCACGCCCGTGACCGAAGCAAGCGAGCGCCTTGAGCGGATCACCATGGCGCGACCACGGCGCTTGTACTCCCGATCGCATTTTCGACCGCAACGAAATCATCGGCGTTGGCAGTTGTCATGCATCCGGCTTGCGAAAACTGCAGCTCGATTACGTTTGTTGCAAGCAGGCATACAGCCGCAACGGAACAAAGCCCTGTTTTGCTTTGATGCGACCATTGCCCCGCCCCCCCTCGATCATTTGGACCCTCGTCGCGATTGCAAATCGGATAGTCTCGGCCAACGCGATCGCGTACGGACTGAAGGCGGTCCGGTCATAGCGCATTCCCGCTGCCCAAACGTGCAGCTTGGGCGGATCGAGAAAGCAGACCAGCGCGCCGACCCGTTCTCCCTCATACCGCACGGATACCAACCGCAGGGCTTCCCCCATGTTGGCCAGGAGAAGCGTGGTTTGCTCTTGGGGGTAATAGAATTCGCTATCGTAGCGCGCGGCGGTCCGACGGCAGAGCAGCACTACCTCGTCGAGATCATGAACGGGCGTCGCTTCGATTGCCAATTCCGCCACGGACTCCTCATAGCGGCGGAACTGCCGCCGCAGCTCCCGGCGTGAGTCCGGATGAAGAGCGGCAACGTAATCCTCAAAGCTGGCATAATGAGTGAGATCCATCACGTATCGATCTACCATGTACTGCGGTCTGACGCCCGCAGATGTCATTGTTGCCAGGGTGCGGGGATCCGCGACATTGACCAAACCAAAATAGTCCGCATCGAGCTTGCGGGCCAGAGTTCGCAGCGAATCGATCAGGATCTGCAGTGCTTCGCTCCCGCAGCCGGCCGAAACGATCCGGCTGTCGTAGCAATGCCAGCAGTGGCTCAGCAGCCCCGAGCTCGAGGACAAATCGGGAAATTTCGAATAAAGCGGCATCAGGTGGCGAAGCGGATCGATGCCGGTCTGCCGGAACACCGGAATTCCCGCCACCGCCTCGGCGTTGCCGTGCAACCGCAATAAACAAGCCGAATCGGTGGACAGCAGCGGCGCTGCTCCGACCGAGTTCAAGAACCGCGACGAATAAAATACGGGGGAGTGCGCTTGTTTGACGGTGTGATCCCATTCCGCCTCGTTCGGAATCGCCCCGAGCGGGACCACGTCGACTTGGAAGCTCATCTGGCTCGTAACTGAAAACCGCAATTACCCTGTCGCGCCGCGAAACCGCCGCGTGCGGCCGTGTCACCGACGAGTTTCAGCGAAACAGCGCGAAGACACCAGCGGCGGCCACGGGCGCATACTCCGGGAATTTTGTTGTAGATGTCAAGCGAGTTTTCATGTTGAATAGCGCCCTGATTGTCTGGTCGAGCCCGATCCGATCACTTGAGGGAACAGCTTGATTCTCGCGCGACACTGGCGGGCCATCGACCAGCTCAAAAACGAGTGTCGCCGCCCCGCTTGGGGCGGGATCATGCCCCACCAAACGCAAAATCTTGGCGCGATGTGCTCCCTGTTGCAGGACGCTTTCGATGGCGCCTCGGAGACATGCCTGCTGGGATCGTCTGAATGCGTGATCGTTCTCGTTGTCGACGGACTGTCGTTCGATGTCGCCCGGAGCTGCTGGTCGGCATCGGTGCTCACGGCGTTGACGAGCACCTTTCCGAGCACCTCTTCCACGGCGCTGTTGAGCGCCACGACCGGACTCGCCCCGGCCGAACACGGGGTTCTGGGGGTCGCGTTCTACGCGCCGGAGATCGATGCCGTGTTTGATTGCTATCAGGATCGAGCGGCGGCGGAGCCCGGTCGCCGGTATTCCTCGGTTGCCGAGGAGGACTTCAGCATTGGGCCGTGGCCGACCGTCTTCACCGCTTTGTCGGGCCGCGTCGATTGCGTTGCTCACGTCGGCGCGCTGGCCACGGTACCCGGTCGATGGGCTCGGGCGGTGGTCCACGGCGCCCGCGTCGTCGAGCCGCACGTTGATTGGCAGGCAATCGGCAACGATCCGATTGCGATGGTTGCCGCGGTCACAGCAGGACTGGAATCCACGCTCGCCGACCGGCAATCCACGCCTCTGCTCGCGTGGGCCCATGTGAACGTCGATGCGGCGATTCACGCGCGAGGATATGATTCGGCGGTTTGCGATGCGATGGCCCGGTTGGAGGCTGCCGCGCAGCGCTGGGCGTCGAGCGGCCACACCGTAATCGCCCACTCCGATCACGGGCTGGTGGAAACCAGGGAAAGCCGTCGTGCCCGTGAATTGCGCGCGCTGTTGCACGACCCGGCATATTGTCGCGTGCAAAGCGGGGGAGCCGGACGGATGCTCTGGGCCTATCCGCATCCGGGATCGAGGGACGTACTCATCGAGGAGGCCCGGGCATTAGCAGGAAGCTTCGCCGCGGTGATCGGCCGAGATGAATTGCTACGCTTGCAAGCCATCGGCGACACCCAATACGCGCGCGAGCGAATAGGCGAGGTCGTGGTGGTTGCCACCGGGACGGAGTTTCCTCTGTTCGCGCCGAATCACCGGTTCGAACACGGCGCAAATTCCGAACAAGAGATGATTGCCCCGCTCGCGATCTGGATGGGCCGCTGAGGGGTGGCAATGCACCGATCACGATCCATGCCTGAGATCGTTGTCATCAGCGGGATCCGCGAGATCGAACGCGTTTTCGCCTACCCTCGTGGTCGCGTCGCCGAGGTTCCCGCGCCCAGGCTCTGCGATCTCTTCGCCGAACATGGTTATGCTCTACAGGGTACGCCATGAGCGGCCCCCGAGGCGGCGTTCAGGAAGGCGATCTAGGCCATCGGGAAGGCGATGTGGCTCACGAGGAGAAGCAGGTAGAATACCTCCGCGAGGTACTCGGTCGTTACGGCCCGGGCCGACCGGGCGGCGGGCTGCGTATTTTGGACCTGGGTTGCGGCACGGGTGGGCTTGCCGTCCGGCTCGCCGAGAAGGGACACCTGGTGACCGGCGTCGATCGCTCGTCCGCGGCGATCGCGCGCGCGCGCTGCGCTGCGGTGAGCGCAGGTGTCCGCGTCGACTTCTCCCAGCTCGATTTCCTCGAGCTCGACACGACGTTGCCGATCGCCGAGATCGACGCGGCAATCTGCCTCCCGTTCGTCGGCTGGGGCGACGATGCGGATCAATTGCGCTTGCTGCAGTCGATCCGCGGCAAAATGGCTGCCGGCGGGATTCTCGTGCTGGATCATGGCAATCCGCTGTGCATCGCTCGCCATTTTGGTAGAACGTACGATCTCGGCGCCGGGCGAGTTCGCGCAGGGCTCACAATGTCAGCGCAAGATGAAAGGTCCTCGACGGCCGGGCGCGACGTGAGGCTCTACACGATCCCAGAGCTCGCAAATCTGGTGCGTGCCGCGGGTTTCGAGATCGTCGGGGTTCATGCAGATTTTGCCGCGGGGCAACAGCCGACGACCGACAGCCGTAACGTGCAAATCGTCGCAACGCCGCTTCCGGCGCCGCCGGCGGATTTAGCTTTGAGCTTTCACGGCGCGGATGCCGCGGCAGAGTTGGCGCAATTGAACTTGAAATGGTCTCCTGACGAAGTGGAGTGGCTCGAACCCGCCCTAGAGGCGGTTTGGTCTCCGATGCTGGCCGGTGGCACCGGCGAGATCGCGCGGCTGTCGCGAGACTATGCACTGATCGACCCATGGGGTGGCGAGCGGGCTGCACCGGTAATTTCCGCATTCTTCGGGGTCGAGCTGTCTCCCGAGAGCATTGTGTTTGGCGCCGGCGCGACGGGTCTGCTGCGTCAAATCGCTCCCCTCGCCCGTGCCGGCCGGCTGCTGACGAATCCGTACGTGCACAGGGATTTCGCGCTTTGGGCCGTGGCGGAGGCCGCAAGCCTCGCGTGGATCGACGAGAGCGAGGAGGACGAAGTTCGAGATGCCATCGCCGCGACCGCACCGACGCTGATTTATCTCGACCGGCCGTCCGCGCTGGGGACCATTATTCCGCGCGGCAATCTTGTCGGGATATGTCGACAGGCGTTGCAGCATCGCGGCTTGGTCGTGATCGACGAAGCTTATCACGCGTATTTTGCCGGATCGGACAGCGCCGTATCTCTGATTCCCTCCGTTGACAATCTGGTCGTGATCCGCAGCCTTTCCAAGGCGTATTGCTGCGGCGGATTGCGCGTAGGGTTTGCGGTTGGCGGTACGGCCGCAGCGAGGGCGCTGCGGCGGCTGGTTGCTCCGCTGCAAGTATCCGAACTCGCCTTCCAAATGGGACTGCGGCTGCTCGAGGCCGGCGACATGTTTGCGAAGCTGCGTCGGCGAATTCGGGAAGCCAAGACCGCCATGACCGGCCTGCTGGCTGGAGCCGACCTCAAGGTCGTTGCCGGCCACGAAGATCTTCCGTGGGTCCTCGTTGAGGACGCTTCCGGGCGCGTCCACGCCGAATTCATGAATAGAGGAATTGCAGGTAAGCGGCTGCTTCCGTTCAGCCCCGGTGCAGCTCCCGGAACGGGCTGGCTGCGTCTTTCGGTGCCGCTTTCCGCCGAACGGATGGCCCGCTTTCAGCGCTCGATGGTGCAAGCCGGCGGTTGCCTGCCTGGCAATCCATAGGCCGCTGCCATGGAGCCGCTCGTGGCCTCGATAGCTGCCGCTTTTCCTCTCCGGGAGAGCATCGATGCATTGGGGAAATTGATCGCATTGGATCGGTTCCAGGCGTCGGACGGGATCATCAAGGCCGCCGAGCTGATTGCAGAACGGCTCAGCGGGTATGGCTTGTCACAAGTGCAGCTTCACCATTACGCCTGCCCTTGGAGCTGGTGGACGTTCGAAGGCCCCCTATCCTGGACCCCGGAGCACGCCGTTCTCAGTCTTGCCGGGAACGACGGAAAGCTCATCGTTCGTTATCCAGAGGACGCGACTTGTCTCGCCACATACTCGGCCCCAACCGCTCCCGGCGGGACCCGCGCCCCGCTCAAGCTTTTTCAGGAAACCTGCCGCGTCGAACCATTCGCCGGCGCCGTGCTCTTGATCGACACCAGGACAACCCATCTCGAGCAGGGCCTTGCTGCTGCTGAACGCGGCGGGTTATATTTCCGGCACGGATCTCGAGGATGAAATCCTCATTCAGGCGCATCTTTGCCACTCCCGGCCCGGCGCTAATGACAATGGTTCCGGAGTGGCGGCAGTGCTGGGACTCGCCGCAACGCTGGCGTCACTGCCGGAATTGACCGCTTTCGGTCCTCGTCGCCGGGGCATTCGTTTCCTGTTTGGCCCCGAATTCGTCGGCACGGCCGCTTATGTCCATGATTTCATTCGCCCCGGCAGACGACCTCGGCCGATTGCTGCGATCAATCTGGATATGGTGGGCGAAAATCAGGCGCTGTGCGGAGGCCCCCTGATCGTCGAATTACCCCCCGAACATTTGCCCTCGCCCGCGGGTGCATTGGCGGAGCATTGCATGTCGTTGCTGCCGGATACCGGGCGCAGCTATTCGGGAGCGGTGCGCTCGCGCGACTGGACAGCCATGACCACGCCGTTTGTCGGCGCTTCCGATCACGGCGTCTACGCCGATCGTTCCGTGGCGATCCCCTCGGTGCTGATCGGCCACTGGCCGGATCGGTTCAATCACACCTCGTATGATACATTGGACAAAGTCGATCCGGCGGAGCTTCGGCGAGCCGCGACGATTGCGGGAACTTGTGCGCTGACGCTGTCGGTCGCGAACATGCACATGCACGAGGAGCTCTCGCTCATCGTTGTCCAGCACACGCTGAACCGATTGTTGGCAGCTTCAAGATTGACGCCACGCGTCGAGGCCGATGCCGGCGTTTTCAGCCCGTCGGGAGCCGCGTGTCGTGCGGAACTCATGGGCTTCCTGGCGGAATCCGGAAGGATGCAAATCGCCGCGCTTGAACGGATCACGGGCGGGCAGAACTCCCGCGGCCGAGCCGCGATCGATCGGCAAGAACGTCTATTGTGCGCGCTGCTCGAGGTTGCGCCGCGAAGCGTTTCGCTTTCGTGCGGTGCGCCGGATATGGTCGTCGAGAGACTGTGGCGAGGGCCGTTCAACCTTCGCGCGCTCCTGGAGCGTGCTGCCGGGCCGCACGTGGACCGAATTCGGCGGCGATTGTGGAGCGACAAAGCCACCTACGCCGCCGTGTTCGCGCTTGCGCTTGCGATCGACGATCACTCATCTCGCGCCGACGTCATACGTCGTGCAGCGTACAGTTCCATGCTCGATATCGACCTTGGGTTTGCTGATGATGTCTTCGATGCTGTCATTGCGTCGGGCTGGGCACAGGAGCGTTCCACCGCGTCCATGCGCGTCCAGCCCCGTAACCCTTGCTAGTGCAGGCGTGCAGTACTGTCAGTTAGCACCGGACGATCCGATATAGGTCCTCCCGCTTTGGACTACCTGGCGACCAGCTACCGGAACAGCGAGCCGAACGGGTGCCAGCTCTCGTTCTTCTCGGGTTCCGGCTCGGTTTCGGCCTCGACCAGCGCCTCGCCCTCGGGACCGGGATCATCGGGCGCGTGCACGAGCGGGATGATCGGCTCGACCGCGGGCGGCTTCGCCGCGGACGGGGCGGGCGCGGCGTTGCGCACGGGAGGCGAAGGCCCGCGGGGATCCGCGGAATCGGCGCTCCGGTCGCGATCCGGGATGGCCGCGGCGGCAGCAGGCGCATCGGCCCGCGCCGGCACATTGCCGCCTCCCGGTGCCGTCGGCGCCGCCTCGATCGTCGGCTCGCGCGCGGTTTCCGCGGCCGGTCCGGGCCCGGGCAGCTCGGCGAGAGGCAGCTTCCATTCGAACGCGTCGATCCGGCCGGTGACCGGCGATATCGGCAGCCATTGCTCGGAGACGACGCCGTCGGCGGTCCAGGCCGGATCGCGCGCCGCGCGCAACGCCCGCGCCATCCATTGGCGCGCGCGGCCGACGTCGCCGTGCTCGAGCTCCTCGAGCTCCGCCATCAGCATCGCGACCCGCTGGGTCGGCTCGGCGAGGAGCGGCGCGAGCGCCTCTCGCGCGACCGTAAACTCGCGCGCATCGAGCGCCGCGCGCGCGACGGCGAGCGCGCTCTCGACATGGCCGTCGGCCTGCCGCGCCAGAGTCTCGACGCGAGCCAGCCGGTCGCGGGCGGAATCGCCGATGCGCAAATGCGCATAGGTTTCGGCAAGGTCCGGATGCGGATTGACCCGCCAGGCCGCCTCCAGGATTTTGCGCGCTCTTCGCGTCTCGCCGGCGTCGGCCAACAGCCTGCCGGCCAGCGCCGCGGCGGGGACGAGATCCGGCGCAAGCCGCGCCGCCTCGACCGCCAGCGTTTTGGCGACCCCGGGATCGGTCGCCTCGGCGGCGAGCGCGCGGGCGGTGGTGAGCACGGCGGTGTGCCGGCGATGCGTCGCCTTGTCGATCAGCCCGTTGCGCAGATGGGCGTCGAGGATTTCGAGCGCGCCCTCCCAATCCGCCGCCCTGCAACGGAACTCGAGCACCGCCTGTCCGGCCCAACCCAGGCCCGGCGCGGCTTTCGCGGCGGCCTCGGCGAAATGCCGCGCCGCGCCGAGATCGTCGCGCCGCTGCGCCTCGACATAGAGGCCGCGCAGTCCGAGCAACCTGGTGTCGGCATGCCGCGCCATCTCCCGGAAGGCGGTTTCAGCGCCCGCCCGGTCGCCCGCGAGCTGCGCGGCTTGCGCCTCGAGCAGCCGCACCAGCGGCTCGTCCGATCCCAAGCGCCGTGCCTGCTGCGCGAACCGCCGCGCGGAAGCCCGATCGCCGACCCCCACCGCGACCAAGCCCCGCGTGATGGCGAGGCGGCCCTTGCGCTCGCGCTGCTCGCGCAGCGCCCGCGCGATCCCGCGCGGCGAACGCCACAAGCCGCGCGCGAGCGCGAACAGCAGCAGGAAGAGCACCGCGAGCAGCGCCACCGCCGCCAGCAGCACCAGCACCGAGCTCTCGATCCGCCATCCGAGCCACGTGATCGCGACCTCGCCGGGACGGTCGGCAAGCCACACGATCCCGAGCGCGACGAGGCAAACCAGGCCGAGGAACACCACGACGCGGATCATCGCGCGGCTCGCCTCATTCGGCCGGCCGGGCGAGCGCGGCGAGCGCGTTCGCCGCGAGCGTTTTCGCGGAATCGAGCGCGGCGAGGCGGGCTTTGGCGGCCGCGATCCAGCCGGCGGCCGGTGCCCGCACCGGCTCCGGCAGGCGCTCGAGATCGGCGAGCGCGCCGGCAATGTCGCCGCGGGTGGCCTTGAGCTCGGCGCGCGCGATCACGGTCGACGGCTCGTCTCCGGACGCTTCCTCGACCGGGCGGATGCGGACCAGCCGCTCCGCGCTCGCCTGCAGCCGCTCCATGACGCCGGCTTCGCGGCGCGGCGCGCTCGTCGCCTTGAGCATGGCGGGCGCGAGCTTCGACAGGTTTTGGGCAAGCGCCGCGGGAGTCGGTACCCCGGTTGCGGCACTCGCTTCCAGCGCAGCGAGCGCGGTGGGATTTTCAGCGAGCTGCTTTGCCGCGTGGAGCTCGGCCGTGAACGGAATGCCGCGTTCCACCGCGATGCGCAGCTCCATGGCGACGAGCGCAAGCCGGACCGTGCGGTCCGCCCCCGCCGCCACTTTGCCGAACCGCTGCTCGGCCGCCTTGACCTGCTGCTCCAGATTCGTGAGGCGCGCGGCGAGCGCGTCGAGATCGCTGCGCTCGGCCGGGTTCGCGGCCGTCTGCGCGTCGGCCTTTTGCGCCTGGCTCGCGGCCGCCTCGGCGCGCCCCTTGGCGTCACGGGCTGCCGCCAACGCCTGCTCGGTGCGGCGATCGAGATCGGCGAGCTTTTCCGCCAGCGCCGGATCGCTCCCCGCCGCCCGCGGGGCGGCCGCGGCGGCTTCGAGCTTTGCCAGCCGCGCATCGATCGCTTCCGTGCGTTTGAGGTCCGGCGCCGCCTGGACGCGCGCG
>WNFG01003902.1_pt1 | contig 14027 bp, 8 predicted proteins | sample 5400431 | NCBI WGS metagenome assembly WNFG01 (sample SAMN13153346, study PRJNA577476) | soil metagenome | isolation source: 120 cm saprolite under Douglas fir tree site 2 hole 3 replicate 2 | place: USA:California | collected 2015-04-18
GTCACTCCTTATCCGCCGTCTCGTATCCGTGTTCGTGGCTATGAGTTGCTGGCGCAACTTCAGCGCACCCACGAAGTAACCGTGTTGACGCAATGCGTATCGGAGCAGGAACTTGCGGATGTTGAGGCATTACGAAAGCTCGGGCACGAGGTCGTAGTCGTGCAGGAATCAAAGCGGTGGGCCATGCTGCGCAGCGGGTTGGCGCTGTTTAGTTCGCTGCCCCTGCAGGTAGCATATGCTCGCTCAGCTCGCTTTGCACAAGCGGTGCAGGACCTCTGTGGAGCCTTTGATGTTATCCACGTGGAGCACCTGCGCGGCATCGCCTCGATGGAGCGTCTTGCCCTTACACACCCGCTCGTATGGGATGCCGTTGACTGTATCAGTCTTCTCAGTAAGCATACCGCCCAGGCAGGCCCAAGCCTTTCGGTGCGCGCGGTGGCCTTTCTGGAGCAGAAGCGTACGCAGCACTATGAAGCCAGGATGGTACGGCAACACCGGCACATTACCGTCACTTCTGAGCGTGATCGCCAGGCTCTCATCGACTTGCACCGTATGCACACCGGCGATCTTCTCAGCAGCGATGAGCAGTTGGCGCCAGGTATACATGTATTACCCAATGGCGTTGACCTGGAGTATTTCCGCCCGCTGCAGCAGGAACGCCGCCGCTTTAACCTAGTGTTCTCGGGCAAGATGAGCTACCACGCGAATGTAGCGACAGCGCTGTATTTGTATCACCAGATCATGCCTTTGATCTGGCAGCAGCGACCAGGAGCCACGCTAACGATTGCCGGCAGCAAACCTCCAAAATCGCTGCAGGCGCTGGCGCGAGACCCACGTGTGACAGTAACGGGCTACGTGGCGGATATGCGCCCTTATGTTGGACGCGCCGAGGTCATGCTGAGTCCCATGGTCTACAGCGTTGGTATTCAAAACAAGGTTCTGGAAGCTATGGCTCTCGGCACACCTGTAGTTGTCGCAGCACAGGCCGCTGCGGCGCTCGGCGCTCGACCTGGCCGTGACCTGCTGGTGGCTGAGTCAGCACGCGAATTTGCTGAGGCCACGTTACGCCTGATGGATGATGCTGAGTTGCGAGCATCCCTGGAACAGCACGGGCGCGCGTATGTAGAGCAGCACCATAACTGGCGAGCTGTGACTGATCGGTTGGTTGATGTCTACCAGCGCGCAATTAACGACTATGCAAGCAAGAGTGCTGCTTTGAGGGATGAGGTCGCGCTCGTGCCTTAGGAGCATAATGATGAACACACCGCTCGTCAGCGTAATCATCCCCTTTTCCAAACACGACCTGGCTGAAGTTGCGCTTGAAAGACTTGTGCAGCAGACGTACCCTGCCGAGAAGACCGAGATACTGCTTGTAGGTCCTAAGAGTAGCTCTCTGGCCAGTCGCTGGCCCATTCGAGCCATAGAGACCGGGCCTATCTATTATCCTGGTGAGGCTCGTAACACCGGCGCTCGTGCAGCCGCCGGCGAGTATTTCCTCTTCCTCGATGATGATTGCGAACCCGCCTCCGACTGGATCGAACAGAATGTGCGCGAGTTGGAAAAGCCTGCCGTGGGCGCCGTTGGTGGGCAAATCGCAGGCAAATCGAAAGCGTTCTTCGCTCAATGTGTTGATTTCAGCCGTTTCGGTTTCAGCCAGGTAAATAAGCCTGCGCTGGGTGCAGTCTGCTCGGCCAGCCTGGGTGTCAAACGTAAGGCTTTCGAGGAGGCGCTATTAAAGTACTGCATAATCACCGCCGCAGCAGCTTTGGTGTACTGATGCGCTACAGCTATTTCTATGGCCGGGTGAGCGGCCTCTATGTCAAACGGCTCTACCCTGAGATGTCAAAACGCAATTCGATCCTTACCAGAATCCAAAACCCGCTGCTGTATCCGTTGATGATGATTCCTGTCTCGCTTGGTGCCACGCTGAATATTGTGCGAGTGAATGCGCGCGAATATCCTCGTGTCTTGCTGTATGCGCCTTTCATCTTTCTTTCCAAAATGGCGAGTCATGTTGGCATCTGGCAATGGCTTCAGCAGGGCCACCCCGTGGAACCAATGAGCTATAAATAATAAGCTGAATGAGAACAGGTCGAAGGGACTTTACAATGCATGATAACCGTCACAAACGCTTGAAAATAGGCTTTTTATCAACCCTTGTCTTACAGGATAAACGCTCTTCGTGGAATCTTACCAATCAATACATGATGCGTGTGCTTGAAAAATACTGTGGAGACGTAACGTATATCCAGCAGCCGCATCTCAGGTCGCTGCTGTTAGGCAAACTTTTCAATAGGGGCATGCAGGTCTTGTTCAAGAAAAGCTTTATGTATTATCATAGCTTTTTCATTGCCAGGCGTTTTGCTAAAGCAGCCGGGAAACTCTTCGCCGGCCGGCAATTTGATGTGATTGTCGCGCCTAGTTGCGGCACAGAGATCGCCTTTTTGCACACAGCTACCCCGATTGTGCTCATAGAAGATGCCACCTTCGCCTTGTTGCATAACTATTACCCTCAATTCAGAAATCTTATGGGGCGCTCAATCTATGAAGCCCATACGCTGGAGGGGTTGGCTATTCAGAAGGCGGCGCTGGTGCTCTATACCTCGCAGTGGGCCGCGAATTCCGCAATTGAGCACTACCACGCGGATGAGCGGAAGGTCAAAGTAGCCACCTTTGGCGCCAATTCAGACCATCTTCCCGCGAGCGAGGTTGTACAGGCCAGGAAGAAATCGGATCGATGCAGGTTGTTTTTCCTGGGCACGGATTGGCAAAGGAAAGGGGGCGCGATTGCCTTTGAGACGCTCGTGGCGCTGGAGAAGCTGGGTATTGAGGCAGAATTGATTGTTTGCGGCTGTGTTCCCCCGTGGGAATTTGCGCACCCGAGCATGAAAGTCATACCTTTCCTGGATAAAAGCGACGAGCTGCAGCGCAAGGAATTGGATCGATTATTTGAGACCTCTGATTTTATGATTTTACCCACCCGCAACGATTGTGTGCCGATGGTCTTCTCCGAAGCAAGCGCTTTTGGTTTGCCTGTGATCACAACCAGTACAGGTGGCGTCCCAGGCATCATCACTGAGGGAGAAAACGGCTTCATGCTTCCACTGAGTGCGCGCGGTCCGGAATACGCTGATCTCATTGCCGGTATCTATCGAGACGACCAGCGTTACGCCGAACTGGTGGCATCGACACGCGCGGCATTTGAAAAGCGGTTGAACTGGGATGCCTGGGGGATGTCGGTTACGCACTTCATCCACGAAATGCTTGGGCGAGAAGAACCTTCTGAAACGGTTGTGTTTCTGTAACGTAATTACAGGTAGCTGTGTGGGGTGGGGTGAAATCTCGCCAAATGTCCCACTCGCTTGATGCCAACGGCGAGATGAAGTATGCTCTGAAGTCGTTAGATATAGCCCAGGTATTTTGAGCACCTGGGCCAATACATGCAGATTAACTATTTAATGGGGACATCGGAACAGCCAGCAAGGGCCGATCAATCGGCTATGGGCGCGATCAATCGGCCTCTAATGAATGTTGCCGACCGAATCGGGAAAGGTGCGTCCTGCATCCTGTAGGGACAAGGGGCGCAGTGGGGGGGATGAGGGGGCCTTGTGCTTGTCCTCGTGGCCTGACGAGTGGTCTGGGTTGCGTGAGGCCACCCGGTCTCATCCCCACCAGGACAAGCACAAGGCCCCCACCCTGCTCCACATCCACCCCTTGTCCCTACAGGATACAGGACGCAGGCAGACATTCCCAATCATTCCCCGATTCGGTTGGCAAAAATCATCGGGTGGCCAGAGTATGTTGTTAATCTGCATTATATATCCTATCTCAAATACAGGTGGTAACAGATATGCGCAGGCCTATCATCCTTCTTTTGGTGCTTATTCTGGTAGTAGGGGTGGCCGTGGCCATCGTTGTAGTACAACTCCAACAGAACAAAGGTACAACGGTTAACGGCACGCCGGTTAGCGGCACACCGGGTCCAACTACTCCAACAGCTACTATATCCGTGGCCGGAATCCCGCATGCCCAGGGTTCGCAGCTCGTCGACGCCGCTGGACATCCTTTCTTACTGCGTGGCGCGCAGATTGAGAGTCCTTTCAATTACATTAAGAGGTGGGAGAAAGGCCAGTCACCTTTTGATGAACTTAACCCCACAGTCTTTAACGCGATGGTGCATGGCTGGCACATGAATGCCCTGCGCTTGCCGATTTCCAATTGGATCTGGGCGAAATATACGTCGGATTATATGAGTAAGCTCGATCAGGTCGTCCAGGAGGCCAATGCTGCTGGATTATTCGTTGTGTTTGATCTACACGATACTGTGCAAAGTGGCTCACCCTATGGAACAGCTGCTACCCTGCCAAAAACTGAGGATATCCCGTTCTGGAAAGCTATCGCCAGCCATTACAAAGACAACCCGATGGTGATGTTTGATGTATTCAATGAGCCGAAATATCAAAACTGGGACCAGTGGCTGCATGGCGGCGGAACAGTGAACGGGGCAACAGTCGCCGGCACACAGGATTTAGTGGATGCCATTCGTTCGGTTGGCGCCAGGCAGGTCATCGTTGTCGAGCCAGGCTCAGCCGGTAAGGGGGTCGTAGGAGTAGATGCCGCTGAGGAAAGTGGTTGGACTACTATCGGCAACCACATCATCAACGATCCAAATATCATGTATTCACTGCATGTCTACGATCACGTAGCTGATCCGCCCCAGGTACAGGATGTGAAATGGGGACCCATCCTCCACCACTATCCTATCTACTATGGGGAGTGGGCGTTCCTGCCAAATGCCAACATTCCTGCCCATTGTAAGAGTATTCCGCACGACCAGGCGCCGCAGATTATGCAAAATTTCCTCAACTACATGGCTTCCCGGGGCGCAAACTGGACGGCATGGCAGTTCGATCCTGGCCACTTGATACAGAACTATACTACCTTCGCTCCGACCACCCTGAATGTTCCCTGGACATGTGGAGATACGACCTCTGGCGCTGGTATGGGTGAGATAGTCAAGCAGTACTTAACAGGCCAAGCATAAAGCTAGCCATCTGGATCCGCCAGGACATCGGGATTGACATCATGGCTTGGAATAATCAGAGTGCCAGGCTCGACAGGTTGGGCATTTGCTCCCACGTTAGGCCCTGCATACAGGCTGGGGGCAAATGGATCGGCCCAACTGCTCTGAGAGTCCGAAAAGACGAATGCAAACGAGTGATTCCCGGCGGGCAAGGTGGTTTGCACCTGGAAGAGCGCGCCCGTACTGTATGAGCCGGAGACGTAGGTCATAGGATAACCAGCGTTGTCCACGTACAGCATGGCTTGAACCGGCGAAGCGCCTGCCGACTCGCTATATGTTGCCTGGAAGGTAAAAACTGTGCTAGATGTGCCAGACGTAGGCGTGACAGATGAATTTGAGAGCACTATAGGGGTGATAAGAGGTTTCTCCAGGCCTTCATAGATGGCAACTCCTGAGCCATCATCGAAGCGGAAGCGATAGTAATGCTGACCAACAATGAGCTTCGAGGTTTTGTAAGTGTAGGTCACACCTTTCAGGTAGTTTGTACCGTTTGCTTGAAGTGCGTAGGGCGTGCCGTCAACGTCAACTTCAGCTAATGCTGGCGGTGTGTTTGTTGGTGATCGGTACGTTGCTGAGAAGGTAATGGCAGCGCCGGGCAGCGCTATCCCAGGTTTTACGGACATTCCGCCCACGTTGAAGGGATGTGCTTCGGGACCAGGGAACGGCACTCCATTGTCTGGAAGTGTGACCGCTCCTGAAACATTGGAGAAGGTGAAGCTAAAACTATGCGAGCCAAGTCCCAGTTTTGTGCTGTACTGATAGATTATGCCTGCTCCACCCTGGGACGGACCAAGCACGGTCATAGGATGATTGACCCCATCAATAGTCACGTTGTGTACAGCAGGGGTGTTCGAGAGCGTATAGATGACATAGTACTTGAAAATCGTTGAAGTGCTGCCAATGGTGGGTGTGATGGCAGCTTGAACGCCTCCGTGCGCTCCATTGTCTCCAAATGTAGGCACCAGCAATGTTTGCGAATAATTTAACATGGGTTCGATCAATGGTGGCTGTGGTGCCTGGTTGAAGTCAAAGAAATCCATCAGGTCGCCAGTGGAAGACAAAGAATCGCGCTGCCCCAGGTTGGGCAATCCCCAATTCTCCTCGACGAACTTCACGAAAGAACTGAACTCGCTTTGCGCGTGCGAGATGTGGCCTTGTTTTGCGTAAGGTGAAATCACAATCAGAGGAACGCGGAAACCAAGCCCCGTCCCATCAACTTGAGGTGGTGCCACGTGATCGTACAGCCCACCCCATTCATCAAAGCTGCTGAAAATAGCAGTGCTGTTCCAGTACTGGCTGTTCATGATGGCGTTGACCTGTTGCGCGACGAAGTTCTCTCCTGCCTCGATGAGGGCCGGTGGATGAGCGCTTGGGCCGCCGCCGGGAGGGTTCAACCACGAGACCGCAGCAAGATTGCCCGATTGAACATCATGTATGAATTGGCTTGGATTATGTATATCATTGGGTGATCCATAAATACCCTGAATCAGCTGTGGAGAATTCCAGACTGCAACCGAGGCATAGTAGCGCCAGCTCACGCTATTCGCGTTAAGCAACTGCGGCAAGCTGTTAATGGAGTAACAAGGGTAAGCCCAGTACTGGTTTCCCGCGGTATTCCTGGAGTACAGCAGCATATTTTGTATCGAGCCGCATCCTTGATTGTCTACTGTGGTGTCGACGCCGCCACTCTGCGCCGCAACCATGGCCATGTGGTTGGGTAAACTGCTGCTTGCTATAGATGAAAAGAAATTGTCACCGAGTCCAAATTGTTGCGCGTATGCCCAGTAAGTAGGGATATCAGCCTGTGTAAACTGGACATAGCTTTGCTCTGGGAACTCATCCATCTTCCCACCGTCCATTGCTGCCAGCGAGGCAGGGCCTGAATGGTCGTAGTCACTTCTTAGTGGATTCGATGCTCTCGGCAGAATGACTCCATTTGCTCCTGGGAATTGGCCAAACATGCTATCAAACGAGTGGTTCTCCTGCATGATGATCACGACGTGCTGGATGGGAGTCGTCGCGGTTGCCGTGTGTTGAACGTTTGCACGCGCAGAATGGGAGGTGAAAAAAGGCACTCCCTGCCAGATTCCTAATCCCAGCATAACGATAAGGGCAATGATGATATGCCAGCGGGTGATGGTACGCATAGATGTCTCCTCTACTTAACAGTATGGCTATCCTTCCGACATATAGAATAGCCACAACGGAGGCGGAAAAGGTGTGCTTGTAGTGGTAGTTTGGTTATGTTTTTGTATCTGGGGTTATGAAATGATGACTGGTGTGCTGGTGTAGTCTTATCATTCTCATATTTCTGTGCCGGGTAAAGGAAGCTTCGCCCGGCACAGAAATAGAAATGTTACCAAATTAGAGGTGGAAAGCGTAGAGCTTGCCATCGGTTGAGCCACAGTAGACCCAGCCGTTAGCGGTGATGGGTGAGGAATAATCGAGGTTGCCCGTCACGTAGCTCCACAGGACTGCTCCCGTCGCAGCATTCGCCGCGGTGACTCTCTTACCACCCAGCGTGGCGTAGTAGAGGACCCCGTTTGCTACTTCTGGCGAGCCCCAGATGATCCCGGCAGTTTTTTTCCAGGTGATCGACCCTGTAGTAGCACTCAGAGCAAACAGGGCGTCGTTAAGCGACCCGGCGTACACAGTGGTACTGGTAACGGCAAGCGATGCAACATTTCCCGAACCAATCGGCTGGTTCCCTATGAATGTTGACCACTGCAATGATCCGCTGCCCTCGTTCACGGCGTAAACGGTGCCATTCTTACCGTTGAAGTAGACAAGCCCATTCGCGACGGTGACACCAGAACCTACCGGTGTACTGGAGAGAGAGCCTGATACCACGTATTGCCAGCCGGATGCCCCTGAGCTTGCATCGAACGACAGGATCGCGCTGGCGGGGCTGCTGACAAAGGCGAAGAGTTTTGATGCACCGGTATCGACTGCAACTGCTCCCCAGATGCTGCCGTTGACAGTATCTTGCCAGTTAACCGCCCCCGTGACATCGTTGATCGAGTAGAGCTGGGTCGTGTTGGCGCCGCGTGCGGTACCAACATAGATCGTACTACCTGCTAGAGCCGGGGGAGCGTAGTCGTTCCAGGCCAGGATGATGCTCCACTTGAGTTTGCCGGTCTGTGCATCGAGTGCGTAAGCCGGCGAGGGGATACCCGTACTCTTGTAGCCGATAGTACCGAAGAAGACCGTGTTCGTGGCCGGATCAACCAACGGGGCCGAGAGGTTATTGAAGCCGGTGCCGGAATTAAACTTCCACTTCAACGTGCCCGTGGTGGCATTGTAGGCCTCCAGAGTGCCAGTATTCGTGGCAATGTACACAATGCCATTAGCGTAGACGGGCGTTCCCTGGAAATTTTTATCTGCAGCGGCTGACCATTTTAGCGCGAGACCAGAGACGTTTGACGTATTCAGGGTATTTTCAAACGTGTTCCAGCGCGTGTTGGCCGGATCAAAGCCAAAGTCGCCCCAACGCGTATCCAGGGTGAGCGCAGCCGTGAGGGATGTGCTACTGGTCTTCCCAACGCCGATCAGGCTATGACTGCCGGGCGCAGCGCTGGCAGGGATAGTGACAGCTTGACTGATGTTCCCATTGACATCGGCTGTGGCCGTAGCCAGTAGGGTGCCAGATGTGCTATCCAGGTAAATGTTTACCTGTTCATTGGCCTGAAAACCGCTACCGGCGACCGTCACGCTCGCGCCAGGAGTAGTTGTTGCCGGGTTAGATGACAGCCCGGTTGCGATTGTGTAGGTATTCTTAGTCACAGCGCCGCTGCTAGCTCCTACTACAGCCACAGTGCGAGCGCCGCTGGTTGCAGTCGGGACATTGAAGCTGGTGTTAACCAGGCCTGTAGGACCGGCAGTTGTGCTTGCGATAGTACTACCGGTGCTCGGGCCGGTGTATCCCCAGATGACATTCACTGTCTCGCCTGGCGTGTATCCTTGTGCTGAGGCGGTAACGCTCGTTCCTACCGGACCAGTAGTATTGCTCAGGTTCGAACCTGGAGCAGCAACAATGAAGGTGTTTGTTGCCTTGATAGTAGATGTTGCGCCTACAGCCGTCACTAGATAGCTGCCGGGTGTTGTTAATGCTGGTATTGTAATGGTTTGTGGCGGCATGTAGCCATAGACATTGCTGTCCGTCTTGGCAGTGAGCAGCGGAGTCGTACCATTATTGAAGTAGATATTGACACTCTCGTTCTTTTGGAAACCATAGCCTGTCAGGGTGACTTGAGATCCTGCAGATCCGCTCAATGGAGCAAGTGTCAGCGTAGGCGAGTAGAGGACATAGGTGAAAGTAGCTGCATCGCCAGACGTCGCCCCGACGGCTCCTACGGGAATGTTACCGGGTGTCGCGCCTGTAGGAACTGCAACATTGACGATGAATGAACCGGTGATATTGGCCGTAATAGATCCTATTTGTGTCCCTGTACTGGGGCCTGTATAGTTCCAGTAGATATTGACCGTCTCTCCATTACCAAAGGCGTGACCATAGACATTAAACTTCGCTCCTGCGCCACCGGCTTCCGGGCTGGCATAGACTTGAGGCAAGAGTTGGAATGTACCCGTGGCTATAAAGCCAGAGGTCTGGCCGATGGCAGCAATAGTATAGGAAGCTGCTGGCGCAAGTGGTATCGGAAATTTGAAAGCAAATGCCCCTGTTCCACTCGCTACGGGAGAACCCTCCAGCGTTCCTGTACTGGGGCCTGTATAGTTCCAGTAAACATTGACAGTCTCGTTTGCCCCAAAATGAGTCCCTGAGACAACGATACCTGTTTGGGCCGAATAGCTCGCAGATTTAGGGATAATCCTGATTGCCGCTGGCAGTGCTGCATGCGCCGCCATGTGTCGTGGAAAGGCGACGATAGCGCCCGCAATGATTATCGTAAGGGCAAGCACGAGCGTACTTATGGCCCACCTTGTTCTAAAAACGCGCTCACGCGCTCCAGTAGTTTCTGATGTTCTGTTCATGAGTATCGATCTTCCTTTCCTGTCCTTCTCTGTACCAAATGCCATTTGCCACGAATAAAGAATAATCGGTCTGCGGGATTACGTTATGTAGCTGAGGTAATGGTATGGTTGTAAATAACTGCTTAGGGTTGTGGAATTGTAACTTGGCTGTTAGGTTGGTGATAATGTGTCTATCTATGGCTTTGATGCATGGCAAAAAAAGACGCCAGGGAGTACTCTCCTTCTTTGTGGCTGGAGGAGTGCTCCCCGGCTAGCGGTTAAAGACTAAAGCCAAAAACCTGGCCGTTCGTCGCCGCACAATAGACCCACCCGTTGACCACGATAGGTGAGGAATAGGAGTTTTTACCGAGCGGAAACTTCAGGAGTATTGTCCCATTTGAAGCGTTCAGTGCGTAGATGTTACCGTCAAGTGAGGCAACATATACAACCCCATTGGCGTAAGCTGGCGAGCTCTGGATACCCTTCCCGGTAGGTGTTTTCCAGAGCACGACCCCGGTGCTGGCATTGAGCGCGTACACGTTCGTATCGAGTGAACCGACATAGGCAACTCCGTTGGCAATCGCCAGCGAGGAGACGTTCCCTATGTTATGGGTTCCTATCGCTTGTGACCATGCCGGTGAGCCATCGGTCTCGTGAAGCGCATAGACGCTGCCGATTTTGCTATCGACGTAAACCAGGCCATTCGAGATGCTGATGGCGGAGCCGGGATCGTCGTCACCACCGGAGTTTGGTATTGGGTACGTCCACAGGGCTGTCCCGTTTATAGCATTCAGCGCAACCACGGAATTGGATGGGTTGCCAATGCTGGTAAACACTTCGTTGGTGCTGGGATCATACGCGACCGAGCCCCACACCCCACCATTGGTGGCGTATGACCAGTCGAGGCGCCCTGTCAGCTCGTCGATGGCGTAGAGCGAGCCGTTACTAGCCTCGTGCGAGTTCCCTACATAGATCGTTCCGGAGTGCAGGCTTGGAAAGCCAAAGTCATTCCAGGGAATGATCATGCTCCATACCAGTTTGCCGCTCTGCGCGTTGAGCGCATAGAAAGGCGAAGGGATGCCGGAGTCCTGGTAGCCAATTGTGCCGAAGAAGACCAGGTTATTCACAGGGTCCACCAGGGGCGCCGAGAAGTTGGGGAAGGATGTATTCGATTTGAACGACCACTTTAAACCGCCTGACTGAGCATAATAGGCATTTAAGTTGCCATTTGCAGTGGCGATGTAGACCAGGCCGCTGGCGTAGATCGGGGAACCCTCCTGGCCTGTAGGTACTTGTGCCATCCATTGTTCCTTGAGTCCAGAGACATTGGTCACACTCAAGGTGTTTTCGTATGGGTTGTCGCGTGTATTGGCATCGTCAAAGCCCAGGTCACCCCAGGGCGTATCCAGATTTAAAGCGCCGGTCAGGGATGTGCCGCTGGTCTGCCCAACGCCGACCAGGTTATGGCTGCCCGGTGTAGCAATAGCCGGGATGGTGGCAGCCTGGCTGATGTTCCCGTTAGCATCGGCTGTAGCTGTGGCAAAGGGAGTGCCCAAGGCACTATCCAGGTAGATATGCACCGGTTCGTTAGCCTGGTAGCCCGTACCGGCGAGAGTTACGTTAGAACCCGGAGGAGTTGTCGCCGGATTCGATGCCAGGCCTGTTTGCACCTTAAAAACGTCCTTGACCAGGCTCCCGCTGGTAGCTCCTATGACTGCTACCGTGTGTGAGCCGCTCGTGGCTGTGGGGACATTGAAGCTGACATTGACCAGCCCCGACGTTCCTCCGGCGGTTGTAGTCGCGACAGGCTTACCTGTGCCAGGGCCGCTATAGCCCCAGATAACGTTCACCGTCTCCCCAGGCATATAGCCTGCCCCTGAGACCTTGGTACTTGTTCCGACCGGCCCCGCAGTGATACTCAGCGATGAACTGGGAGCTACCACGGTAAACGTGTTACTAATGGTGATAGTGGATGTTTGGCCGATGGCCGTCACCGGGTAGCTACCGGGTGCTGTTCCTGCCGGTATCGTAAAGGTTTGTGGCGGCATATAGCCATACACATTACTGTTCGTTTTAGCAGTGATCACCGGAGTCGTGCCATTATTCCAGTAAACATTGACATTTTCGTTCTCCTGGAACCCATAGGCCGTAACCGTGACCAGGGATTGAGCCGAGCCGGTCATCGGGCCGAGCGCGACCGTAGGCTGGTAGAGAATGAACATATAGGTATCAGAGGCATTACTGGTTTGGCCGATCCCAACGATTGGTACATTGCCTGGGATGGCAGTAGTGTTAGCAGGGATGGTTCCTTTCGTTGCGAATGATCCTGTAACGGTGTCTGCGCTGGTCGTCGCCATGAGCGTGCCTGTGCCAGGACCTGTATAATTCCAGTAGATGTTCACTGTCTCACCACTGGCAAAAGCGTTGCCGTAGATATAGGGCTTTCCACCAGGCCCACCTGCCTGCGGGCTTACATATATTTGGGGCAGCAGTGTGAATGGGGCTGTAGCGACAGAGCCGGAAGTCTGGCCAATGGCCGCAATCGTGTAGGTACCTGTAAAGGTCAGGGGCGTGGGAAACTTCGTGGAAAAGGTTCCTGTTCCATCTGCGCTTGCCGTGATTTCATAGGTACCTGTGCCAGGGCCGGTATAGTTCCAATAAATCTTGACGCTCTCGGTGGCCCCAAAACCATTTCCTTTCACCACGATCCCTGATTGGGCCTTGTAATTCGCCTTTTTCGGGACAAGGGTGATGGAAGGCCCTCCTGAGGCACGTACTGAGAAGAGGTTGCGTGGAATTACAACCAGCATGCCTCCCAGTAAAAAAGCAAGGATCATCACTGCAATAGCAATAGCCCACTGCCTTTTAGAGAAATATGCAGGCGTACCCTGCGTGGATTGTCTAGCACTCATCGTCTATCTTCCTTGACCCTTAAATCTTGTACTCAGCTTCCGTATGGCTGCTTTTCTCCTAGCATAAAGGGTCTGCAGGGAGATTCTATGCACGATTGGTAGTGAGGTGGTGATAATTTCACGTTTGTAGTTATGAAATGATAACCGGTGGGATTATACGAAGAAACGGTTTTGGTTGACAGAACTTAACCATATTCTGCAATTTGCCGCGTTTTCTTAACACAAGCGCAACCCGGCTCTCTATAGATGTGTGCTACTGTAGGGATGTGCGCGAGCATGGTCCGTGTGGTTAATATACCCTGGTTTTGACATAGAGAGAGTCCGATCGGAGGAACGAGGATATATGCAGGAAGAGAAAGAATATACTATTCCAGAGATGGTTGACGAGGTGCGCGCGGGTAAAATGCAGCGCCGTCAGTTTATGAAGCGGCTCACGCTCATGGGTATCTCAGCGGCTGGCGTTGGTGCGATAGCTGCGGCGGCAGCGCGTCCATTCGTCGCACAGCCGGTGCCACAGGGAAATTCATCACCGGATGCCGTCGATCATCTCCAGCGCCATGACGAACACCTTGCACACCAGACGCGAGGCCACATAGATGAATTGCATAATGATTACGCTGAACATGCCGTTGTCGAGGACAGCATGTACCCGCAGGCTTTCGTTGGTCGCGAGGCAATTCTGGCTCGTAAACGTGTTGGGATGGCTGCTATCCCCGGTTTGAAGATCAGCGTCACGAATCGGATCGTGCGTGACAACGAGTTGACCGTCGAGTGGGTCGCTACTGGCGAACATACAGGTGATTACCCCGGTTTGCCTGCCACCGGTCGTGCATTCTCTATTCCCGGAGTCACCGTTGTTGTCCGTGAACATGGCAAAATTGTTCGTGAGTCGCTCTACTACGATATGGATGAAGTACGGCGTCAGCTAGGCCCAGAGTAGCTCTTTGCCTATTGCCCCTTGACTGCCGGCAGGGCCTCTTGTATTAAATGGGCCCCCATCTCGGCGCTGAAAAGGCTGGTATTGATCAGCAGGTGATACAGGTATGGCTGGTGTTGACTGGCAC
>WNFG01003034.1_pt1 | contig 14023 bp, 11 predicted proteins | sample 5400431 | NCBI WGS metagenome assembly WNFG01 (sample SAMN13153346, study PRJNA577476) | soil metagenome | isolation source: 120 cm saprolite under Douglas fir tree site 2 hole 3 replicate 2 | place: USA:California | collected 2015-04-18
CTTACGAATATCTGACTGGAAAGGAGTTCCTCAAGCTCTCTGGCCAGCTCTCGGGGCTTTCCGGTCACACCCTCGACAAGCGGGTGAAGGAAGTGCTTTCCGTAGTTGGGATGGAGCGGGCGGCGGGCTTGCAGATCCGCCGCTACTCGAAGGGGATGATCCAGCGGATTGCGCTCGCCCAGGCGATTATCCACAAACCCAAGCTCCTCATCCTGGATGAGCCAACTTCCGGGCTCGACCCGGTCGGCCGGCGGCAAATGCGCGATCTGATTCTCGCCGAACGTGAGCAGGGCACCACCGTCCTTTTCTGCACCCACATCATTCCCGACGTCGAGACGCTCTGCGATCGGGTGGCGGTGCTCGTCGGTGGAAACCGAGTTCGCGAAGGAAGCGTCAAAGACCTGCTCACCTCCGATGCACCTCTGTTCGAAACGGTTCTGGAGGGAGTGGCGCTCTCCCAGGTTCACGCCTGGGGATACCAGCCGAAGTACTCCAGGGAGATCGGGGAACGGCTGATCCTGCGTACCAGCGACCAGGAGGCTCAATCTCTGGCGCGCAAAGTCCTCGGCCTGAGCGGACGAATCATCCAACTTCAGCCGGTGCGCTTCTCGCTCGAGGACCTCTTCCTCCAGGCGCTCACCGAGGTGAAAGAAACCGTGGGGACGGAGATCACATGATCCAAAGCTTTTCCGCTCTTGCTCTGAACGGATTCCGGGAGGCTCGAAGAAACCGGATCACGTTGGTGATCGGATTTTTTGCGATTGCGATGTTGCTCTGCACCACGCTGGTCACCGAAGTCACCGTTCACACCTTCAACCGGGTGCTTACCGACGTTGGCCTGGGAGTGATGAGCGTGATGCTGGTCCTCTTGGCGATCTTCCTCTCCAGCGGTCTGCTCAGCCGCGAAATCGAGCGCCGCACGGTGTTCCTCATCGTGTCCAAACCGATCTCCCGAAGCCTTTTCCTCGCCGGGAGGCTGGCGGGGAACATGTTGACCTTGACCGTGCTGCTGGTCGGGATGGCGGCGGTCTTCTTCCTCCAGATGTCGATGTATCGCGACGGAATAGCTTCGACCCAATTCGTCGCGATTGGGGTCTTGTGGTTCGAGCTTCTTCTTCTCAGCTCGTTCGGTTTCGTGATGTCCAGTTTCTCGAGCCAGATCGTCTCCGCGGTGGTGACCACCGGAATGTACTTCGCAGGCCACCTGGCGACCGATGTCTACAACATCTCCGCCAAATCCAAATCGGAAGCGCTCAAGGCGCTTGGGAAGGCGACCTATTACCTCCTTCCCAATCTCTCGCGCTTGAACTATCGACCGCAGGCCTCTTACGCGATCCGGGTAACCCCCAACGAGATCTTAAGCTCCATCGCCTACGGCACCGCCTACGCCGGCGTGTTGGTCGTCTTGGCGATGATTCTCTTCAGCCGACGTGACTTCAAGTAGAGCGCGGCGGTTGCGGCGTCCAAGGACGATCACCCCAATCAGCATCACCAGGGTCGCGATCGAAAGCAGCGCCCCGATCACCACCGAGCGCGGCAGAGGATAGCTGAAGATCACCTCGTGCTCCCCGGCGGGGAGGAGCAACCCCCGGACGAGGTAGTTTGCGCGGTGGATCGGTACATCGACTCCGTCGACCCGAGCCGTCCAGCCATCGAAAAACGCGTCATTGAGAACCAGGGCCCCGGCGGATTCCATCCGAGCGCGAAGCACCACCCGCTCCGGCTGGTAGGAGGTGATTTCCGCCTCGCCTCGAGCCGCCTCGAAGCCTGGTTGCGCCGCCGATTCAAAGATCGCGATCCGGCCGGAGAGTATTTCCGTTTCAGCAAGCGCCAGGCGAGCTTCCTGGCGCGAGCTCACAAATCGCGGCACCGCGATGAACGCTCGCGAAACGCCACGCGGCAGCCGGGCGAGATATAAGTCGTACTCCTCAAACGTCGCGATCACGTCTTCCGGCGGATGCTCCCGTTTGACGCGGCTGAGGTCCCCCACTTCGAAGCGGCCGTTGAACAGCGCGGCCCAGGCGGCGCGCCATCCAAGGCCGCCACCGTGTTCCAACAACTCCTGATAACGCTCGGATACGGCAGGGAGATACGGCCTCGCCGACTCCACCCGGTAGAGCGCGGAAAAATCCGCCGCCAACGACTGGAGGTCCCACTCGGCAGCGCCCCGGTAACTCGCTCCGGCGAGCGCGCCAACGTCCGGGTGGTAGGCCATTCCATAGCCTGCGTAGGAGGCGACCCGGAAGTGACCGGGGCGCTTTTCCCCCAGGGCGTCGAGTGCCTCCGAGGTGAGACTGCGCCCCGCGGCACTGTCGCGATCTCCGCTGCACATCGCCACCGCCCTTGCGTTGACCGAGCCCAAATCGATCAAAAATGCAGCCGTGATCACCACCGGAATGATCCGCACCAGCGTCGGCTTCGGCCGGCTGGCGAGAAACAAGAGCCCGCCCACGGTGGCGGCGAGCAACCCCCCCCGGAGCAGCACTTCCCCAAGCTGCAACGCATATTGCGGCCCCAGGATCTCGGGAAGAGCGGCGTCCCCCTCCCGGGCGATCCTCAGCGCGAGCGTTCCCAGCGGCTCCCGCCCAAGGGCGCTCAAACCGGAAAGCCCAAGCAGCATTCCACCGGCAAGAAATCCGCTTCCCCACGCGCGGGACGGACTTCGAAGCGCCGCCGAGATACCCAGCCCGGCAAGCACCGCGAACAGCGTCGCAAAATAGTTCAGCGCCTTTTCCGGATACCTGAAGGTGTTCCAGAGAGGAAGGAACCGGTGAAACAACGCATAGAGCCCGGCATGGCGACCCAGCGCGAGCCAGAGCAGAATCGCGGCAACCGCGCACAGTCCAATCGCCGCCCTTCGGTGCAATCCCTCGGTGAGAGTCAGCGCCCAAATCGCGCCCAGCGCGCCGAGGGTGCCTAGGTAGACGTTCGGGTACCAGGGAGCCTTGCCGCCATATCCCATCAGCTGCAAGAGCTGCGGACCGCCCTCGAGATGAAAGGGGCGGTAGCGAAGAATGTCTCCCAGGAACAGCTCGGGAAGTCGCAGCCACGGCAACGACCACCCCACCGCCTCTTCGTAAGGAAAGCCCTGGGCGCGATGCAGCTCGTGCAAAACCGAAAATGTCGGCAGCAACTGGACGGAGGAGAGGAGAAGACCGGCCACGCCGGCAGCGGCGCCGATCGCCAAGGCGCGCGGCCAAGGGCAAGCGAATGCCAGCATCAGCGGCAGCGAGGCCAGCGCGTAGAAGTAGCAGCCCTGGAAATCACCCGCGAGGAGGGTGAATGCCAGCGCGAAGGCGGCCGTGGCCAGGCCCCAGATTCGGCGCCCGACGACCGCGGTATGCAAGGACGCCAGCCAGACCGGAAACGCCGCTGCTCCACAGAGAAACGTCAGGTTGTTCAAGCTCGACAGCAACGTTCCCGAAGCCGCGAAAGCAATGCCCGCGCAGGCTGCTCCAGCCGGGCCGGCGCCCAGCCGCCGTGCCAGCCAATAGCAGCCGCACTGCCCGACCAGAACGCAGCTGATCAGGGACAAGGTGAGCGCGGTCTCGGGAGAGAAGGTGAGAGACCAAAAGACAAACGGATGGAAAACCGCGGTCACCCCATTGGCGATGAACGGGGCCCCCAATCCATCGTACGGGTACCACAGCGGTAGCTCGCCCGCGCGCAGCCGCTCCCCGAGGAACACCTTGATCGGATAGTGCATCCGGCCGGCGTCGAGGCAATAGACGATTTCGCCGAGAAAGAGCAGCCGCGGAAAGCAGTAGACGAGGACCGCCGCCGCGCTGGCCCCCAGCGCTATGGCGTCTTGCTTCCAACGCGTCGGCTCAGGCATCGGCGGCGGGCGGGTTCAATCTCGCTCCCGTCCCGCGCCATTGATCGGCTTCGAGTCGGGCTCATCCCGATCCGACAAGCCGTGCTTCGCCAATCGGTATCGGAATGACCGGAAGGTCAGTCCGAGGAATTCGGCGGCCCGGGTCTTCACCCCGCCCGCCTTCTCCAGGGCCGCGAGAAGGTGGCGACGCTCTGATTCGTCGAGGTGACGTTCAAGGGAGAAACCGGCCGCGATGGCCACCTGGTCGGTGGATGAGCTTGCTTCCCGCTCCCCGCGCAAGGAAGGCGGCAGGGTGCTGGGTTCGAGCAGGTCGCCCTCGCAGAGGGTGGCGGCCCGCTCGACGATGTTTTGCAGCTGCCTCACGTTCCCGGGGAACGAGTAATTCTCCAACAACTGCAGCGCCTCGGGTGCGAAACGCAGATTGGCGCGGCAGAGCTCCTCCCTCATTTTCTCGAGGAAGAAATTGGCGAGGATTCGGATGTCGCCCTTGCGCTCGCGAAGAGGCGGCAGGTCGATGCCGATCACGTTCAAACGGTAGAAGAGGTCCTGGCGGAATCGCCCGCTCTTGACCTCGCCCTCCAGGCGTTTGTTCGTCGCGCCGAGGATCCGCGCCTCGAAAGGTATCTCATCCGTACTGCCGACCGGTTTCACTTTTCTTTCCTGAAGCACGCGCAGGAGCTTCACCTGGGTAGGAAGCGGCATCTCGCCGATTTCATCGAGGAACACCGTCCCTTCTCCGGCCGAAGCCAAGAGCCCCGATCGATTGGCAACCGCGCCGGTGAAGGATCCTTTCAGGTGTCCAAACAGCTCGCTTTCGAGCACGCCCTCTGCCAGGGCGGCGCAATTGACCGGCAGGAAGGGTTGGCCGGAGCGGGTGCTCTTCCAATGGATCGCGCGAGCGACCAGCTCCTTCCCGGTGCCGCTTTCACCGGTGATCAACACCGTCGAGCGGGAGGGAGAAACTTTTTCGACCAGACTCCACACCTGCTGCATCCCCGGGCTCTTGCCGATCCAGAAGTTGCCGGTCCCTGGAATCAGCGAGCTTTTCAGTTGCTTGTTCTCGCGAAGCAGCTCGCGTTTCTCCAACGCCTTCTGGACGAGAAGCTTGAGCTCCTCGTTGTCGAATGGCTTGCAGATGTAGTCGTAGGCACCCTCGCGCATCGCCGCCACTGCCGCGGAGGGCGTGCCGAAAGCGGTGATCAGGATGACTTCCGGCGGGACGGGATTTGCACGCGCCACCTTGAGAATCGAAAGGCCGCTCTCCTGGCCCAGCCGCATGTCGGAAATCACCAGGTCGATCGGATCGCCCTCGAGGTGGGCGAGCGCATCCTTCACGCTTGACGAGGTGGCGACCTGATATCCCGCCCGGGTGAGCAGCACGTCCAGGTACTCACGCATGGACAGCTCGTCATCGACCACCAGGATTTGCAATGGCCGCTCCGCTTGCCCCGCTCGTGGTCGGCAATGCTACCATGAACTCGGTTCCGCTTTCCGGCGACGAGGCCACCTGAATCATGCCCCCGTGAGCCTGGACAATCGAGTGGGCGATGGACAAGCCCAGACCACTGCCGCCCTGGCGGGTAGTGAAAAATGGGTCGAAAATACAACCCAGATGCGACTCCGGGATGCTTCCCGCCGAATCCCACACCCGGATCACCGGACCCACCGCGTTCTCCTCGAGAACGACTCTCACTTTTCCACCTGCCTGGATTGCGGCGAATGCGTTGCGCAAGAGATTCAGCATCACCTGGCGGATCTGATCTGGGTCGAATTTCGCGGAAACGTCAGACAGGTTCATCTCAATAGCCAAACCGGAAACGACCGGGTCTGCTCTCAATAAATCGACGGTCTCGGTGATCAGCTGAGCCAGCGAGCCTTCCCGGAAGGAGGGTGGTGGCGGCCGCGCGAAACGCAGGAAATTCTCGAGCAAGGTGGTGAGCCGGTCAGATTCACGGATCAGGATCTTCGCCAGGCGTCGCGACTGGTCGTGCTCACCCGCTTCGGCCGCCAACAGCTGCGCCGAACCTCGCATCGAAGCGAGTGGATTGTGTATCTCGTGGGCCAATTGCGCCGCCAGCGTTCCCAGGGCGGCAAGGTGATCGATTCGACGCAGCTGGTCTTCCATCCGTCTCAGGTCGGTCAGGTCCTGGAAAATGACCAGGAGAGAATCCTCCTTGCCCTCCAGCCGGGTGACGTTCAGACCGAGCACCCGCCGACCTCCTGCCGCCGCGACGGCCACCTCGCTCCGCCGCGCTCCCGGAGTCATCCTCAAGACGCCGGGAATCAAGCTCTCCACGTTCGCGCGTTGAGATGCGTTGCTGGGAAAGCCGAGGATGGCTGCGGCGGCGCGATTGATGAAGGTGATCGTTCCATCGGCCATACAGGTGATCAACCCCGAGGGCATCGCGGTCAGGATCTGCCGTTGGAGCCCCGCCAGCTTCTGGAGATCTGCTTCCCGAACGGAGAGCTTGCCGCCCGCGGCGCGCAGCTGCCGGCTCAGATAACTGGCCAGGGCGGCGATGAGAAATTGCGCGAGCGCATTGCTCACCAAGAGAAAGATGAAACGGTCGATCGATGTTTCGACGCTGTCCAGCGCCGGCCTGACCAGGACGTTGAACCGGATCAGCAAAGCCAGCGCGCAGAAGGCGGCCGAAGATGCGGCGGCGGCGACGAATGCGCTCGGGGGCTGGAGAATGATCGAGGAGGCGATCACCGCCATCGAGTAGGTGAAGGTGAAGGGCGACTCGGTCCCGCCGGTGATGTAGACCAGGCTGGAGGCGAGAAGAATGTCTCCCAATACCTGAAAGTGGGCCGCCCCCTTCCCCACCTTCCCACCCCGCAGGATGAGTCCAAAAATCACCGTGAGCAGGTAGACCAGGCCGATGAGAACAAAGGGAACGGTATTCTGTCGGACCAGCTCTTCCGTGGCCGGCTGGGAAAGAAGCCGGCCGGCGAAGGCGCTCAACAGCAGGGTGGTGGTCACCGTACGAAACGCGGTGAGCCAGATCAGCTTGACGCCCAGCTCCGAGGCATGAAGGGCGTGAAGCTTTGCCGCGGCGTCGGTCAGCTTACTGGACGGCACCGGCTATTTGATCGCACCGGCGAGGGTGAAGATCGGCAGGTACATCGCGATCAGGAAGCCGCCTACCACTCCGCCGAGGAAGACCATCAGGATCGGCTCGATCATCGCGGTGAGCCCGGCGACCGCGGTATCCACCTCGTCGTCGTAGAAGTCGGCGATCTTGTTGAGCATGGTGTCCATCGCGCCGGTCGCTTCTCCCACCCCGATCATCTGCACTACCATTGGCGGGAACACCTTGGTTTCAAGCAGGGGGCCGGCGATGTTCTTTCCCTCGGAGATCTTGCTCCGGACGTAGTAGATGCCGTCTTCGATGGTGCGGTTGCCGGCGGTTTTGGCGGTGACGTCGAGCGCATCGAGGATTGGAACGCCGGAGCTGATCATCGTTCCCAGCGTCCGGGTGAACCGTGCGACCGCCACTTTCCGGATCACGTTTCCAACCAATGGCACCCGGAGCACGGACTTGTCGATGATCCGACGACCCCTCTTGCTGCGATAAATCGCCACCGCGGTGACGACCACCGCGGCAATGCTTCCCAACATGTGGAAGATGTATTGCTGAAGCCAGATCGAGAGGTCGACTACGAATTGAGTCGGAGCGGGAAGCGCCGAGCCGAAGTCGGCGAACATCTTGGCGAAGACCGGGGTCACCTTGATCAACAACACCCCGGTCACTCCCACCGCGACGATGATCACGATGGTGGGGTACACCATCGCGCCCTTGACCTTGCGCTTGAGCTTTTCCGCTTTTTCCCGATACACCGCCAAGCGATTGAGAATGGTGTCGAGAATGCCGCCCACCTCGCCCGCGGCGCACAGCTGCACGTAGAGCTCATCGAACACCTTGGGGTGGTCCTTGAGAGCATCGGCGAAGGTGGATCCGGATTCGACCTTGGTCTTGACGGCGAAGATGACTTTCCTGAACGCCGCCTTGTCCATTTGAGAGCCGAGGATGTCCAGACACTGAACCAACGGCAGACCCGCGTCGATCATCGTGGCGAACTGACGGGTGAAGACGAGCAGGTCCTTGCCACCCACTCCACCGATCCCGGGCATCTTGAAGTTGATCTCGAGCGGCTTCTTCTTCACCTTCTCCGGATTCAGACCGAGCGAGCGGAGCCGGCTGTGGACGGCGTCGGAGTCGGACGCCTCCATCTCGCCCTTCTTGATCTCACCCGCCTTGTTCTTCGCTTCCCATTGCCAAATCGTGGGGGACTTCTTTTTCGGCGCAACCCGTTGCGTCGAGGTGGTCGCAGGAGCAGCCATTTAGACAATACCTCCCTGAAGCATCCTCATCTCATCTGCCTCCTGTCGCCCCGGCGGTCCGCTGCTGCCCGGGAATTCCGGTGCCCGATCCGGAGGCGAGGATGTTCTTCAGCTCCTCCAGGTCCGAGCTGCGGGCGAATGCCTCCTCCAGGGTGATCAACCTCCTCGCCAACAACGAGGCCAGAGATTGGTTGAAGGTCTGCATCCCGAACTTGGTTTGGCCCACCTGCATCGATGAATAGATCTGGTGGACCTTGTCTTCGCGGATCAGATTCCGGATCGCCGGATTGGGAATCATGATCTCCAGCGCCAGCACCCGACCCGGCCCTCCCGAGCGAGCGAGCAGCGACTGGCTCAAAACACCTTCGAGGACGAAGGAGAGCTGGGCGCGAACCTGGGGCTGCTGGTAAGGCGGGAATACGTCGAGGATTCGGTTGATCGTCTGCACCGCGCCGTTGGTGTGCAGGGTGGCGAAGCAGATGTGACCGGTCTCGGCGATCACCAATGCCGCCTCGATCGTCTCCAGATCCCGCATTTCGCCGACCAGCACCACGTCCGGGTCTTGCCGCAGGATGTACTTCAAAGCCGTCTTGAAGCTTCGGGTATCGGCCCCGATCTCGCGTTGATTGACCAGACAGTTCTTATGCGGGTGGAGATATTCGATCGGGTCCTCGATGGTCATGATGTGCTCATGACGTTCCTGATTTATCCGATCGATGATCGAGGCCAGCGTGGTTGACTTTCCCGAACCGGTGGGGCCGGTGACCAGAACCAGGCCGCGGGGCTTCCTCGCCAGATCGATGACCACCGCCGGTAGCCCGAGCTCTTGGAAGGTGAGGATCTTGAAGGGGATGCTGCGGAAGGCGCCGGCCACCGCGCCGCGCTGCATGAAGATGTTCGCCCGGAAGCGAGACAAGCCCTTCACCCCGAAAGAGAGGTCAAGCTCGTTTTCCTCCTCGAACTTGTGCTTCTGGGAGTCGGTGAGGATCGAATAGCAGATCTGTTTCGTCTCCACCGGGGTGAGCGGCGCGGTTTTCAGCGGAACCAACTGCCCGTCGATTCGAAGCTGAGGCGGAGAGCCGGTGGTGATGTGCAGATCTGAGGCTGCCTTCTCGACCATCGCCTTGAGGAGCTGATGTAAATTTGCCAAAGCTACGACCTCATTTCTTGTCTGCTCTCAGAACCTGTCCGGGGCTGTGTTCGCCAATGCTTCTTCCAACGTCGACACGCCGGCCATCACCTTGTTCAACGCCGACATCCGCAGCGTCTGCATGCCCAGACGGATCGCCTCTTGTTTGAGCTCGGCGGCAGACGCGCCATTGATGACCAATTCCTTGAGCCCATCCCAGAACGGCATCACTTCGTACACCGCGACTCGGCCCCGGTAGCCGCGTTCGTTGCACTCGCGGCAGCCGACCGGCTGAAAAGTAGTGAAGCTTCCGATTTTGTCGGCGGCGAATCCCGCTTCAAGCAAAGCCTGATCCTCCACGTTCTCGGCTGGCTTTTTGCAGACCTGGCAGAGCTTGCGGCACAGTCGTTGAGCGAGGATGAGGTTGAGCGAGGCGGTCACCAGAAAGGGCTCGATGCCCATGTTGAGCAACCGGCTGACCGTTCCCGGCGCGTCGTTGGTGTGAAGGGTGGAGAGCACCAGGTGACCGGTGAGCGCGGCCTTCACGCCGATCTCCGCCGTTTCGAAGTCCCGGATTTCGCCGATCATGATCGTGTCCGGGTCCTGGCGGAGAAAGCTTCTCAGCGCAGCGGCGAAATTGAGCCCGATATCCTCGTGCACCTGAACCTGATTGATCCCCGCGAAATTGAATTCGACCGGGTCTTCCGCGGTGCAGAGGTTGTCCGAGATCTGATTCAGCGCCGCGAGGGCGGAGTAGAGCGTGGTCGTCTTGCCTGAGCCGGTGGGGCCGGTGACCAGCACCATCCCGTAGGGCCGATCGATCGCATCCTTGAACCACCTGAGCGGCTCTTCCTCGAAACCCAGCTTGGTCATGTCCAGCTGGAGGTTCGATTTGTCCAGAAGTCGGAGAACGACTTTCTCCCCGAACAGGGTTGGACAAACGCTGACGCGGAAATCCATTTCCTTTCCGCCTGCCACCTTGATCTTGATGCGACCATCCTGAGGCAAGCGGCGCTCTGAAATATCGAGCGATGCCATGATCTTCAGACGCGAGGTGATCGCGTTTTTAAGCTTCATCGGCGGGCGCATCACTTCGTAGAGGACGCCGTCGATGCGGAACCGGACCCGGAAGTCCTTTTCATAGGGCTCGACGTGAATATCCGAAGCGCCCTTCTTGATCGCGTCGAGGAGGATCAAGTTCACCAGCTTGACCACCGGCGCTTCGTCCGCCGCCTTGGCGATCTCGTCGACGTCTTCCTTCTCGTCGATGCTGACTTCGATCTCTCCCTCAACCTCGCCGACGATGTCCTCGAGCGAGGGGCCCTTCTCGGCGTAGTACCGGTCGATTGCCTCGCGGATCGCCACCTCGGATGCAACCACGGTTTCGATCGTGTAGCCGGTGAGGAACTTGAGGTCGTCGACCGCGTAGATGTTGGACGGGTCGCACATCGCGACGATCAGCGAAGGACCCGCTCGGTTGACCGGAATGACGAGGTGTTTTTCCGCGACATCCCTGGGTACGAGCTTGATGATCTCCGGATCGATGTCGAACTCTTTGAGGTTGATCGCCGGAACGCCGTACTGCTTGGAGAGGAAATCCGTGAGCTTGGATTCCTCGATCGCACCAGTCTTGATCAGCGCGGCGCCGATTCGTGTTCCGTGCCGCTGTTGATCTTCCTGTGCCTTTCGGAGTTGCTGGACGGAAATCAGGTTCTCGCGAACCAGCAATTCACCAAGACGACCTGACATGCGCTGTGCCTAGACCCCCGCGAAAAGATGCGCGGACGAAACTCCTAATTTGGCGACAATTTGTGAATGGGCAGCCTGACAATGGCTGAATCATGCTAAGCGGCGGCCTGTTAGTTTCTCAAGGAGGAGCGTGTACGGGAATGGGTTGGGCACAACGATGTATCAACTCAATCCACCACACCCGCGATCACCTCGCGGGCGGCCCGAACATCGCGTCCGATCTGCTCCGCCAGCTCGGCCACCGAGCCAAACCGCTGCTCTGACCTCAAGCGATCGAGAAACTGGACGCGCACTCCCTTCCCGTAGAGATCGCCAGCGAAATCGAGAAGATGGACTTCCACCGTCACCTGGGTCCCGCCAAAGGTAGGCTTTACCCCGATGTTCGCCGCCCCACCTACCCAAGCCGAATCCGCTTCCCCGCCGGCTGCCCGGATCCGCGCTCGCACCGCGTACACCCCCGGCGCCGGACGAAGCTCGTTGGGCGTATCGACATTCGCGGTGGGGAAGCCAATTCCTCGACCACGACCCTGCCCGGGGACCACGACTCCGTCCAGGTCGAAGTAGCGCCCGAGCAACCGCTGTGCCGCCCGTACCCGGCCCTCGAGAATGTACTCGCGTATTTTGGTGGAGGACACCACTACCCCATCCACGGTGACCGGCGGCACCACCTGGACCGCGGCCCCGCGCTGGGCCGCCGCCTTCTGGAGTTTTTCCACCGTTCCCCGCCGGTCCGCTCCGTAGGTGAAATCGACGCCCACCACCACGTTCTTCGCGCCGAGCTCGTCCAGCAGCGAGCCCTCGAACTGCGCGGCGGTGGTCCTCGCGTAGTCGAGGGTGAAAGGTTGCACGATCGCCGCGTCCAGCCCGCACTCCTCCAGCAACTCGAGCTTGCGGGGAAGTTGGGTGATCAGCTTGGGGGCGAGATCCGGCTGGAGCACTTTTCCGGGATGCGGCTCGAAGGTGAGAGCCGCCGCCGGTCCGAGCTGCTTTGCCTGCCGGAACAGCTCCTGGTGGCCGCGATGGACGCCATCGAAATTTCCCAGGGCCACGGCGTAACCGCGGACCGCGCCGTTCGCCCCGACGATTCCCTGGAAGAGCTTCATCGGAAATGGGTATACCCGAATCGCGATTCCATGGGGCGTGTCAGCTTACAACCCGATCCGGTCGGCCAGGAGCTCGTCGGCCGTCCCACCCCTCCGGATTGGACGGAGGTGTTCGGATTCGATGGCCCGCTCGAGCTCGAGCTCGGCGCAGGGATGGGCGGGTTCGCCATCGCCTACGCGGCGCGGTACTCCAATATTCGCTACGTCGCGTTTGAATGGCGGAAGAAGTTCGCCCGGGAAGCCCATCGGCGTGCCGCGGCGCGCGGGATCCAGAATGTCCGCTTCATCGAGGCCGACGCGAGGGCGGAGGTTCCGCGGTTGTTCACCCCGGGCTCGCTCTCGGCGATCCATTTGCAGTTCCCCGATCCCTGGTGGAAGCGCTCTCATCAGAAGCGATCCCTGGTCCAGACGGAGTTCTCCCGGCTCCTTTACCAGCTGCTCACCCCCGGAGGTCTGCTCGACTTTCGCACCGATGTGGAGGACCGGGCCCATCGAATGATCGCCGCGTTCGAGGCCTGCGGCTTCGTGAATCCGCTTGGACCGGGAGCGCTGCATCCCCGGCAGGCTGACGAAATCCCCTCCGCCCGCGAGCAGCGCTACCTGGTCAATGGAGCGCCGGTCTATCGGGCCAAGCTGGGCAAGCCGTTGCGCTCCAGCCCGGTCGATCGCGAGCCTTGAGCGCGCGAGAGATTCCGGGTCAGCGAGCCACTTTCGCCGTTACGGCCGGCCGGAGGTCGAAGGCTCCTGCGCGGCAGGGGGCTGCCAGAGCGGGTTGGCATTCGGATTGGTCAGCGGGTATCGAGTCTTCACATCGGCAACGACGAAAAAGGTCAACAGAAAAAGCCACAGCACCGCGGTGGCGAACGCCAGTCGAACAGACCCGCGGTGATACCAAAGCTGCATGAAAAACAGGACCACCAGGCTTGCCTTGAAAATGGCAATCACCAGCGCGATCACCACCGACCATGTTCCCAGGTTGAACCGGGAGAATGAGTAGGTGGCCACGGTGAGAATCAACAGCCCGACGTAGATCATCGCGGAGCGCGCTGGGGACAGCTCACCGTGATCGGCCTTCGCGGTTGTATCGACCATCGGCTGCCTCGAATTCTCAGACCAAATACAACAGGGGGAACAGGAAAATCCAAATCAAGTCCACCAGGTGCCAGTAGAGCCCACCCATCTCCACCCCATCGTAGTTGTTGCTCGAAAACGCGCCCCGCGCGGCGCGCCAGGCCAGCCAGGCGAGAACGCCGACCCCGGCAATCACGTGCAATGAGTGCAGGCCGGTCATCAGAAAGTAGAGCGTAAAAAACATGCTCGCCCCTACGGCTTGGATTTCCGGGAAGGAGTAGTACTTGCCCGGCAGGGCGCCCTCCTCAAAATGATGCCAGTACTCGATCCCGTGCAGCATCAGGAATGCCAGTCCGGTGGCCGCCGCGGCCAACAGGCTTAAGCAGGTCATCCCGGCTTTCGATGATTTGGCGTAGTGGTGCGCCATCACCACTGCAAAGCTGCCGGTGATCAGCACTGCCGTTTCCACGGTGGCCATCATCGCGTCCAGATGCCGGGCGCCGAGGACGAACGCCTGATGAAAAAGAGAACGATATTCCGCGTAGGCAGCGAACAGCCCGGCGAAGAGCAGGATTTCGGTGGCGAGAAAGGTCCACATTCCCAGCCGGGCCGCCTGGCGCTGCACTTCGATGTTCGCGAAGTGCTCCTGGACGTGACCCTCAGGCCGCATGGGGCACCTCGGTCGTGCCTTGATACTCGTGCGGGCCGTGCGTGAAGACCGGCAGCTTCTCGAAGTTATGCAACGGCGGCGGAGAGGGCGTCTCCCACTCGAAACCCCGCGAGCCCCAGGG